>ERZ1049444.723-NODE-723-length-28684-cov-10.376541_pt1 | contig 28684 bp, 20 predicted proteins | sample MGYA00383101_ERZ1049444 | MGnify/ENA primary metagenome ERZ1049444 (study PRJEB29581, sample SAMEA5548371) | metagenome | biome: marine; feature: coastal; material: water | depth 50 m | study: Short-term variability in the microbial, nano- and picoplankton...
GCTTTAATTGCACCAACTGATCCAATTGCAGTTCTTTCCATTGTAAAAAAAATGAACTTATCTTCAATCACTGTAACACGAATTGCAGGAGAATCTCTTTTTAATGATGGAATAGGGGTAGTTATTTTTCTTACTTTATTGAAAGTAAAATTATTGGGAGTAGATAATGTTACTCCGGAGGGAATTAGTATGTTGTTTGCAACAGAAGTTATAGGTGGAGTTATTTTAGGTTGTGCTTTAGGATACTTAGGTTTAAAACTTGTTAAATATATTGAGAATCAACATGTAGAATTAGAAGTTTTAATTACACTTTCTTTAGTTCTATTAGTTACTGTAGTTGCTAATAAATTTCATTTTTCTGGACCTTTAGGCGTTGTAATGATGGGATTATTTTTAAATAGAAATATTGATACAGATAAAATTGAAGCAGGAGTTCAAAAAGCAATGGGTGAATATGTATATAAATTTTGGCATTTGTTGGATGAAACTTTGAATGCCATATTATTTATTTTAATTGGACTTGAGATTATTCCTATTTTCCAAAATTTTGTTCCTGCATATTTTTTAATTTCAATAATAACCATTATACTCGTTGTTTTTTCAAGAGGAATTGGCGTTTCTATTCCAATCATGATTTTATCCCTATATAAAAAGTTTGAAAAGAGAACATCTCTTATAATAACTTGGGGAGGTTTAAGAGGTGGTTTAAGTATAGCTTTAGCTTTAAATTTGCCAGATACGATTGGTGATGGTAAAAACCTTATACTTTTTCTAACCTATATGGTAGTTTTATTTACAATTATTTTTCAAGGTCTCACTCTTGAGAAATTACATAAATAGTTCTAATCGGAATGTTAAAATTATTTTTGTATTTTAACTTTATGAAAAAAATATTTTCCTTAATATTTATGTTGTCTTGTCTGTTAACATTTGGACAAAACAATGCTCCTGTAGCTAGTAACCAAACTGTTTCAACTGATAAAAATAAAGATGTTGACATTACTCTTGTTGCAACTGATGCCGATGGAGATGTTTTAACTTATATTATTAAATCTTTACCAACAAATGGCACATTGAAAAATGGATCTACGGTAATTTCTGCAAGTGACCTTCCTTTGGCTTTATCTGCTGCAAGTGTTAAATATACTCCTAATTCAAATTGGTCTGGATCAGACTCTTTTACTTTTGTAGCAAGAGACCTTTCTATTTCTGCTTTTGCCGCTGCAAATGGTTTAACTGTTATCTCTAACAATGGAGTTCCAGTTTCCCACACCAAACCAGCTGGAAAAACTTATTATTTGATGGAGAGTAGTCCAAAAAGAATGGATTGGCCTGACGCCAAAACATTAACCGATTCTTATGATGGAGCTCAAATGTTTGTGCCATTTAATAAAACAATGGATGAGTCAATTTATAATGCTCTTAAATCTATGAATAGATTGGATGGGCCATTTTGGTATGGACTTTGGCAAGACAGAAATGCTAATGATTATTCCGAACCCGGTGGAGGATGGTATTGGGTAGATGGAGTTAAATTAGGTTCTACTGGACGTCCCTATACTAATTGGCATTCTGGTGAACCTAATAATGCAGGTGGAAATGAAGATTATGCTCAATTTAATCGTTTTATTGGTGGTTTCACTTGGAATGATATGCAAGTCGGAAACACACAATCTTACGCATTATTTGAATTTTCTTTAAAAGATGATGGAAGTGAAAGTAATGTTGCTACTGTGACAATTAATGTATCAACAACTGGATTTAGTCTTCAGGATGACAACAATAAGATTACAGTTGGTAGTTGTACTTGTAATGGAACAAAAGATGGCTTTTTAGTCTTGTCTGTTGAAGATAATTCATATGACTATACAATTACTGTAAGTGGAGTGGCTACTCCAATTACAATTAAAGGGACTAGTAAAACTGCTACAGTACCAGGTTTAGGTAAAGGGAAATACACTATATGTTTTAAAGTAGATGGACAATCTAATTATGAACAATGTTTTGAAGCAACTATTACTGAACCAAATGGAATATAAAAAAAATTAAAAAATGAAAAAAACATTCTCCTTTCTTTTGATGTTATCATCAATTTTAATATTTGGACAAAGTACCCCTTGTACTAATACATCGACATTAACAGTTAGTGGAGATTTTAATGTTACAGCTTCAGGAACCTATCCTATGATTATTCCTGCGCAAAAAATAACCGGATCTGGTTCAGGCACACAAGTTTTTAGAAAAAATGTAGATATAAAACTCACTTTAGGAACTGGAGATGTTTTTGAAAGTTGTGTAGTTAAATTGGATGTTGATGATTTTGACGATGGTTTACAATTTGATATTGATGGAGTAAATCTTTTAAATTTCCAACAAAAACATTGGGATAATACATTTGGAGCTAATACAACGGAGTTTAATGGAAGTGGAAGATTTGTAACATCTGGTGGTATGTGGACTCCTTGGACTGGTCAAGGAAATCCAAAACTTGAAATTTCTACTGGAAAAGTACAGTTAATGGTGGATACAAAAAATGGCACACGTGAAGATGCATTACTTTTTATGGATACTTCTGTAGCAGATTGGAAATTAATTTCAACTTTTACATACGACTGTTTAGCAGGTTTTAATTTACTTATTGGAAATCAAAATGGCGGAGGAGGCCCATCAGGTATCAATGCTAATTTAACAGTTGAAGCATATGTTGGTCCTTGTGATACTAGTGGAAGTTTCACTCTTCAAGATGATAATAATAAAATTACAGTTGGAACCTGTACTTGTAATGGTGCGAAAGATGGTTTTCTAGCTTTATCTATTGAAGATAATACTCATGATTATACAATTACTGTTAGTGGATTAGATAATCCTATTACAATAAAAGGAGCTAATAAAACTGCTACAGTACCAGGTTTAGGTAAAGGCAAATACACTGTATGTTTTAAGGTGGATGGTCAACCCAACTATGAACAATGTTTTGAAGCAACCATTACAGAACCAAAATCGTTATAACTAATTAAAAAAAAGATATGAAAAGCGCATTAAAATATATTAGTTTACTTTTTTTAACATTAACCTTCATAATTAGTTGTGATTGTGATTGTCAGGATATTACAGATACATCTGGACCTATTTCAACAGATAGGTTTGTTGCATCTCCAGGTTCACCTACATTAATATCACCCGCAAATGGTAAAAATTGTGAAATAGGATCTCCTGTAGATGTTTCTACAAGTCAAGTTGCTTTTAGCTGGTCAGCTTCACCTGAAACAGATAGTTATAATCTTACATATACTAACTTAATTACTAATAGTATTAAAACAAAAACAGGTATAACTACTAACACAACAAAAATTTTATTATTTAAAGGAATTCCTTACGCTTGGAGTGTACAGTCTATTAATTCTAATAGTAATAGAGCTTCTAGCGGCACTTCAAAATTTTATTTAAAAGGAAACCCAAATTTGACTAAAGTTCCTTTAGCTGCTGTATTAAAAGCACCATCTACAACTGGAGGTAAAACAACTTTAACATGGACTGGAAGTGATCCTGATGTTGGTGATGCTCTAACCTATACACTTTATGTAGATAAAGTTGATGGAAAACAAAGTCCAGTTTCATCTGGATTAAGTTCAGCATCAGCTGAGCTTACTTTAGACTCAGGTGTAACATATTATTGGAGGGTTAAAACTACTGATCAAACAAATAACAGTAGTTTTTCTCTTGTATCAACATTTAATTTATAAACTTAATTATTAGTAATTCTCTATAAATTTTTTAGTTAATTTTTTTATTCTAAAATGATATACTAGTACCTTCTGGTCTTTTCATTAATAATAATTTATAAATTTATATATCAAATATAGATGAGTATAATTTCAATTAAAAATATAGGTGTTCCAATAATTAAACAAATAATTAATTCGGTTGAATTAGCTGTTGTTAATAAAATCCTTAAAAAAGGTGATAAATTACCCTCAGTAAATAGTATTCGTAATAAGTATTCTATCTCTAGAGATACTGTTTTTAGTGCTTATAAAAAGTTAAAAATGAGAGGGATTATTCAATCTGTTCCAGGTAAGGGATACTATTTAATAAGTGAGAATATAACTACATCGAAAAAAATATTTTTACTTTTTGATGAACTAAATGCATTTAAAGAAAATCTTTATAACTCATTTGTTTCCAAACTTGAACCTAATATTGATGTAGATGTTTTCTTTCATCATTTCAATTATGATGTATTTAGAAATGCTATCATTAATAACAATGGTAATTATTCTTACTATGTAATAATGCCAGGTAACTTAAATAATACAGGTCCAATTATTAATTTTCTTCCAGATAAGAAAGTTTATATATTAGATCAAATCCACGATGATTTAAAAAAATATCCAGCTATTTATCAAAATTTTGAAAAAGGGATAACAGATTGTCTCAATGAATTAAGGTCAAAAATATTAAACTATTCCAAAATGATTCTTGTATTTGATCAATTAAAGCAACCAGAATCTATAAAAAAGGGATTTAAGGCATTTTGTTATAATAATAAAATACAATTTGAGATTCTAAGTTCAATAGAGGATAGAAGTATTAAAAAGGGGAATGTTTATATGCTTTTGGAAGATTCTTCGCTTATTTCAGTAATAAAGAAAGCTAAGATAAAAAATATGAAAATTTCTAAAGATATCGGAATTATATCATATAATGCTACTCCTTTAAAAGAGATTATAGAAAATGGTATAACAGTAATATCTACAGATTTTAATGAAATGGGTATAAAATTAGCTGAAATGATTACTAATAGATTAAAAGTAAAAATTGAAAATAATATATCTCTTACTTTAAGGAATTCTGTCTAACGAAGGATTTTATTTATAATAGCAGTTTTTTCATTTAAAACCTTTGAGTTTACAGAACAGTATCCCATTACTAATCCATTACTTTTTTTGTTTGTAAAATAGTAATTGCTAAGGGGGTAGGCAACTACATTTTCTTTCAAAAGAGATTTAAAAATTTTCAAATCATTTTTCTTTTTTTTGAAATTAGCAACAAGATGAAGTCCATCATTTTTCTTTTTGTTTATTAATAAAGTTTCTCTAGTTTTTGAAATGAACATTTCTTTTCTTTTTGATGCTATTTCAATAACATTTCTAATATGTTTGTTTAAATAATCTTTTTCAATAAATGTTGACATTATTTTTTGAGTAGATGAAGGTACAAACCTAAATGACTGTTCATAGATAGAGGTGATAGATCTTGATAGAAATTTTGGGACTATTATATATCCAATTCTTAGTGAAGGATGGAGAAGTTTATTAAAAGTTCCTAGATAAACAATTCTGTCTTCATTGTCCAAACTGTATAGTGAAGAAATAGGGTTTCTTAAGTTACTAAACTCATGATCATAATCATCTTCAATTATAATTGAATTATTATTTGATATCCATTTTATAATTTCTTTTCTTCTTTCTAGACTCATCTTAACACCTAAAGGATATTGATTAGATGGTGTTGTGTATATAAATTTTACTTTAGGATTTAGATTGTTTAATACAATTCCTTCTTTGTCAATTTCACAAGGTAAAATTTCTGCTTTTAAACTTTTGAATAAATTAAATGCTCTAGGAAATGTTGGGTTTTCCATTCCAATTTTATCTCCATTATCTATAATAGAATTAGAAATTAGGTACAAGGAATGAAGTGACCCAGAAGTAATGATTATTTGATTATAATCACATCTAATGTTTCTGTAAATTTTCAAATAATTTGAAATATTAATTCTTAATTCCTCTAACCCTTCTGCTGGAGCATATGAAAGATCAGATGGCTTTGATAATCTCCAAAATTTATTAGAAATATTCTTCCATTTATTAACAGGAAATATATCTAATGGTGGCAGTCCAGGTCTGAAAGCAACCCCAGTTTTTGAAAAATTGTCAGTACTTAAATATTTTTTATGGTTAAATAGTTTTGATTTTTTTGAAAGACTTGGGTATAGTAAATTCGTTTTTAGTTTCTTTTCTTTTTTTATAGTCTTTTTATAAGCGACGTAATACCCTGATCCTTTTTTTGAAGAAATAATTCCTTCAAATAATAATAAATCATAAATTTTTAAAGCTGTAGTTCGAGATATATTTAAATCTTTTGACAAAACCCTTGTTGGAGGAAGTTTTTGATTTTCAGATATTCTGCCATTAAGTATTGTTTTTTTTATTTCATTTGAATAGAATTTATATAGAGGATATTCTTTTTTATTTGTAATTAAATTGCGAATATTATAATACATAATTGGTATGCTTAACTTTTATTAATTGGTATTAAAAATAACTATTTTATTTCATAAATTCATTGTACAACAACTAAAAGAATACTTGAATGCATTTTTATAAAAAAATACCATTTATTTTTTTCTTTTTTTTATTTGTAATTAGCTGTTATACAGTTAAAAATGTAAATTTTAAAGATCCAATTGATACAAAAACAAAGAGAATTGAAAAGCAAACTATAAAAGAGTTTTATATTAAAGATATGGGTTTATATGCGTCAAATAACTTTACTAGTTCAAGGATAAATGATTTTTATAAATTAAATGATAGTACTGTTTGTGTTTTGATTAACCCTGAAAACAAACCAATTAATAAAAGCCCTTATTATGCTTTTAAAACTTGGTCAAATTCTCCTAAATCAATTTATTATTCTTTTAAATATCCTGAAAATTTTAATCATCGTTATGTTCCAAAACTTAAATATGATGATGGCTGGAGTATTATAGACTCAACAAGAGTTTTTGATACAGAGACTTCCTATTCAATAAAACTAGATGTTTCAAGTAACCCAATTACTGTTGCTGCTCAAGAAATTCAATCTTCTTCTGATGTTAAAAGATGGGTTTCTTCTCTAATAAAAGACAAAGATTTCGCTACAATTAAAAGTTGCGGAAAATCAAAACTAGGTAGAGATATTCCTGTTATTGATATTTATAAAGGATCTAAAAAAAATAAAGAGATCATTGTATTATTAACTCGTCAACATCCGCCTGAAGTAACGGGTTATTATGCATTTCAAAGTTTTTTATCTACAATTCTAAATGAAGATAAATTATCGAATAAATTTTTAAATAAATATAGAATTTTAGCATTTCCAATTGTAAATCCTGATGGGGTAGATTTAGGTCATTGGAGACATAATGCTGGTGGGATAGATACAAATAGAGATTGGTCTGAATATAATCAACCAGAAATTAAAAAAGTTACTCGTTTTATAACAAAAACAAGTAAGTTGTCTGATTCTAAAATAATTATAGGTTTAGATTTTCATTCAACATATAATGATGTGTTTTATACTAATAGAACTATACCTACAGCTAATAAATTAACGGAAGTTTTTGTAAATAAATGGTTTGATTCACTAGAAAAGAACATTCCAAATTATAAAGTAAATGAGAAATCCTCTGACAGTAGAGAACCTGTTTCCAAAGGTTGGTTTTTGTATGGTCATAATGCTGTTGGGATTACTTATGAAATAGGTGATGCGACGCCTAGAGATTTTATTAACTTAAAAGGTCGTGTTTCAGCTACTGAAATGATGAAAATTTTAGTAGATAATATTAATTAAAACTATAAATATGAAAAGAAAGTTTTTGAGTGCAATTATGATTTTATGTATTGGATCTATTGTTTTTGCACAACAAACAGTTTCGGGAGTTGTTAATGGTAATGGTGATCCTTTACCTGGCGCAACCGTAATTGAAAAAGGAACTAATAATGGTGTTAGTACAGATTTTGACGGTAATTTCTCGATTACTGTTTCAAATAGTGATGCTGTTTTAGTGGTTTCTTACTTAGGATTCAAAGATGAAGAAGTTTCCGTTTCAGGAGTTACTTCATTAACAATTAACCTTGAAGAAGATTCTGAAGCTCTAGAAGAGGTAGTAGTTACCTCACTTGGATTTACTGCAATCAAGGATCAACAAGGTTCAACTTTTTCTGTTTTAGACACGGAATCTGTTGTTCGTTCTGGTGAAGCCACAGTAATGAACGCTTTAAGTGGTAAAGCATCTGGAGTTAGAGTAACAAGATCAAATGGTGATCCAGGAGCTGGTAGTACTATCAAAATTAGAGGTGCTAATACTATTGATGGTGCTAGTAATCCTCTGATTATTGTTGATGGTGTTCCCTTAAACAATGACACAAGTTATGCCGGAGGTAATGGAATTACAGGCGGTAAAGCTGGTGGAATTACACAGGGATCAAGAATGAATGACTTAAATGCTTCAGACATAAAAAGTGTTCAAGTTTTAAAAGGAGCATCAGCAGCAGCCCTTTGGGGAAGTAGAGCAGCTAATGGTGTTGTTGTAATTACAACGAAAGAAGGTTCTAGAGGAGAAGCTAAAATTAATTTTACATCAACTTATTCTTTTGATGAAGTTTCTGAAAAAATCCCAATGCAAAATACTTGGGGACAGGGTAGAAGTGGAAAATTTGGAGCAACAAGAGCTGAATCTTGGGGTGATTATATTCCAAACAGAGCAGGTGGCTCAGATACATTTAACACTTCTGGAGCTTCTTTTGTTGCTGATAATGGAACAACATATTATCCAATTACTGGTAAAAATTCCAAACAAACTTTTGTTGATAGTAACTGGGATTCTGTATTTCAAATTGGAGATTTTTGGCAAAATGATTTATCCATGAGTGGTGGAAATGAAAAAAACACTTACTATTTTAGTTTAGGAAATATTCAGCAAAAAGGTATTATTAGAGAAGCTAGTTATGATAGATCAAGTATAAGATTTAATTTTAATTCTAAACTTAATGATAAGATAAGTTTATCTAATAAAATGTATTACGCTTATACGGATTCAAATAGAATTCAGCAAAGTTCAAATACAGCAGGTGTGATGTTAGGGCTTTTAAGAACCCCGCCTGATTTTGATCAAAGAGACTATAGAGGAACCTATTATACTAGTAGTGGTACAGAATATACAAAGAGACATCGTTCTTATAGAAAGTATCTTGGGAATAGTCAAAATCCATCCTACAATAATCCTTTATGGACTATATATGAACAAGTAGCAAATACTAAAGTAAATAGAATTACTGCAACTCCTCAGCTTACATTTAATCCTGTAGATGCTTTAAGTGTTATAGCTAGAGGAAATGTTGATGTTGCTGATGATAGGCGTACTTACTTTTTCCCAATAGGTTCTGCTGGATCTAGAAATGTTGGAATCTATCAGGAAGATGCACTTAGTACCACGAATTTAAATTTTGATTTAATTGGTAAAGCAAATTTTGAACTATCAAGTGATGCTAACTTAACAACAACTGCAGGATGGAGTTTCACCGATAGAAAATATAAAAGGAATTCAGGGCAGGTTAATGGTTTTTTAGTTAATTCTTCAAAGCAAACAACATCATTAAATACTGCTGCTGAATCATCGACATTTTCAACTTATAAAACTCACAGACGTTCAAACAGGGGTTATGCACTACTTAATTTTGATTTATTTGATCAGTTATACATCAATGTAACAGGTGCATTAGAAGCGTCTTCAACAATTAATGGAACCTTCTTTTATCCTGCAACTGATTTAGCTTGGGTGTTTACTAATCAATTTGATTCAAGCGCATTATCTTTTGGAAAGCTTAGAGCATCGTGGGGAAAAGTTGGTGTACAACCATCTGCTCATAAGTTTGAAACTTTAGCTGAAGGAGGTTTTGGATATTCAACTTATAGTGATCCATTAGATATAGATTTATTTGGTGGAGGTTTTAGACTTGATAACAATCTTGGAAACGCAAAATTAGAACCTGAAATCAAAACAGAGTGGGAAATTGGTAGTGATCTAAGATTTTTAAATGATGATTTAACTTTTTCATTTACTTATTATCAAAATAAAATCGAAGGTATATTACTTAATGTAAGTCTTTCTCCTTCTTCTGGTTTTGCTACTCAATATGGAAACTTTGGTGCTATGGAAAATAGTGGTTTAGAACTTGATATGAGTTGGAATATAGTGGATAAAAGTGATTTTAGTATTTCATCTTCATTAAATTGGTCTAAAAATACCAATGAAGTTACTGACCTTTATGGGACATCATCAATCGGTTTAACTGGTGCCTCTATTAGTTCAAGAGCAATAGTTGGTCATCCATTAGGTGTATTATATGGAACAGGCTCTAAAACAAAGGCTGACGGAAGTCTTGATCTAAATGCAAATGGATTTCCGCAAATTACATCTGGACCTATTGTTTTAGGAGATCCAAATCCAGATTGGAGAGGTGGTTTAGGTTTCGATATTAATTATAAGAAACTTAATCTTAATGTTTTAGTAGAACATTTTCAAGGAGGAGAGTTTTCTCCAAGAACTATATGGGTTTTAAATCGATTTGGTACAACTCAAGAAACTGCTGGCAGAATTACATTAAGTCAAGACCTAGTTAATTTTAAGGGGAATACAATTGCTGCTGGAACTACTGTTAGAGGTACAGTAAAAGACTTTGGTGCTGGTCCAGTTTTACTTGATGAAAATTGGTATAGAACTGGAATTGGTGGAGGTTTTGGTGATAATCAGGCCTATAACTTTTCTATCTATGACGCTACTTTTACAAAACTTAGAGAAATTTCTTTAAGCTATGTTTTAGATGGGGATAATTTAAATTCTTTTGGATTAGATAATGTGATTTTCACTTTATCAGGAAGGAATTTAATAAACATCAATAAAGTTCCAGGAATTGACCCTGAAGTAAATCAATATGGTGTTGGTCAAGGATTTGGATTAGATTATTTTACAAATCCTCAAACTAAATCATTTTTATTAAAAGTATCATTTAATTATTAATATAAAAATTATGAAAAAAAATATTATTAAAGTTTTATTATGCTCAATGATTATTTCACTTTCATCTTGTGAAGACATGGTTGAAGGCATAAATGAAAACCCAAATGACATCTCTGTTTTAGATGTTGAAAGTAAGTTATTTCTTACTGGAGCAATGATAGCTAATGTTCAAGTTCAGTGTGGACATTTAAACAGAATTTCTGCTATGTATTCTGGACAATTAATTGGATTTTCATCATTATATTCTAATATATACGGGTTTAATCTTTCTACGGTTGAATCTAATGATGAATGGACTCAAGTATATGGTGGAGTGATTACAAACATGCGTCATATAGCTAAAAATTCTACAAATGATTTACTTGTTGGAATTTCTAAGGTAGTTGAGGCTCATGCTATTGGAACAGCTGCTTCATTATGGGGAAATATTCCTTATTCTGAATCAAACGATATCGAAATTTCTGATCCTAAATTTGATAGTCAAAAAGCTGTATATACTGCAGCTATTGCTCTCTTAGATGAAGGAATAAATAAATTAAGTTCTGCTTCTAGTTTTAATTTGAGTCAGGATATTTATTTCTCTGGAGATAAAGATAAATGGATAAAGGCCGCTAATACATTAAAGGCTAGATTTTATTTACATCAGAAAGATTATTCAAGTGCTCTTTCTGCAGCTTCAAATGGTATTAGCGCTTCATCTGGTGACATGAAATATAAACCAAGAGGAGCAGCAAGTCAAGCTTCTGGAGACAAAAATTTGTTTTGGACAATTTTAGAAGGTTCAAGAGCTGGAGATATAGGAAATTCTAGTGGAGGCTCTGATAGTTATCTATTACAATTATTGGATGCTTCTTCTTCTGTTTCAAGAAATCATGCTAAAACCAATGAGGCAGCAAGACATGCATATTATAAAATTGATGCTTCTGGAGGAAAAGTCAATAAGGGGATTGTTGAACAATTTGAACCTCAAAATATGGTCACTTATTTTGAAAATCAATTAATTAAAGCTGAGTGTGCTGCTCGTTCCGGTGGAGTTGCAGCAGGACTTACTCATTTAAACGCTGTACGATCCTGGTTAAATTCTGGAGGACAGCTTAATTCAAGTTTTGCTGGCATGACTTATAAGTATGATGCTTTTGTTGCCGCAGATTTTGATAACGGAGGAATTGAAAATGGAGACAATGTAGATTCTAAAACAGCTTTTTTAAGAGAAGTAATGGAAGAACGTTATGTTTCAGGTTTTGGAATGCATATGCCTTTTAATGATGCTAGAAGATTAAGGAAAAGTGGTTCTAGTTTTGCAGTTCCTTTTGTTTTGGTAGATGGACCCAACCCTCCATATCCTGAAAGAATGCCATATTCAGCAAATGAATTAAATTCTAATTCTAATGCTCCGGCTGATCCTGGAATTTTTGCAAAAACCGAGGTAAATAATTAATAATTACAACCTTGATAGACGCTCTAGCTATTTGATAAAATTATCAAATAGCTTGGGTGCCTATTAACTAATATTAACTAAAATAATGATTAAAGTTATACAGATTGGTTTTGGACCACTGGGTGTTCAAACAGCTAAATTTATTGCAAAAAAATCTACCATTAAAACAGTTGCAGTTGTGGATAATGATCCAGATCTATATAATAAAAATATTAATGATTTTTCCTCTGATCTTGATAATAAAATTTGCATTTCAAATTCTGTTAATGAAGCATTGAAAAATATTAATGAAAAACCTGATGTTGCAATTATTACTACTGTTTCTAGTTTAAAAGAGATTTATAATCAAATTGATGAAGTAGTAAAACATAATATAAATATTATTTCAACTTGTGAAGAGTTGTCTTATCCATGGAAAACAGATCCAGCTTTAAGCAAAAAATTAAATGATTTATGTAAACTTAATAATGTAGCGTGTTTAGGAACAGGCGTAAATCCTGGTTTTCTTATGGATTACTTGCCTTCAGTATTAAGTACAGTTTGTAAAGAGATTAATAAAATAAGAATATATAGAGTTCAAGATGCAAGTTTTAGAAGAATTCCATTTCAGAAGAAAATTGGAGCAGGTTTAGATTTAAGTGAATTTAAAAATAAAGAGCTGGAAGGAACATTAAGGCATGTTGGATTAACTGAATCGTTGCACTTACTTGCAAAATCCCTAAATTTTGATATTGACAATGTAACTGAAACTTTGAATCCAGTAATTTGTAAAAGTGATTTAAATGGTTCAATTAATATAAAAAAGGGTTGTGCAAGAGGAGTTGAACAAATTGCTTATGGATATTTAAATAGTGAAGTAGTAATTGAAATGCAATTTAAAGCCGCTGTAGGAGAATCACGTTCATTTGATAGGATTGAGGTTGATGGAATTCCCTCTTTTGTTTCAGAAATTGAAGGAGGTATTAATGGAGATATTGCTACATGTTCAATTGCAATTAATAGTATTAAAAGTATTATGAAAGCTTCTCCAGGTCTCCATACGATGGCTGATATTGCTGTTCCAGGATATATACACTAAATTGTATTAACAAATATTAATTTTTTGAAACATCTCAGATATTTATTTCTTATATGTCTTTTGTCTTCTTGTAAATCTGATATCAATGTAGATTTACTAATTATAAATGGAATGGTATATGATGGAATTAATTCTGAACCGCAAAATATTGATATTAGCATTAATAATGGAAAAATTATTTATTTAAGTAATAATAAGCAGTCTATTAATGCTGATAAAATTATTGATGCAGAAGGTCTAATTGTTTCACCGGGCTTTATTGATACTCACACTCATTCAGATAGGGACTTGAATAATAAAGAAACCTCACACAATCTACCTTTTTTAAAACAGGGTATTACTACAGTTGTAGTTGGAAATGATGGCGATAGTTATTTTCCTATTTCTGACTACAAATCATTATACGAGTCACAGGGAATCGGGACTAATGTTGTTATGTTAGTTGGTCACGGTACAATTAGAAATAAAGTATTAGGAAATATTAATAAAAAACCAAACTTGGATGAATTGAGTGAAATGAAAAAATTAATAACTCAAGAGATGAGTTCTGGTGCGTTTGGAATGTCCACAGGTTTATTTTATTCTCCTGGAAGTTATTCTAATACTGAAGAAATAGTTTCGTTAGCAAAAATCGTTTCAGATAATGGAGGAATATACGATACTCATTTAAGAGATGAAAGCAACTATAATATAGGTTTAATTTCAGCTGTTAAGGAAACAATAGATATTGGATTAAAAGCAAATATTCCAGTTCATATTTCACACATAAAATGTTTAGGAAGATATGTATGGCATCAAAGTGATTCCATAATCAAATTAATCGAATTCTATAGAAATAAAGGGTTGAATGTTACTGCTAATCAATACCCTTATGATGCATCAGCAACTAGCTTAAAAGGTGCAGTTGTTCCTAGATGGGCTGAGAGTGGAGGTAAAGATTCTTTATTTATTCGTTTTAATAACAAAAAAATTAAAACTAGAATATTAAAAGAAACAAGTTCCAATATATTTAGAAGGGGAGGAGCTGATAAATTATTGATTGTAAATTCTAAAAATTCTGATTTAATAGGAAAAAATTTGTTAGAATTATCAATTGAATTTGATAAACCTCCTGAAGAAACAGTATATCACTTGATTAAATCAGAAAATGTCAGTGTTGCTTCGTTTAATATGATTGAAGAGGATATTATAAATTTCATGAAGCAGAGTTGGGTTTTTACAGGTTCTGATGGTAATACTGGTCACCCTAGAAAATATGGTTCTTTTCCTAAAAAATATTCTGAATATGTAGTTAATAAAAAGGTTCTAAATCTTTCGGAATTTATTGCTAACAGCACTTCAAAACCAGCAGAATTTTTTAATGTTAACAAAAGAGGTAAAATTAAGGAGGGATATTATGCTGATATTATTATATTCGATCCATTGTATTTTAAAGATAAAGCTGATTATTCTAATGCATTTGTATATTCAGAAGGTTTAATTTATAGTATAATAAATGGGGAATTAATAATTGATAAAAATAATTTTACTGGTAAATTAAAAGGAAAAGTTTTAAAAAAATAAAAAATATTTCTATGAAAAAATTAGAATTACATTGGAAAATCTTAATAGGAATGGCACTAGGTGTTGTTTTTGGTTTTATAATGACAAATTTTGATTTTGGAAAAGATTTCATATCTGATTGGATAAAACCTTTTGGAACAATTTTTATTAATTCTTTAAAGCTAATAGCAATTCCATTAATACTAGCATCTCTTGTAAAGGGTATTTCAGATTTGAAAGATATTTCAAAATTGTCACAAATGGGAGGAATTACAATAGTTACATACTTAATAACAACTGTTATAGCTGTTAGCATTGGTTTAATTGTAGTAAATGTTATAAAACCTGGTGATTCAATTTCTGAAGAAACACGAATAGAATTAATAGGTGCATATGAGAGTGATGCAGATGAAAAAAGAGAAGTAGCTGCAAACACAAAAAATTCAGGCCCTCTTCAAGCTCTTATAGATGTTGTGCCTTCAAATATAGTTTATGCTGCATCTAATAATAAGAATATGCTTCAAGTAATTTTCTTTGCAATTTTGTTCGGTATTTCAATTATCTTAATTCCTCCAAATAAATCAAAACCAATAAAAGAATTCTTTGATTCACTAAATGATGTTATCCTAAAAATAATTGATCTAATAATGTTGTTTGCACCATATGGTGTATTTGCATTATTAGCAACATTAATTGTAGAAGCTCCAAAATGGGATTTACTAAAGAGTCTATTATTGTATTCTATTACCCTTATTCTTGGATTATCGGTATTAATAATACTATATGTAATAATTGTAAAGATTTTTACTGGAAAAGGGCCTAATTACTTTTTAAAAGGTATTCTTCCTGCCCAACTAGTTGCATTTTCAACTAGCTCTAGTGCAGCAACCCTACCAGTTACTATGGATAGAGTTCACAATCATTTAGGTGTAAAAGAAGAGGTTTCTAGTTTTGTCCTTCCAATTGGAGCAACTATTAATATGGATGGAACGGCATTGTACCAGGCTATTGCAGCTGTATTTATTGCACAAACATTTGGTTTAGATCTGTCATTGGGGGCTCAGCTTGGAATTATTCTTACGGCAACACTTGCTTCTATAGGGGCTGCAGCAGTACCTAGTGCAGGTATTATTGTATTAGTTATTGTATTATCTCAAGCAGGAATACCAGAGGCTGGATTAGCATTAATCTTTGCTGTAGATAGACCTCTAGATATGTGTAGAACAATAGTTAATATCACTGGAGACGCAACAGTCTCCATGATAGTAGCAAAATCAGTTGGAAAATTAGATGATTCGAAAGTTAATAATGGTGATGATAATTATAAAAATGTAAAAGGTTAATATTTATAGATTAAAATAATATTTGATTAAATAAATAATGACTAATAAAAATAAAATAAGCCGTTTTCTATTAAAACACGGAATCAAAGATTCAAAAATAAATTATGGATTAAATTCAGATGAATTAAATGAAATTTGTATTAAAAAAGGTTTAGGAACTTATGCTGATTCTGGAGCATTAGTTGTAAATACAGGTGAGTTTACTGGAAGATCTCCAAAAGATAGATTTATTGTAGAAGACAAAATAACTAAGAATAAAATTTGGTGGGGTGATATTAATTTACCTTTTGATTCTAATAATTTTGACAATTTGCTCAAAAAAATTGTCAAGCATATTTCAAATAAAGAACTTTATGTATCCGACTCTTATGCATGTTCTGACCCTAGATTTAGAATTAACTTAAGAGTTGTTACTGAACTACCTTGGGTAAATATCTTTGCTTTAAACATGTTTTTAAACCCAAAGGAAGAAGAGTTAGATAGTTTTAAACCAGAATGGTTAATAATTCAAGCACCAAGTTTCATGGCGGTACCAAAAAAAGATGGTACTCGATCTCATAATTTTTCAATTATAAATTTCTCTAAAAAAACTATACTTATTGGAGGATCAGGTTATACTGGAGAGGTAAAAAAAGGAGTTTTTTCAGTTTTAAATTTTCTATTTCCGGAATCAAAAAATGTTTTACCAATGCATTGCTCAGCGAATGTTGGAAAAAATGGAGAAACGGCTATTTTCTTTGGTCTTTCTGGAACAGGAAAAACTACATTGTCTGCTGATCCTAATAGAAAACTTGTAGGAGATGATGAACATGGATGGTCGAAAGACAATGTTATTTTTAACTTTGAAGGAGGATGTTATGCTAAGGTTATAGATTTAAAGGAAGAAAATGAACCTGAGATATATAGAGCAATTAAAAAGGGTGCATTGCTAGAAAATATTGTTTTCAAGAAAAATAGTAATTCTGTTGATTATATGGATTCATCTATAACTCAAAATACTAGAGTTAGTTATCCAATTAATTATATAAAAAACATTCAAAAACCTTCTATTGGATACAAACCAAAGAATATATTTTTTTTAACAGCTGATGCATTTGGTGTATTACCACCAATATCAAGATTACTTCCTAGTCAAGCAGCATATCATTTTATTTCAGGATATACAGCTAAAGTTGCTGGTACTGAAGCAGGAGTAATTGAACCAATACCTTCCTTTTCAGCATGTTTTGGAGCTCCTTTTATGCCTCTTCATCCAACTGTTTATGCAGAAATGTTAATTTCTAAAATGAAAGAAGCAAATGTAAAGGTGTGGTTAGTTAATACTGGATGGTCCGGAGGACCTTATGGAATTGGTAAGAGAATTAAGTTAAAATATACCAGAAGAATGATTGATGCGGCATTATCAGGTGAACTTGGCCCATATTCATATAAAGATTATCACATTCATTCAGTTTTTGGATTAGCACAACCAAGAGAATGTCCAGGAATTCCAAAAAGATTACTTAGTCCAAGAGCTACATGGAAAAATGATAAAGCCTATTATAAAATGGCATTTAAATTATCTAATGCTTTTAGAGAGAATTTTGATAAGTTTGAAAACATTGCAAACGAGGAAATAAAAAGAGGCGGACCTCAAAGATTCTCTAATAAGGTTTTTGATTTTAATTAATTTATATAAAATGGATAGGCTATTACTTATACTTACCTTTTGTATACTTTCAAATCCAATTTTTTCTCAAGAAGAAAAACCTCCAACTAAGATATTATTTGTTGGTAATAGTTTTACCTTTTTTTGGAATATGCCTCAATTAGTTTCTGCTATGGCAGAATCACAAGGAGTTTCAATTAATTCCTATCAATCAACTGTAAGTGGAAGTAGCCTTGAACAACATTGGAAAGGAGAAAAAGGTTCGTTGACTAGAAAAAAAATTGACGAAAATAATTGGGATTATGTAGTATTGAGTGACCATAGCCTAAGAACAATAGATGCTCCTGAAAAATTTAGAGAATATGGCAAAAAATTTATTGATCTTGTACGTTTAAAAGGTGCTGAACCTATTTTTATGATTACTTGGTCTTACAAAGACAATCCTTCAATGCAAAAAATTATCTCTAAAGAATATATTAAACTAGCCAATGATTTTAATGTTAAAGTTTTCCCTGTTGGACCAATATGGGATGCTATTAGAAAAGATAATTCAAATATTGATCTTTATTTTGACAATAAGCATCCTTCATCTGTTGGATCTTATTTAATTTCATTAATAATAACCAAATCTCTTACAGGAAAATCATTAAAAGATATTCCAAAAAGGTTGTTTAAAACAGACGAGAAAGGTGAGAAATTTTATTTATCTTTCATTTCATCTTCAAATTCTAAATATTTAAAGGAATTTGTAGATAAATCAATAGAATAACTAATAAATAGTGAAAGCAAAGAAAATAGGATTAATATTGGGTCCAGCCCTTTTTATAATCACACTTTTGTGGTTTCATCCAGAAGGATTGAGTAAAGAAGCAAACGCCATCTTGGCTTCCACACTTTGGGTAGCAGTTTGGTGGATAACTGAAGCTGTTCCCATTGCAATAACCTCTTTGCTGCCAATTATTTTATTCCCATTGACTGGTGGACTGGGATTGGCAGAGACTACTGCTTCATTTGGTCATCGTTATATTTTCTTATATATAGGTGGTTTTATATTGGCAATTGCTATTGAACGTTGGAATTTACACAAAAGGATAGCATTAAATATTATCCAATTCATTGGTACTAATGTAAAAAGTATCATTTTAGGATTTATGATAGCTACTGCATTTCTTTCCATGTGGATTTCAAATACAGCAACCTCAGTGATGATGCTTCCAATTGGAATGGCCATCATTAGCCAACTGATGGATAATCCAGATACAATTGAAAATGAGAACAAAACCTTTGGAAAAGCATTAATGTTAGCTATTGCATACAGTGCATCAATAGGGGGAATAGCAACATTAATTGGTACACCACCTAATTTAGTATTAGCTGGAATTGTTCAAGAAACCTATGGAGTAGAAATTACTTTTTCAAAATGGTTCATGTTTGGCCTACCTATTTCATTAATTCTTTTAGTTCTCTGTTGGAAATATTTAACTGAATTTGCTTTTTCATTTAAACAAAAATCTTTTCCAGGTGGAAAAGCTGAAATTAATAAACAATTAAAATCATTAGGTAAAATATCTTATGAAGAAAAAATGGTTTTAGTAGTGTTTATTTTAACTGCATTAGCATGGATAACAAGGTCCATTCAAATAGACGGTATTCAATATGGATTAGTAAAAATAATACCTAATATAGACGATACAATTATTGCAGTTATTTCAGGAATAATATTATTTATTTTACCTGCGTCTAAGGAAAAAAGTCGAAAACTTATTAATTGGGAAGAAGCAGTTAGAATGCCTTGGGGAATTCTTTTACTTTTTGGAGGAGGTTTAGCATTAGCACAAGGATTTACAACAAGTGGTTTAGCAGAATGGATTGGTGGACAAATGACTTTATTGGAAGGTGCATCACTTTTTATAATACTTTTATTTTTAATTGCTATGGTAAATTTCTTAACTGAAATCACGTCCAACCTTGCTACAACTGCTATGATTTTGCCTATCCTAGCACCTTTAGCTTTAATAATTGATGTCCATCCTTTTATTTTAATGGTCGGTGCAACTGTTGCAGCATCTTGTGCCTTTATGTTACCTGTGGCAACGCCTCCAAATGCAGTTGTTTTTGGATCAGGCTATCTAAGAATTCCCGATATGGTTAAAGCTGGAATATGGATGAATTTATTTTCAATAATCTTCTTGACATTAATGGTCTATTTTTTATTACCTCTTCTTTGGGATTTTGACCCTAATACAATAATAGATTTTCTAAGAGATAAATAGTTAGCTTTTCTTATTTATTTGTTAACTTGAATTGATTATAAAATTTTACAACTATGAAACAATTTTTCTTATTATTATTGACCTTTTCCTTATCAATACAATCTCAAGAATCAAAAACAACAGATGTTATTGATATTATTAAAAAACATGGCATGGAAAAAAGCAATGTTATGGAAATTGCTCATTGGATAACTGATTATAATGGTCCAAGACTTACAGGCTCTCCAGGATTAGACAATGCTACTAAATGGGTAGTAGATGAATTAAACAATTGGGGAATGAATAATGTTCATCTTCAAGAATGGGGACCTTTTGGTAGAGGATGGGAAATGACACATTTTGAAATGCATGCAAATAGTCCTGATTATTGGCCAATTATTGCCTATCCAAAAGCTTGGTCTTCTTCTGCAAGTGGTGAAGGTGAAGCAGTTTTTTTGGATATAAAGGATAAAAATGATATTGAAAAATATAGAGGAAAGCTTTCTAATAAATTTATTCTAATTGATAGTATTCTAGAAATTAATGAAGCATTTAAAGCTTCTGCTAAAAGACATGATGACAAAAGTCTCCTTGAATTAGCAAATGCTAATGCACCATCTCCAAACTCAAGAAGGTACAGAAACTTCTCAGGAAACTCTATAATAAATGATATTTGGAATATGCTTGACGACGAAAGACCTATTGCTGTTCTTAATAGAAGTTACAAAGGAGAATTGGGTACTGTTTTTGTTTCAGGAGCTAGAAGTGCTAATGGAAATCGTAGAGATATTTACAAAAATGACAAATATATAATACCACAAGTTACATTAGCAATGGAACATTATAATAGAATATTTAGAATTACTCAACAAGGAACACCTGTAAATCTTAGTATAGATTTTAAATCAAATTACACTAATCCTGATGGTATGGAACACAATATTATTGCTGAAATTACTGGAACAGATCTTAAAGATGAAGTTGTTATGTTTGGTGCTCATTTTGATTCTTGGCATACGGGAACAGGTGCTACAGATAATGCTTCAGGATCAGCTGTTATGATGGAAGCAGCTAGAATATTGCTTGAAACCATAAAAGAAAGTGGAATAAAACCTAGAAGAACATTAAGGATGGCTTTATGGACTGGTGAAGAGCAAGGTTTACTTGGTTCAAGAGCTTATGTTGCAGAAAATTTTGCAGATTTTAATGGTTTCAGAGTAAATTCATTAAAACCTGAACAAAAAAAAGTATCTGCATATTACAATTTGGATAATGGAACAGGTAAAATTCGTGGTGTATACTTACAAGGAAATGATAAAGTATCTCCTATTTTTAGAGAGTGGTTAAGTGGTTTTAAGGATATGGATGCTTCAACACTTAGCATAAGTAATACGGGAGGAACTGATCATTTAGCCTTTGATATGATTGGAATACCAGGTTTTCAATTTATTCAAGAACCTATTGCATATTCTTCAAAGACGCATCATTCAAATATGGATAATTATGATCACCTTGTTGAAGATGATCTCAAGCAAGCAGCTACTATAATCGCTTATTTTATTTGGCAAACATCACAACGTGATGAAAAACTACCAAGAAAAGAGAATAATTTAAAATATAGTAATTAGCTCATAGATTATTGATTAAGTTAAAAAGCATTGTATATGAGTGACTTAAACGGGATGTTAATTTTATGAGATTTGCCTCAATTGATATTTTAAGAGCAATTACTATGGTTCTGATGATTTGGGTCAATGATTTTTGGACTTTAACAAATGTTCCAAAATGGTTGAAACATGCCAATAGTGTTGAAGACTATTTAGGATTTTCTGATATTATATTTCCATTATTTTTATTTATTGTTGGCTTAAGTATACCATTAGCAATCAAAAACAGAACAGATAAAGGCTATTCCAACATTTCTATTTCAAAGCATATTGTAGTTAGATCTATTTCTCTATTGATAATCGGAGTTTATATGGTTAATTACGAAACTGCACATGATGAAAGTATTTTTATAGGAAAGACCTACTGGACATTATTAATGGCTTTTGCTGTTATATTAATTTGGATAGACTGGAAAAAAAGTCCTATCAAGTCCTATTGGCACCCTTATATACAGTTTTTAGGTTTTATTATTTTAATCTTTTTGGCTTTTATATATAAAGGAGGTGAAAATGGTTCACTTTGGATGACAACACAATGGTGGGGGATTCTGGGCCTTATAGGCTGGGCATACCTATTAAATTCACTGGTTTATGTGTTTTCAAAAGGTTCCCTGTTAATCATGTCTTTATTATGGTTGTTATTGATATCATTGTCTATATTAAATCATTCAGAAATGTCTATAGAATTCACAGGTTTCTCTGGATACTTTTCAACTATATTAACTGGTACTATACCTGCATTTACTACAGCTGGAGTTGTAGCCACATTAATATTCAAAAAATTTCAAAAAACAGTTATTAAATGGAGCTATCTAAGTTTGATTTTTTTAGGAATTATTAATTTAATTTTTGGATTAGCAACTAGGCCGTTTTGGGGTATTTCTAAAATACAAGGAACCCCATCATGGTTAGGGATTTGTACTGGAATTGGTTTTTTAATGTTTGCATTGTTATACTACATTGCAGATGAGAAAAAACACACGAATTGGGCTAAAATAATTGCTCCAGCTGGAACAGCTACCTTAACATGTTACATGATACCATACTTTATTTACCCACTTAGAACTATTACGGAGATAAGAATCCCAGAAATTTTAACTAATAATCAAATAGGCCTATTAATGTCTTTTGCTTTTGCTCTTCTAGTAGTTGTTTTTACTGGTTTGTTAGAAAAAAAACGTTTTAAATTAAAATTATAAGAAAATAGTTATGAAAAAACTCGTTTTAATATTACTAATTTTTATATCCTGTACTAATAATTCAGATATAAAACCTCAAGTTATAGCTTATTATGCTGGTGATGAAAAATCAATTGATGAATTTAATTTAGATGGAGTTGACCAGATAATATATAGTTTTTTACACTTAAAAGGAAATAAATTAGCTGTTGATAATGAAGTAGATAGTCTTACTTTATTAAATGTTGTTAATCAAAAAAATAAATATCCAAAATTAAAGGTTTTGGTATCGCTTGGTGGTTGGGGTGGTTGTGAAACATGCTCTGATGCTTTTAGTACAGAAGAGGGTAGAGTAGAGTTTGCAATTTCCACTGCTAATATCATAGAATCATTCAAGGCAGACGGTATTGATTTAGATTGGGAATATCCAGGAATTTCCGGATTTCCTGGGCATGATTATAAACCTGAAGACCGAGAAAATTTTACTGACTTAGTTGTTCAACTAAGAAAATATATGAAAGAAGGTGATATATTAAGTTTTGCTGCTGGTGCATCTACTAGATTTTTTGAAAATTCAGTTGAATGGGATAAAGTCATGCCTTTAGTTGATAATGTAAATCTAATGACTTATGATTTCTATGGATCAGGCTCTAGTAAAACAGGTCATCATACAGCTCTGTCATCTAATGAATTTCAAGATAGATCTGCAGAATCATCAATAGAAGCATTGATAAATCTAGGTGTAAATCCTAAACAAATATTTATTGGAGGTGCTTTTTATATTAAAACGTTTAAAAATGTTGAAAATATTAGCAATGGTCTTAATCAAAATGCTGAATGGAACAGAACTTATAATCAAATGGATTTTGAAGATGTAAGATCTAATTTTAATTTTTATTGGGATAGTTTAGCCAATGCACCTTACGCATACGATAGTATTAATAAGATTTTTGCTACATTCGATGATCATAAATCAATAGAACTTAAATCTCAATATGCACTAGAGAATAATCTTGGTGGAATCATGTTTTGGCAACTTATGAATGATAAAAAACAAAATGGATTGTTAAAAACTATGGTAAATGAAATGAAATAAATATTATTAAAAAACTAATTTAGTAACTCGATAATTAACTTAAAATATAACCAATGAAAAAAATACTAATACTATTAATTACAGCTATAACTTTTACTGCATGCAACAATACGCCAGCTAATTTTGATGACTCAGAATGGGGTGGGACTATGTCACCAAATGATGAAAGAAATGATAAGATTAATCAATTTATTGATTCTTATGCTAATAATGATTTACAATCCGTAAAGGATATGTTTTCAGATGACGCAGTTATCCAGGTAAATGATGATACAATGACCGTTCAAGAAATGATAGATGGATTTTCAGCAGGACATGATTTTTACGATGGCATCAATAATATTGACAGAAGGGTTAACACTATGTTTTATAATAACGGATCAATATATACTAACTACTGGTATACATGGGTTGGTACAAACAAACAATCCGGTGAAGAGCTTTCGGTCAAGGGACATGCTTATTTTCAGTGGAAAGATGGAAAAATTATTGAGACATACAATGCATTTGACCCAACTGAATATGCAAAGGTTTTTGATTGGGTTCAAGAATAAAATTGTAATTAAAAAATCCTTTGAAACAAATACTCTCCTATTTGTTTTTATAGTTAATTTAATTCAATTGCCCCTGTATTTTTATTAAACAATTTAATTGGACTATCTAAAACTATTGCAATTACTGTGTAATATGGATCTAATGTTTTCTTGGGGATTTCTATATATGTTATCCCGGGATATTTATTCCAATATACCTTACACAATAATTGTTGATTAAGTACAGTTCCGTTACCAACAATATAAGCTCTGTTTATTTTATTTGAAATTCCTTTTAATACAATTTGATTGTCTTTAGGAATATCTCTTACAAATAGAAACAAAGTTTTCTTGTCCTTGCTTAAAGTAGATGGTCCATAAAAATGGTCGTAAGCAATACCTTTCTTAGTTGAATAAATAGCAGAACTATGTTTTTTATTCCATTTGCCTAATTCCTTTAATATTAACTTTTGTTTTTCTGGAATACTTCCATCAGATTTAGGACTAATATTAAGTAATAGGTTTCCGCCTTTACTTATTGTATCAACGAAGAGATCGATTATCTGCATTGGAGTTTTATAATTATTGTCATTTTGTTGATATCCCCAGGAATCATTTATTGTCATACAAAGTTCCCAATACTTACTTGATGGTCTGTAAACTGGAATACCAATTTCAGGAGTTTCATAATCTCCAAATTGATTCAATCTTGAATTAAAAATGACATTAGGAAAGTCTTTCTGAAGTTCTGTTTTTAACTCTCTGCTTTTCCAATCAATTGCATTATGTTCCCAATCTCCATCAAACCACCATAAGTCAGGTTTATATCTGTTCTTTAACTCATTAAGTTGATTATTTCTATAATTCAAGAAACTTTGCCATCTATTAGGGTTTTCTTTAATTCTATATCTTTTTATTTTATTTGTATGATTTGTATAATCTTTATATGACCAATCTGGTAGAGAATAGTATAAACCTAGTTTTAATCCTTTATTTCGGATTTCTTTTACAAAAGGAGTAAGTAAATCTTTTTTAGATTTACTACTTTCAAAAGAATTTAAATTACCATACTTTGAATCCCAAAGTGCAAATCCATCGTGATGTTTTGTTGTTATAACAGTGTATTTTGCCCCACTTTCTTCAATAAGACTAGACCATTCTTTTGGATCATATTTTTTTGCATTGAAACCATCTAATTGTTTCATATAATCGGAGTGAGATATATATCCATTAAAAAAAGACCAAGACTCGCTTATACCGTTAACAGAGTAAATTCCCCAGTGAATAAAAATTCCTAGTTTGGCTTCCTCAAACCACCTCATTTTATCTATATCACCAATTTCATTATTACTAGAAATAATTTGTTGACTACTAATTGAAATAGGTGTAAGAAATAGTATTAATAATAAAATTTTAATTCTCATCATTTAAAGATATTAATTAACTTTTATACATAATTTTATTTAGAATTTATGAACGAAAACCTCGTTTTTTTTCAAATTAAAATTAAAGATTTTATTTTTATAAATTACAGCCACGGATTTATCAGAATTTGTTTTTAAACTAACTTGTTTAATTTCATTATTATCCCATTTCATATTTATTATAATATTGTTTCTCGCTATTAAACCTTTAACACTTCCTGAGCTCCATGAATCAGGTAAAGCAGGGAGCAGTCTTATCCCTTTTTTTTCATGAGATTGTAACAACATTTCTGTAACACCTGCTGTATATCCAAAATTTCCATCAATTTGAAATGGGGGATGGGCATCAAAAAGATTTGTATAAAGTGAATTTTTAAATAACATTTGAATATTTTCAAAAGCCATTTCCCCATCCAATAATCTGGCAGATATATTTATTAACCAAGCTCGACTCCAACCCGTGCGGCCTCCACCATTATTTAATCTATAATCTACTGTTTTTTTTACTGCTTTAAAAAGTTCAGGATTCTGATCAATAGTGATCTGATTTCCAGGATGAAAACCATATAAATGTGACATATGTCTATGTCCAGGCTCAACTTCTTTGTATTCTCTATCCCATTCTAAAATTCTACCATCTTCTCCAATGACAAACCCAGGTCTTAATCTTTTTAGTTGTTCTGTAATTTTTCTGGTCAAAAAGTTCTCGACTCCAATTATTTTAGATGCTTTAAGGTAATTTGTGAATGTTTCATATATTATTTGTTGATCTTTTGCGCTTCCCAAACATGTAGCAACCTTTTCACCATTTAAATCATAATATTGGTTTTCAGGTGAAGTTGATGGCGCAGAAACAAGAGTTTTATCTCTTGGATCTTCAATTAGCCAATCAGAATAAAACTGAGCTATTTCCTGAATTGCTGGAAATGCTCTGTTTTTTAAAAAATCAATATCATTTGTGAATTCATAATGATACCAATAATGTTGCATTAACCATCCTCCTGCACCAAAAGATGATCCCCAATAAGCTGTTCTTGCTCTTAGCCAAGTTTTAGCCCACAAATCAGATGCATGTGGAATAACACTCCCTCTAAGTCCAAAGTTTTTCTTTGCTGTTTTTTTTCCATTTTCCACTAATCTATCTATATAATCAAACAAAGGAAAATTTAACTCATGAAGGCCTGTTGGGTTAGCAAGCCAGTAATTCATTTGTAAATTTATATTTAAATGATAATCTGCATTCCAGGGAGCAGCAATATGATTGTTCCAAAGTCCTTGAAGATTAGCAGGTAATGTACCAACTCTAGAGGATGAGATTAATAAATATCTACCATAATCATACAAGATTTTTGTTAATCCATTATCAATTGATCCTTTTCTTACTTTTTCAAGTCGTTCAAATGTTGTTAATAATTGTAATTTTTTATCACTATTTAAATTTAATTTTACCCTATTAAAAAAAGATTGATGATCTGTTATATGATCTTCTTTGATTTTTTTAATGTTTAATTTAATGGTTTTTGCTATTTCTCTCTTGTTTTTATTTGAATAATCATTTGTGTAAAAGTCTGAATTTGAAGCTATAAACAAATTAAGTTTTTTTACTCCAGATACCTTTAAGCTTTGACCATTTTTAGAAATTGATCCAAATTCGTTTTTATATGTTAGCAAGGTTTCAAATTTTACACCAGATTCAATAACTACTGGAAGTTCTCTAAATTTGCCTCCTCTTTGTGTTACTTCACCGCCCATAATAATTTTATCATCCTCATACTTTAAAGAAACTGTTTCAACTCCTTCATCTTTTGGTCTGTTAAGTTGAATTGTTCCATTAAGACCCTCAGGATGTTCACTTTCTATTTCAATTACTATAATTTGATTAGGATGTGACACAAAAACTTCTTGTTTTACTGGATATCCATCTGTTTTATATTTTGTTGTTGATATAGCTGTATTAAGATCCAATGACCGTCTGTAGTCTGAAATTTTTTGGTGATTCCAGTTTAAAAAAAGATCACCCAGTGTTTGGTGGGAAAGGATGATAGATTTATTTGAAAATTTTTCAACAATTAATGAATCAGCACTTTTTGGATCTTTATTCAAGAGATGTTTCCTAATATCCAAAAGATCTTTTTCTGTTCCTTCTGCCTCATTCCAATTATCATGATAAGGCCACAATGAGTCATCATTAAGTTGAATTCTTTCATTATTGGGATTGCCAAATACCATTGCCCCTAATCTCCCATTTCCTAAAGGGAGAGCTTCATCCCATTTTTCAGCGGGCTTATCATACCAAATAGTTTGATAGGTTAAATTATTGGAATCATTTAATTTACATCCAAACAACAAAAAAAATATTATGACATTAAAAAAATATGATAAGTAATGTTTCAAAATTTAAATACTTTTATACAATTTAACAATAAAATAAGTTTTATCAATATTTAAAAAAACAACTCTAATTCAAAGAAAAACGATATTTAACAAGTAGGGGAGATTCTTTTAAGAATTACTGTTAATTTTTTTGAGTTATCGTGCGTATCGTAAGGTTTATTTTTATAGCACAAAGAAATAATCTAAATTTAAGATATTAAAAACTCTTTCCAATAGTTGATGAGATTAAATAAAATTATGAAAGTTGA
>ERZ1049444.725-NODE-725-length-28622-cov-7.522631_pt1 | contig 28622 bp, 27 predicted proteins | sample MGYA00383101_ERZ1049444 | MGnify/ENA primary metagenome ERZ1049444 (study PRJEB29581, sample SAMEA5548371) | metagenome | biome: marine; feature: coastal; material: water | depth 50 m | study: Short-term variability in the microbial, nano- and picoplankton...
GACCAACCGGCTTGCATACCTTGGTTCCTTACTTGCTCGCATGAGGCGGTCTGTTGTACCCCAAAGAGCCGAGACAACGACCACTGCACGACCGTTCCAATCACCAACAACCTCAGCAATTCGATCAAGGTCGGAGGAGTCGCGAAGGCACGAGCCTCCGAATTTGTGAACCGTGATGGTTTCACTCATCGAGGAAGCCTCCCCGCAGTGCTAAATCGGTCAAGACAAGGATGGCCATTGCTTCGACCACAGCAACGGCCCTCGGACCCAAAACTGGGTCGTGACGTCCCTTGACGGTCAACGGTTCAATCGCCCCGCTCTCGAGGTGGAGTGTTTTTTGTTCAGAAGCGATGCTCGAGGGCGGCTTGAACGCAACAGAGCAGCGAATGGGGGCGCTTGTTGCTAGCCCTGCCAACACGCCATCAGGTCGCTCTCCCATAGGTGTCGGTGAATCAGGTGAACCCCCCCATGCATCGTTATGTTGCAAACCTGTCATGTTCACTACGTCGAATCCACGACCAAACGTAACCCCACGGGCGGCTGGAATCGACATCATGGCTCGAGCCATGGCAGGTTCAATCCCATCGAACCATGGTTCACCAAGGCCAAGCGGAGTCCCTGTGACAACGAGGTCGACCCTTGATCCAATTGAATTGAGGTTCATACGCTGAGATTCAACGAGATTGACCATCGCTTCAGCAGCATCAGGGTCTCGACAGCGCATTTCTTTGCAGGCATCGGTGGACCACCGTGCTGGTTGGTGCTCCATTTCACCGGCCTCAACGCTTCCAATGGCACCAACCTGTGCCTCGGCTTTGATTCCTAGCGGGGTCAGCAACGGTGCTACAAATGCAGCAGCAGCTACGAGGGGGGCGGTCAGCCTTGCAGAGGACATTCCTCCGCCCCTAAGGTCGGCTTCACCGTTTGTTCGCTTGTGCATAACCATGTCTTGATGCCCTGGCCGTGGGTGATGAGGGAGGAAATTGTAATCTTTTGACTTGGCGTCTTGATTTTCGATTGAGAGTTCAATGGGTCCACCAGTGGTTTTTCCATCAACGACTCCGGTCAAGAATTCGACGCAATCTTGTTCCTTGCGTTTGCTTGCATAGCGCCCACCTGGTCTACGGGTGGCCATCGCTTCTGCAATGGCTGTTTCATCAATACGGAGTCCCTTTGGAACACCTTCGAGAACAGCACCAACGCGTGGTCCGTGACTTGTCCCAAACAGGGTCAAGCGAAGGTGTTCACCCAGCTGCATTTGCATGTGACTCAATTAATCCAACGGTGCTTCCTTCAAGAAGGTGCGTGCTTAACCATGCTGTTTTATTCGACAGACTCGCCGTTAAGGAAGGAGGTTTCAATGACTGTGACGTCCTTGACCCTTGTTTCAAAGAAATGTTTCAGGCGTTCACAGGTTGGTTTGCTCACTTTTGGGGTAACAACCACAAGCGCAGTTCCAGAGCCAGAAATTCCGGCAGCACGCGCCCCATTGAGCAATGAGTCATTGGTCATTTTTCTGCCCGTGACATCGCCAAGGACACCAAGCATTGCCCGACCATTCCAAGTCAATGCCACCAACTCCCTTCCTTCTTGGAGGGCGCTCAAGGCTTTTTGGAAGGCGTCTTGGTGCGGTACGAACTCTTCCAAAGCGGGCTTATGTTCACGATCGCCCCTGCATATAATCAACAGATACCAATCTTCGGCATTCGGGCCGTTGCTCTCCATGAGGACGCCATCTTCGATGCTTTCCGCCTGCGGGTCGATGAGTTTCCATCCAGGCGTAGCACACGCCCATGCATCATCGACTGAGCCCGTGAGGGTCACGCCTGCGAGGAATTGTGCTTGGACGGAAAGTCCGACGAAGTCTGCATCAGAAAGTTCAGTCGAGGTTGCTCCTGCGAGGGCACGTAGCGCAGCAATCGAGGTTGCAGCGCTGGATTTGAGGCCTTGACGAGGCGGTATCTTCGAAGCGACAGCCCAGTGGAGGTCTTCGGCTGTTTTCCCTTCGGGAAGCGAATGGCCCGCATCGGTCCATGCCTTGAGAACGCCATCAAGAAGACCATCAGGATCGTCGAGCGGTCGTTTGCTGGGTGAATCGAGGAGGCGAACGAGTACTGGGAGGTCCAAGGCCATGCTTGCGCCATAGCCTAATCCAGCTGCGTGAAGAAGACTGCAGGCGCCATGTGCCTTGCCGTTTCCGAGTACTGCCAAATCATCACCTCTCGGAGACAACGCTCGAGATGGTGACGCCGATATGGCGGGCACCCTCGTCGTCCCAACCAAGAATTTGGTCATCAGTTCGTAACGATGTTACTGACACTGGATTCCCGCTTGTATCGACTGCCCGGACTGTCTCTGCTTGTTGTAAGAACATGTGCCCCTCTTTATCGTTTTCATCCATCCACCTGAATAATAAAAGCGGGCGTTGTTCAATCTTGAGTCTGCCGATGACCAATTGGCGAGTCATTCCTTGTTTACTGGCGATGGTGACACAATCACCAGAGTTCAATTCTGCCAAATATTTTGTCGTTCCATCCGCCATCAAGGCATACGATTGGGGCGAGCCAGCATTCACTCTGAACGGTCTTGTTGGGACAAATTCAGAAGGAACAGTTTCTCCATGGACGAGCATGAAACTGGAAGCATTTGAGCCAACAAGCATCCCTTCTCCAAGTTCCAGCATGGAGGTGAAATCAATACAATAGCGTTCTCCGATACCAGCTTCTTCGATTGATTTGATCTTCAATTTCGAGAGGGACAATGGTGTTGCGTCGTTTTCTGGAGCGGCAGTCACTTCGCCATGCAGTTCGAGGCGCTGAGCCTTTGCAATACATGCTGCTTCGAGCATGGACTGCTCATCAGGGATGACGATTGCATCAACACCTTGCTGAAGTGCAAAAGCGGCTCCTTGAATCTGCGCTGGCGTTGTCATTACAGCAGCAATCCTTGTTGGCGTGCCTTCGTTCGCTGCGATGAGGTTTTCAAGAGGAATCATCGACCAAGATTCAAACGATAACAGGAGCCACCCTACGCTGCCAATCAGTGATTTTGCCTTTTCCTGATCGTGATTGTCCATCACGTGGATGGCTGCTCCTACCATGTTTTTGTCAAGGTAGAGTTTGCTGCCTTCAACATAGGATTCCGTACCATCAATGAGGCGATTCACACCCTCGTAAACGGGCGTACCCCCACTGCTGTGGGTTCGGACATCAAGCCAAATCTCCATGGTCATGCCTCATAGGTTGCAAGCCTTCATGGCATCGGCGACCGATGCGTCTTCATGAACCAGCATCACAAGTGCTTTTGCAATCCCTTCTACATTATCATGAGCAAAGACCTGCCTTCCCATGCAGATGCCCGATGCTCCGGCATCAAGCGCTGAGCGAACCATCGTGAGGATGCCTTTACTGTCACCTGTTGAAGGTCCACCTGCAACGAGGACTGGAATTGGTGCGGCACTGGCAATTTGACTGAAGGATTCAGCATCACCCGTCCACACGGTCTTTGCAGCATCACAGCCTAATTCGAAAGCCAGTCGCACAGCATGGGCATTGCAGTGTGTGACGTCGCCTTGAATTGGATTCAAATGTTCGCCACGAGCGTACACCATGCCAAACATTGGCAGGTTGTGGTGCAATGCCTCTCTGCTCAATTGACCCATTCGTTCGATCATGGAGGCTTCATTTGGGCTCCCCATGTTGACTTGGCATGATACACCCATCCCCCCTCTCGGAACGACTTCGTCTGCGTGACCGACGATGACTTTGTTTGCAGCATCGGGTCCCGCATGTCGAGTGGAGACTGAAAAGTGAATGACCATCGAAGTGGATGTCCCCTCACATAGGTGGTTGTAGTGATTCACGACGCCCTTTTGAGCCACAATTCCGTCAACGCCTGCAGCAACAAGCGATTTGATGACACCCTCTGTGTCGGTCAGTCCAGGGACTGGAAAGTCAGAGGCTCCGTGGTCGATTGGAATCCACACACCGCGCCCGTTGGGCAACAGTCGTTCGAGCCGTTCTGCTTTGTCCATGCTTTCTCCAAACGGTCCCTATTCTCAAGGTTTCGCACCCAGAGGTGCTCAGTTGGCTTGCTCAGAACTCCAGTGCATGAGGGCGATTTCGGCCCTGCTGAGGTGTTCTTGAAGGGTTGAACGCGGCGTGTCCATCAACTCTGCTAGTTCACGGAGGTTGATCTTCTTCGGATGCTCGTAATACCCCGATGAAACGGCGACTTTCATGCATTCGATTTGACGTTCTGTTAACAACGTCTCGACAATGCTCTTGTTGCTTTCCATCTCAACAACTTTTACAACATCTGGTGGCAGGAGTTTTCTTGCTATTTTCAAGAAGCTCGAGATTCCACTTGGGACGCCGCGAACTTTGATCGAAATCCCTTCGCCCCCGTAGGTGTAGGGAGGGAGGATGTGGATGTTTTCGAATTTGATAGCGGCGATGGAAAGTGGATGTGAGTTCCACACCACGATGTGGCTGCCGTCACCCACGCCGAGAACGCTTTCAACCTTTAGAAACGGAACTGAATTGAGATCTTCCGGGCCGCACCCTTCGCAAAAAGAGGCGTGGATTAATTGGCGAATACCGCCCTCTCCGATATTCAAGTGTCCGACAACCTCCAAGGAATGCGCGATTTTCGCGATGGGAGCGTATTCGGAATTGGCAACGGTCTCGGCCGTCCACCTCAGATGGATTTCTCTCATACGGCCCTCCATAGAGCGCATGGTATATGTGCTTGCCCTTTTGATGGGGCGTTTTCAATGTACGTTTCAGTCTTCTGTGGCCTGTTTCTATGGGTCTAATTTATATTCGACCGGCCGGTCCAACCAACTGGTCGAATGCCTCTCGCACGCTATGAATCCATTGATGAATCCCTCAAAACGAGGATTCTTGATGTTGCAAAGCAAGAATTCTCCATCCATGGCTACGAAGATGCCTCATACAACAAAATCATTCAAACGATTGGTATTTCGAAAGGTTCGATGTACTACTACTTCGAAAACAAAGAAGACCTGTTCGTTACGTGTATTCTGGATGAAGCACATGCAACAGGGAGTCTTTCCTCATCCACCTCTTTCACATTGGTCGATGACCAACCAACCTATTGGACTGCAATCAAGGAATTATATTCGAAGCAATGGAAGAATGTATTCCAACACCCCCTTCTCATGTCTCTCGTGCGCCAGACAGCAACTCTGGGATCCGATCATCCAATCGTTCGTATCTTGTATGCTGAATGTGAGGGTTTGAGTGAATATGCGGACTTCATGGGGATCCTTGAGCATGGCGTACACACCGGGGCAATCCGCAACGATGTTCCTCTCCATGTGCTTCTTCGCATGTCAACCGAATATGAGGTCTGGCTGTTGCAAGAGATGAAGGAAGGGCGGTTGAATGAACAGCAAGTGGTCGACAAATTCTTTGAGATGTTTAAGCAACTCTTTGAAACAAGAAGGTGAAACAAATGAATAAATTATTGCGAATGGAAAACCTAGAACGTCACTATGAAACACCTGCAGGGGTCGTTAAAGCACTCGATGGTGTGAGTTTCGAAATCCAAGAAGGGGAGCGCGTCATTCTGCTTGGGCCCTCCGGTTCTGGAAAAACAACGCTTCTGAATTGTCTTTCAGCTCTCGACAGCCCAACTGGCGGCGAGTACACGTTCACATCTGGGAAAATGGAAGGAATGGACCAAGTGCCACGGAACAATTCTGAGAAAATGACCTCTTTCCGTAGGGAGAACATTGGTTATGTGTTTCAATTTTTCAATCTCCTGCAAGACCTCACGGTTCTTGAGAACATTCTCCTCATTCAGGAATTGGCAGGCAAAAAAGACCCCGCACGGGCAAAAGAACTGTTGAAACTCGTCGGCCTTGAATCCGAAATTAACCGTTTTCCAGGTGAAATTAGCGGTGGACAGCAACAGCGAGTCGCGATTGCTCGGAGCATTGCAAAGCGTCCAACTCTCTTACTGGGTGATGAACTCACAGGTAACCTTGACACCGAGACTTCGAACAAAGTTATGGAAGCCTTGGTGAGTGCATGTGAGCAAGAAAACATCACTTCAGTGTTTGTCACCCATGACGAAGGTTTGGTCAAGTATGCGACCAGGGTGATCAGAATTGACAGTGGGAAAATTGTCTCTGATGAACAGACAAACAACGATTCTTCAGAGTGAGGTGTTCGCATGTCTGGCCTTCTTAACAAACGCTTAGCTCGAAGTTTGTGGCGAACCAAACTTCGACTTTCTGCAGTAATTCTCATGGTGTTTGTCGGCGTTTTTGCTGGCATAACCTTTGGCGGCTATGCGTACAACCTCGGAGGTATGTACGATGCCATGCAAGCCGATGATGAAAGTGGTGCGAATCTGGCCGACATTTGGATTGACAATCGCAGTGCTGCATGGACGCCGGAACAAGTCAATACCTTCTGTACTGCATTGGGAACCGCTTGGGATTCGTCAACGGTTTCTCAGTCTCTTGATTCATGTGAAGGACGTACCGTTACCCAAGGTGCGATGTTCCACACCAACGACACCGGTGAACACATCATCAATTCTCTATGGCACGGCATACCTGATGGCGCTAATGCTGACCGCGTATGGATGCCTGAAGGGCATTCAGAAGGCAGAACGGCCGTTGCTGCTGATGAGATCGTCATCGACGCTCACGTGACAGAGGCGCTCGAACTCAGTCTTGGGGATACGGTGAGCATCGGGGCCGGAAATGCAACCGCAGATTTCACTCTCGTCGGGATGGGATACCATCCTCTGCATGTGATCATGGCACCTGAGGGGACGCTGTTCCCTCCTGAATCAGGCGAATATGTGGTGGGCTATCTTTCCGATGCTGGAATGGCTCGATTGACCGGCGAAGCCGTCGGTATCAGCAACATCATCATGCTGGATGTCGAAGGAACACCTTCGTTTGACCTTCCTGACACAAGTGAATATGAGGGTGATGAAATTGATGCTGTGAAGCTCTTGGTGGATACTGCACTCACCGAATCAGAACTCGATGCTCGAGTGCGTGACCGCGGACAGAACGAACCCGTAGAAGTCATGCGCCAAGATCTGGAAGGAACCGAGCGAACAACCGTTCCGTTCACCGTGATGATTGCATCAATAGCAGCAATCACGATTGTGTTGAGCCTACAGCGCTTGGTGCAAAGCCAAGCAAAGGAGATAGCAGTGCTGCGAACATTGGGTGTCAAACGCTCATCGCTCATGACCGGCTATCTCGCTGCGCCACTGGTGATTGGAGGCATTGGTTGTGCACTTGGAGCGTTCGTTGGGCCCGTGGGCATGAATGGAATGTTGGATTTCTACCAAGACTTGGTTGGCGTACCGATTGTGGAGCGAACCGTCCCCTCCTCAGTGATTCTAACGGTCATTGGATCGACGATGCTTGTTGTGTTTTTGTCCGGGGCATTCCCGGCGTGGAAAGCAAGCCGCCTTGATCCTTTAGCGGTTCTTAGCGGTCAAAGTGAAATGCGAGTTGGCTCAAACCTCCTTCGAAAATTGACGTCATGGATGCCCACAACGCTCGGACTCTCGATTCGTTCAAGCGTACGTAAGCCAATCCGTCTCACGATGACCTTTGTCGCAGTTGGTATCTCATTGATGCTCTTCGGATCAATACAAATGATGTCTGCAGGACTCCAAGATACGATGGTTGGAGGCCTAGAAGACGACCAAACATGGGATGCACAAGTCTACATTATGCCTGAGGCCGAAGGTCCAGTCGTTGATTGGGCAAACAACAATTCAGCCTCGTATGAGATGATCATTGAGATGCCACTTGGTTCAGTGGCAGATGGCGACGGAATTGAACGAGTGTTCACTCTTGTTGGCCTCGACTCATTTGATGAAGGCATGCGTTCAGTTTCTGTTCTGGAAGGGAAGGCCCCCGTCGCAAACTCTGCAATTATGCAAGTTATGATGGATGAAGGGAGCATGAACTTCCTTGACTGGAAGGTCGGTGAACAGCACACAGTGGGCATCAACGGAGCGGAACAGGATGTGGAAATTGTTGGAACTACAGCAGCAGAATTGGCCCGTACCATGTATTTTGTTCGAGATGATTTGAGTGGAATTTTAGGAGTCGATGCGACTTCTATTTACATCGATTTGCCCGAGGGCGTCGAGGTTGATTCTGCTTTGGGAGAGGCTTCGACGGGAATTATCGAACGACAAACACTTCTCAACGGCATCAACAGTTTGCTCGACCAGCAAACTCAAATCTTCCAGACAATGATGTATCTGGGGCTTCTTTTCACGGTCGTTGTCATGTTCAATACCATGATCATGAATGTGGCAGAGCGTGACTTTGAATTGGCAACACTCCGTGTTCTTGGCGCGTCGACACGCAGTCTTGGGACGATGCTTTTGTTTGAGAGCCTCTTGATTGGCATCATCGGTGGAATTGTCGGCGTCCTGTTTGCATACGGTGGGGCCGTTGGACTTGCTGCCTCGTTCTCTTCGTGGCAGTTCTTCGTTCCAGTAACAATTGTCCCGAGTGTGGCATGGCAACTAATGTCTGGAGTGATTCTCATCGCTGTAGCAATGACACCATTCGGCGTATGGCGTCTTCGCAAAATGGACTTGGTAGAAAAAGTGAAGGATTTGTCTGCTTGAAACGTTTCCATTCAACCGATGCTACAATAGACGAGTTCTGCTTAGGCTCTTTCAATGGACCCTCAATCAATTGGGATGTTGGCTGTGTTCGGCGGTGGTTTCACCGTTGGTCTTTGGTACATCGTAACTCGGAAGGAGGCCCAATTGAACATGCGTCATGGGATGAGTCCAGAAGGGCTACGGTACAACAGTGGTCAACCTGGTTTTGGCAATGCAAAGCAACAACTCAATGCCAAGTTGGCCGTCGTTGAAGAACGCCGAAGAGCACGAGAACTCGCTCGTGGTCGGCTTGCTCAATTAGATGCAGAACAGAACGTCAAGAAGCAGGCCGCCGAGCGCGCAGCCCGCCAAACTGCCGAGCAGGCACGGGAGGCTGAACGCCTCCGTCTTGCTGCGATTGCAGAGGCACAAGCTGAGGCAGAAGCAGCCGCCCGTCAAGCAGAAGATGAAGCCGAACGAAGGCGCAGAGAGCGCGAAGAAGCCCGTCTGGCTGAAGCTCGAAACGCTCAACTGGCCGAACTTGAAGCACAGCGCCAATCCGAACTTGAAGCTGCTGAAGCTGCAAGGCTTGCTGAAATTAATGCAGCACGGGAAGCAGAAGCCGTCCAATCCAAGCAAGCAGCAAAGGCTGCCATGAAGGAACTCAAGGAGCGACTTGAGCGTGAAGGTGCCCGATCATCTGACGTTCAAGTTTCATTGATGTGGAACAACTTCAATGATTTGGATTTGCACATCGTTTGTCCATCAGGTGAGCGAATTCACGGTGGGAATAAAATCTCGAAATGCGGTGGCGAACTGGATGTTGACGCAAACGTTCGTCCTGAGAGCAAGAAACCTGTCGAGAATGTCTACTGGCCGGAAGGGACCGCTCCTGCTGGACAATACCAAGTGTATGTCCATCACTACAAGAAGCACAAGAAGCGACGCTCCAAGGACCCAACAAAGTTCCAACTCATCGTCAATTCGGTTGGCGATGTGATGGAATACAAAGCCGCTCTCACTCATGGCGACCCAATCATGCTGGTTGCTACCTTTGAGGTGCCGAGCATGGCGGAACGACGTCGTGCCAAGAAGGAACTCGAAGACCGCCTTGCGGCACTTGAACGCGGCGAAGATCCCGATTCTATGGTCGAACTCCCTCTAGAGGAAACATCCACCGCCACTCAGGACACGGATGGCTTGATTGATGAACTGAATGAACGGCTTGAGCGCGAAGGAGCAGACTCAACCTTTGAGGGCTCGGAGGCCGTGAATCTCCCAAGTGCACCGGACCTGGATGAATTGAGCGAAAACCAGTCCAGCACTGATTAAGTGAAGCGTACCGATACCAACTCTTCAAGACGGCCTTCGTCAAAACGAGGTCAATTTCTGTGCGTAGGGCACGGGGTTAGATGCATGCTCAAGACAGAATGTCATGCAGCCGATCGCTGTCCGCTGCCTTTCGAATTGAGCGAGCAATACGTCGGCCTGTTGACATACGTGTTTCGTTGATGTCGGAATAAGGAGAGCCGCCAACAAACGGATTTGAGCCTGCCACAATTCGAGCACTGATTTCAAAGACCTTGAACTCAAGTTGGTCGGTGACGATCGTTTCAAGACAAAATGGGCCAAGCATGCCTCTGCTGTCTTCTTCCAGTTCAAACGAAGCAGCAACGGTTCCTTCCGCCATTTCAAAGGCTCTCGGTAGCAGTGATTCACGAATCACAACCGGTTGGTTCCCTGTGACCACAAAGGAAGGCTCCAAAGCCATTTCACGGAGGTCACGCAGCGAACCAAGTTTGTAGAATTCGTCGACGTTTGATTCGTCACGGCGGTCCATTGACATCAATTCAAGGCGGCCAAGGTTCTTGCCAGCGTTCTTCCCTCTGCCTTGCACTTGATACCCATCTTCTGCAGTTGGGTCAAAGAAAAAGTGGAGGTAGTACCGGCATCCGAGAACATATTCCTGAATTGTGAATTCCTCTTCAATATCGACATTGCGCCTAAAGTCACGGTAATCCCTTGCAATGAAGTAACCACGTCCACCTTTGGCTCCAGCGTACTTGACGATGACAGGCCCATCGATATCGTGAGGGTCTTCGAGGACCCGAGGCATTGTGCAGCCGCCGCTTTCAAGCCACTGTCGTTGTCGCGCCCTGCTGCTTTCCCAGTGGAGAATGCCGCGGTTTCCGAATGTTGGAACCTCCAATGCTCTGAAGTTAGAGGATCCCAAATATTCGACGAGCGAACCGTGTGGAATAATGACGACATTGCGCTCTCTGAACCACTCAGCGTGATCGAGCATTTCTCTGTAATTTTCCAGCATGAGCCATTCGTCTGGTTCAGCACCGGGGAATGCTTTGTAGAAGCGTCGTCGGTTTTCTCCGACTGCAATTCCAAGAGTTTTGAATCCCTCCATCCGAGCGCCATGGAGGATTTGAAGCGATGAGTGGGAGGCAACAACACCGATGACGATGTTGTCTGCATCATAGTCTGCGAGCCAATGCTTCAGTGTTTCAGCGTCTACGACCATGTCGAGGGGTTCCGTATTTGCTCTATGAGGGTTATGATGAAACATGCTGATTCTAAGCAGAAAAAAACCGAATTCTTTTCGCCGAGAGCGTCGCAACAACGACAAACCCTCTGCCTAAGGGCTGGTCAATGATTTGGTACCAGGTTTTGCTTCGAGTTCTTCTTTCTGGAGGGATCGTTGTGGCAGCAAGTGAACTTGCAAAACGGAGCAGTGTGGTAGGCGCATTGCTCATTTCACTCCCTTTGGCTTCGATGATGACCCTGATTTGGTTGCACCATGACGGCCAAGATGCAGAACAGCTTGCGTTGTTTTCAAAGGAAGTGCTTTGGCTTGTGATCCCATCGCTTGCCTTCTTTTTGACGCTGCCCTTGCTCTTGAATTACGGCGTGGATTTCATCCCCTCATTCTTGCTCTCTTCCGTCCTGACTGCTGCGTGTTACGCTGCAAGTCTGTATGCCCTCTCCGATGGTTTGGCGACTGGCTGATGCCACGAAACCGATGGTGATTTCACTCGGATGCAGTGAAGGCTTCAAGGGCTTGATTTGAATGTGCAGCCATGGCCGAAGGAACACCCTCGCATCGAATGACCTACGGCGGCTACTTGCGATTGGATGAACTTCTCGAACTTCAAGACGGGCCAGAGGGCTACTCGCCAGCTCCATGCAATGATGAACAACACTTTGTCATCACGCACCAAGCGTTTGAACTGTGGTTCAAAATGATCCTGAGAGAACTCAAGGAAGTCCATGCGCTTCTCAATGTAGGGCGCGTCGAAGAAAAATCGCTGCCCATTCTGGTCCACCATCTGGATCGTGTGACCGAAATTTTCCGCCTTCTTTCCAATCAATGGAAGGTGATGGAGACGCTTTCCCCTCAAGACTTCCTTGCGTTTAGGGATAAATTGGGCACCTCTTCTGGCTTTGAATCGTGGCAAATGAGGGAACTTGAAGTTCTCTTGGGCCTTGCGAATGAGCAACGGATGGGCGGAATGGACCCCCTCGAACACATGAGGAAACTCGCCCGAGAAGGAAAGATCAGCCAAAAAGTTCTCTCCAACTTTGAAGCCACTTCACAAGCCCCCTCACTCAATGATGCGTTGATGTCGTGGCTCGAGCGAACACCAATCAACGGGTCGCTTCAAGGCAATGATGGCGATGAAGAAGTCATCGCCGAGTTTGTCGAAGGACATCTTGGTGCAATGAAAAGGCACGGCGAGAAAGTCATTGCTCACATCGTCGCCATCGGGCACGGGCAAGAAGAGCAAGTGCGGCCTCGAATCGAGGGCGCTTACCACCAGGCTGAATCCTTCCTCAAGCCAGAAGGTGCCGTCTCACGCGCACGAGCAGGGCTCCTGTACATCGAATCGTACCCCGAATTGCCTCTGCTTGCTTGGCCGAGGCGCCTCATTGATTCCTTCGTTGGGCTTGAACAGAGCATGATTTTGTTCCGCTCAGCCCACGCTCGCATGGTTGAACGTATGATTGGCCGCCGTATGGGGACCGGAGGTTCAAGCGGTGTCGACTATCTTGATGCAACCACGAAATACCGAATTTTTGTCGATCTGTGGGCCGTTCGTACAATGCTCGTTAAGCGAGATGCCCTTGACGATGTGAAACAACCCGATTTCTACGGGTTTGCAATCGATGACTGAATTCAATCCAAGTGTGGATCGATGTCGATTGGGATCAACTCGTGCTCATATTCGTAGAGAGCAATCTTGAGTGGATCGAGGACAAAGCGAACGGACGCTTCTTCAAGTCCATAGAGCGAAACAAGTTCTTCACGGAACGCTTCACGAAGGACTTCTTCGTTGGCGTAAAGTGGTGCGCCCATTCCAATCTGGAGTGCTCGCGCACCGATAATTCGAGCTCGTTCGAAGCGGGTATGGAGTCGTGCGGGCTTGACCATATGAGATGCACCTGCGACAGTGTCGCATTTTGCCGACTTGCCTACTGTTCTTGAAAGTAACCCAAGCGATGCCCCGCAGATTCAGGCCTCTTCATCCTTGCCAGACAGGGTCGATTGTTGGCCCACGGCGTCCTTCCACATCGCAAATGCTGGAAGTAAAAGTAAGATGAGAACGATGGTCACGCCCACAACAAGCATTCCACTCGAGTCACCGTTGATCGTCGACAGAACCCCATCGTCTACGTTCTCGTTCAAGTCAAGACCAACGGCGGGCGTTTCTGATTTGACCGTCAAATTACGAACACCGTCCCGTTCGAGCATGACTACGAAACCGGTGCCGTTCATATCAATCAAGTCTGTAATGTTCCCTTGCTCGTCTGTGGCGTTGAAATGGAGGGCAGCAACCACCAAGTTACTGTGGTTGTAGGGTTCGGTTTCATGAGCGACGGTGTCGAGCCTCCAAACCGTCACAGTTCCTTGTTCAGTGGTGTTCCACGACAACGTTCCGTTCGAATAGGATGTGTTGGTGAGTCCTTGGAACACATCGGTGCTGTTGCTCATGACCTCGCCTAAATCTTGAGCCTGGCTCGTTCCAGTAAGAAGACCATCTCCGTTATGGATGAGGCTCGGGAGGAACAACAACCTGTAGAGCGCATTAAATCGCAGGTTTGAAACCGAGTTGTAGGTGAGGTCCTGAGGTGAGGGATGATGGCGCATGACAAAGGTGTCATTTTCCACGAGGTCCTCCAAATCTTGATCCAACACTTTGCAAGGCTCGCACCAATCTGCGCCAAAGTATTCAACTAAATGCGAGGGTCGGAATGGCTCACAATCAGTCTGTAGGAGGCATTCATCATCGATAACGAGCACATCGAGGGTGGCTCCATTTTCTTCGGGTGCGGGCTCTTCGGCTTGCAAATTTCCTGAGACCGTGCTACTGAGCGCAACCAAGAGGAACACGACCAGAACACCTCGCTTCAATTCTTGTGCCTCCTCGTTGTGATGCTATGGGAATGTGTTCAAAAGGGGTCTCCTCTCACCTTCACCCATGGAGGCTGTATGGTGGCGTCGCCCGTCGACCCTCCCCATCGTCCTGTTGGTGATGGCACTCGTCATAATCGTCGCAGGTGGTACGATTCGCATCAACGATGCAGGGGAATCTTGCCCAGATTGGCCTCAGTGTTTCGGAACGTGGGGCTTTGACGTTTCGATGGATGAGCAAACCGCCTACTGGGATGCAAATCCTGACGAGATCGATTCTCGTGGCGAGGATCATCGGTACACAACATTCGAAATTTTCACGGAATGGATTCACCGAGCCATGGCTGCAGTCATCGCCTTACCTGTTTTGCTCAATGCGTTGCTCCTGAGATCGAAGCGAGCGTTCTACGGTCAGCGTGCCTACAACCTCTCTATTTTTGCAGGTATTATGCTCATCATGCAAGCCACTGCAGGGGCTGTGACCGTGTTCTATGACAACGCCGATTGGTCAGTTGCCCTTCACCTTTCGATGGCGTGTGTGTTCTCTGCAACCTTCATTTTCCAGCACATGGAAATGAGGTCGAAAGAGGGGTCGCTTCATCCGCTGTTCTCTCTGCCTAAACCTTTCATTGAAGCCAATAAGCGGCGAGTCAACGCCATGGTTGGCGCAGTCTTCACGCTCTTAATCCTCGGTGCTTGGGTTTCTTCCACCGCTGGCGGCCAGTACAATCAAGGCTGCTCGGTTGGGTTCCCGACTGGGTGGCCAAAATGTAACGGAAGCGTTCTTCCTTCGTTTAATGGACCGGGTGTGCTCGTTCAGATGATTCACCGATTCGGGGCCCTTGTCGTGGGGTCGGTCCTCATTACTGGCTCTGCACGCATTCGTTCCGAGGCACGCACCCATGACGCTACGCCGGCGTTTGGCCGCATTACTGATGTCACTGCAGGCTTTTGGATGTTGAATGTCATGATTGGTGGCTCGTACATCATCGCTGCAAAGATGGGCAACTTCCCAGAATGGGTTTCCCTCCTGCACTTGGTTGTAGGTGTGATGAGCTTACTTGTGGCCAGCACAGCTTTGTTCTCGATGTACATTTCAGGTTCCAACACGGCCGACCACAGCGAGGAGGCTTGAGTGTGGATTCCGGTGCAGGCGATGTGCTCCAAGAACCTCATCCTGGCTGGTTTTCTGTCTTCATCCAATTGATGAAATTGAGGGTGATCATTCTCCTTCAAGTCACCGCAGTCTGCGCCATTCTTGTTCATGACCTCGTCATTGACCTCGAGCGTACATGGATGGACACACTTCTCACCGTTGGCATCACAGTGGTGGGAGGTACGCTCTCTGCTGGTGGATCGAATGCGATCAACATGTGGTATGATGCTGACATTGACCCGTTGATGAGGCGGACCAAAAACCGCCCAATTCCTCAAGGCCATATATCGGGAGGTGGAGCGCTTCTCTTCGGTCTCATTATCGCTGTGGTCGGTTCCTCGCTTTTCTTCTTGGTAAGCTGGAAAGCCGCCTTTTGGTCGTTCTTTTCGGTTTTCTTTTACGTCCTCATCTATTCAATGTGGCTGAAGCGCCGTACACCGCAGAACATTGTCATCGGTGGGATTGCTGGCTCAACCCCCCCGCTTATTGGCTGGGCGGCAGCAGCAGGGGATTCAATTCTTGAGTCGGTCAACCCGATGGTCCTTGGTTCGCCCGTTCCTTGGTTGTTCTTTGGCTTGATTTTCTTTTGGACTCCTCCGCACTTCTGGGCCTTGGCCCTGTACCGCTCAGGTGAGTATGCTAAGGCAGAAGTTCCCATGATGAACGAAGTGAGGGGTCCGGAACACACGGTTTTCCTCTCCAAAATCTATTGTGTGTTCTTGCTCATGCTGTGCAGCATTCCGTTCTTTTGGCCGAACTCAGGCCTTCCTCTTCTCTGGGTGTTCGTTGCAGGTGGCCTAACAATTTGGTATGCAAAATCTGTATGGGATATTGATCCGTTGGAAGAACTCGATGAAAACGGTCGAATGCCAATGGCTGCCAAATCGTTTTTCCGCTCGCTGTATTACCTCGGTTGGATGCACCTCGCTTTGGTCTTGGTGTGTGTGCCTCCGACCTCTTGGCTTGGTCCTCTTGGCCCACTATGAGTCTTCAGTGACCCGTTTGTCCTCGATACGACCTCTACGCCCCTCACCGTCATGTTCATGACTGCTTCATTGGTCGGCGGCTTTGTCTGCGGCAGTCGCATAGCCTGGCCATTGCGCTGGATTGCTAATCCAGTGGTGTCTCACCTCGGGAGTTCGAATCTCCCCTGCCGCGCCATTTGTGACTTCAGTCAAAGAAATCGTCGAACTCATCGGCTGTGTTTCTGGCACCAGCTCTTCTGTTTCGTGCGGCTATGACTCGCTTCAACCGCTTTCGCTTTTGGAGGAGCAATGGGAGTGAGATGATTGAGATGACGAGCATTGCAATGGTTGCGATGCCAGTTGTAGTGAACTCGTCTTCCTGCATGTAATCATTGAGCGTCCCAAGCCATTCAACGCCGAGAGGCGGCTCTGGTTCAGGTTCAGGTTCAGGGATGAGGTGTTGGTAGTAGTTCCACCACTGGTCTTCGATGACAACTCGCTCCACATTCGGAGATGGATAATTGGCAATGGTCTGCTCGTTCCCTACGCTATCGATTGGTGCGAGAATGAAGTAGTAGGTTCTGAGCGGGCGGATGTTTGAGTTCTCGACGCCAGAGGTGTTGTAGGTACCTTGTTCACCAGGGGTTGACGGCATGTTGGTTGCAATCGGGGTCAAGAAACGGAGGTCGATGTCGACAGGCTTCTGTTCGATCATGTAGAGATTCCAGTATAACTGGCCGTCCGCCTCTTCAGCTGGCCACATCCATGTTAGGTTCAAATCGTAACACATGTTCCAGTCATTGATGATTTTGTAGCACTCTGTATCGTTCGTGAATGTGGATGTGTGTTGGAAGTTTGTGATGCTTGAGACTGGAGGGACTGCATCGCCACAGAAAGCGGTTGCTTGGCCATTGTCATCAAGGCTGACATTGATGTGTTCAAAATCAGGCTCTCCTTCTCGGTTGGCAGGCATGACGGCATACGATGCACAATCGCCAGTTGCAAGTGCGATAGGGTCGGTCCATGTGTCCTCTGATGGGTCGATGGATGCGACGAGGGATTCTGCAGTCAACTCGTTCCAAATGAATTCATTGACACCATTGCTTGGGTTTGGGAACAAGGTGCCGGCTTGTTGCACGATAAGCAGTTTGTAGATGTTCCATCCACCGACATAGGGGTTGGTTTCATCACCAGATGCCGTCCAGTTCAGTTGCAATTGCCCACCTTCGAGTTGGGTGCTTGAGATCGGTCCTGCACTAAGGTTGACGGCAGGGGAGTCTCCGATGATGAGGATGACACCGTTTGTAGTCAATCGTACATCGAAGGTCTCGTCTTCATTCGCTGTGTACTCGTCCAAGTAACTCCAGATGTAATCGTCCATGGTTGGGAGGTAGCGTACATCAACCGTTTCCAGCGGGATGTTTTCTGGCAACAACTCGCTCATGTTGAGTTGGATATCCATCCAATCCATGCCCACTTCTGCAGAATCGTCGGTGGTTGATAGAATCTCGAAGGAGAGCAAGAGGAGGGGTTCCTTTCCTTCACCAATTCCGTATGAGGTGCCTAGGATTGGAAGCGAGGACTCGAACTGTAAGTAAGCCGAAGACCGAGTGACAGCTTGTCCTGAGAACAAGTCGCCATTGTCGAGCGAGATGTAATTGAAGACAGTAATATCTTCGTGAGCAGATTCGAGTTCACCAAAGTAATCGGTGACTCGTAGGGTGATGGTGTGGTCGCCGAGGCCGAGGTCACTTCCTGACACGTTCAATTCAGAACCGTAACCAACGTTGATGATTCCAGAAACCCACCATGAATAGTTGAGCGGGCCGGCGGCGGTTGAGGAGGTCCGTGCGTTCATCAAAATGTACTCGCCTGTGGTGTAGGTGCCTGTTGAACTCGTTTGGTCGATGTTGGCATTGATTGATCCGGCTACGAGGTCGGCTATTTCAGACAGGGCATTGTTGGTGTATTTGCTTTCAGTGCCTTCGTCGTGGGTTGATGGGACTTGAATGGTAAGGGTTCGTCCGTCACCAACGGTTGTGATGTCGAAGGTGCATGTTCGGGACTCTCCGGGGCTGAATACGGTCAACACGCATGTTGTTTCATATTCCACTTCTCCGATTGGGTCGTAGACTTGGAAAGCCACCGATACCATGTCAATTGTCATGTTACCAACGTTGGCGATGGTGGTCGTCACCATCTCATCGCCGAAGTAGTAGTCTTGTGAGGTAGGGTCGTGAGAGGGAAGCATCGATGTGGCTTGCAAATCGATGGTGTCATCGAAGACAACGGTTGTGGATGTGATATCGTTGCTTGGATCAAGATCACCATACGGTGTGCCTGAGCTGTTGAAGAGGCCCCATGTGAGAATGAATTGTCCTTGGTTCACGCTGTTCAGAGCAGGGAGGGATCTGGTAAATGCAACATCAATGCCCCCAGCTGGAAGGTTGGTGACGACTGCATAGGCCTCGTCGATGAGGATTGGAGGGTTCTCGAGGTTGTGCAGTTGCCAGCCGAGGGTGGCTTCAAGGTTACAGTTGCCACATGCATTGACCACGCCTTTGGCGTCGATCGAGTAGTCTTTGTTCGAATTGAGGACCGTTTGTCCATTGTAGGTGGCGCCGCCATCAAGATCTTCCAAGGGATTGTATGCCTCGTTTACGCTCACATCAACATACGATCGGGTGAGGTTGATGTTGAAGATTAACATGTCATCGGAGGTGTCTTGATCGTTCAGTACGAACGCATAGACGATGGTGAAGGTGCCTTCATCGCCCGAAGGGATCCATGCAGCATCAGCGGTAACATTCACGACGTTGCCTGGATAAATGGTTGTACTTGTGAACGATCCGGAGTCATCTGGTGATGATTTGCAGATGGGCCCTGTCATGACGCCTTCGCACGCATACCACTTGAGCGCACGGTTGATGCTGGTCCCGAGGCCTTGGTTTTCGAGCGTGGCTGTGAATTCAATCGAAGACCACGATGATTCCCATGTGTCGGGGATTGGAGTTTGTGACTCCAGAAGAGCAACATCGCCACTTTCAGCGGCTGCTGCTGCAGGGATGGTCAGCAATCCTGTAAAAGAAGCCAACAAGAGCACAGCCACCATTGAGAGAGAGCCTGTTTTTTGGCCGCCTTGAGGTTGCGTCCGGTTCGACATTGACTAACGCCTCGCAGGGGTGATTCAAAGACTCATCGCCCCCGAAGGGGGCTGTGACCCCTGAATTTGATATTCCCTGCCCCCTCCATGCGGCAACCTCTTGAAGCGCCGAACACCACGGACATCCATGCGCAGGAGGCAGGTTCGTTCGCTTGAACGGGATGAAACCGCTCTGACTGCCGTGATTGAATTCTTGTCGGCATTTGCGCTGTTCTTGATGATCCTCACCGCCTTTTTGGCGCTGGCTCAACTACAGATGGGTTCCAATGACCCGGCGGTTGACCGTCTGGACCGTTCTGCGGTGCAAGGCCTCGACCGCCTTACTTCGGACGGGGGCTGGTTCGTTCCTGGCAACGAGTCGTCAATGGATTATGCCAACGCCACCGCAGATTGGCACCTTCAAGATGCTGAAGCCCTCGATCAAGGACGGGTCCAAGCCGGTCTGGTCGTCGATGGGGCGTTGAGCATGGCCAAGATCAACGCCATCCAAAACATCACCGAAGGGGATTTAATCGATGGGCTTGGGCTCGATGAGGGCTTTTCCATTCATCTTTCGATCGAAGTGATTGCAAGCAACGCCAGCAGCCGGGTTGGCGCACTTTTGTTTGACAGTGGTACAGAACGACGCACTGCTTCTGCTTCTTCTACCGCAAATCGACAATTCATACAAGACGGTGAAACTTGGCAAGTTGTTCTTGAAGTCCACCGTGGTGGACGACTCAATAATGACCTCCACCTTACCGAAGTTATGGTCCGCCCTGCAAGCGGTGGTCCCGAGTGGATTGAAATCTATAATCCGAATGACTTCGCCATTGCGCTGCGCGGTTGGTCACTGAATCATACCGGCTCTGAGATCAACTCAGATTACCTGTTCAAATCGGGTGTGATTGCCGGAAAAACAACGCTTCTTCTTACGGGTGATGCAACCTCTCAAACTGTAGGAAATGCATCCCAGGTGATTGACCTTGGGCTCCAAGGTTTCCTTGGTGTCGGCATGTTCAACGGCCTCGAGGATGGCACCGGGGATCTTAGACTTCGATACACCCAACTTGACGAAGCCCGGCCGTATGATGTTTCTTGGGCCAAATGGGGCGGCGATACCCAACTCTTCATGATTGTAGGCCAATCGTTGGCTTGGGATGGGAATTCGACCGCAACCACCTCTTGGTTCATCGAAGATACACCGACGCCAGGCGATCCGTGACGACGCTGTTCGATTCGCTCCCAATACGGAGGCTTCATTCCCCCGGGGGCGATTGCTTGATGAACCCGGCCCGATTGGTTGGGCATGTTTCCCATGCAGCCAGCCGCAGTTTACACCCGAGACCGATGCGTCACAGGTATACACGGGTTGGATGAAATTCTGCGCGGTGGTATCCCTTACGGTTCCACAGTGCTCGCTGCAGGAACTTGTGGTTCTGGAAAGACAACGCTTGGTATGGAATTCTTAGTTCGAGGCGCACTTGCTGGCGAAGCGTGCGCTCACTTTACTGCAACAGAACCTTCGGTGAAACTTCTTGAAAACATCCGTCAATACGCCTTTTTCGACATGAACATGGTTGATTCGGGGCTGATCAATGTCTTCGATATGGACGTTCTTTATTCATGGCTCGGTCTTGAGAAGGCGTCGTTCGAACTCGACGACGTCCACGCTCTCATTAAGGCCATTGTGGACATTGTCAACACCATCGGTGTGACACGCTTGGTCATCGATTCGGTGACCACTCTCTGTTACAAAATTAAGTCTGAGCAGTTGATTCGAGACTTCCTGTTTACGCTCGGTAAGAAACTCGCAACCCTCGGCTGCACAACCATCCTCATTTCGGAGATTACCTCCGCAACTGAAAATGCGCACTGGTCTTCCTTTGGTGTTGAAGAAGCAATCGCTGATGGCATCATTGTCATGGGTGACGTTGAGCGAATGGGCCACCTGCTTCGCTTCTTACAAGTGGTCAAGATGCGTGGTACACATCACAGCCGAGCAAAACACGCCATCGAACTCACACCCCTTGGCGTCATGTTGACGCCGATGCTGAAGTGGGGCGCACAGAGCGACAAAACAGCTCGTTGGGGGTCATGATGATGTTCGAATTAGATCAGAGAATTGCAGAACAACTCACCGAAGTGGCTCTGAACAGCGCTGTTCAAGTCCGATGTGGGAACTCAAACGCATTTATGGTCACAGCAAGTACCATTATTCCACTTATGCAGATGTTCGAAATGGGCGGGGTTTACATCAGCGCCAATCGGGGTGCTGTGGAAATCATTCAAGCGTTCGAGTCAATCGGCATGGACGTATCCAACATCCAATTCATCGATCTCGTGTCTTCGGGGATTTTGGGCGGTACCGATGTACCTTACTCCAACATCCACTTTGTAGACAGCCCAATCATGCTTGAATCAGTCTTGCTTCGAACGCTTTACATTCTGCGCACAACGACTTCAGCGCGCAACTTCGTGTTCCTCGACAGCGTCAATGCCCTCGCAATCTACAACGAAGACCGCATTTTGGCGGAATACCTTCACATCTTCATCAACACCTTCCGCCAGCGAGAAATCCTCTCGGTTGTGCTCAATGTGCCAGACCAAACCCCTCCATTGGTGCTATCGAACTTAGATTTGTACTGCACTGACTTAATCGATCGAGGTCAGGTCGTTATCCACTGAGGTGAACAGGCATGGCACGAAAGTTTGATTTTGATCCCGAGGATGAGGAGTTCTTCAGCAAGGTTGGTTCTTTCGGCGTGCCAAAGTTCGACAATGAAATGCGCGGAGGCATTCCACGTGGTTTTACACTCATTGCGTTCACAGATACAGGTTCTGGAAGCGAACTGTTTGCAAAACAATTCACTTCACCTGCAGAAGAGTCAGAAAACACCCTCTACATTTCCACAAACGAAGGACAGGCAGAGATTGTCCGTATTTTCCAGAAGTACAGTTGGCCGATGGACATCAATGTGCGAACGATCGGGGAAGAGTACAACTCGACGGTCTTAGAGCGTGAACTCCTTGCAAGCCGCTATCGACTTGAAGGCTTCCAACTCGCTGACATTCAACGGCTCGCACAAACTCGGTTTGTCGACGATACGAACCAAGATTTTTTGACCGAAGTGACCAATGAAATCATGGCACTCGGGCCATATTTCCGTGCTGTGGTTGACAGCCTCGATTTTTTCCTTCAACGTGAAGATCCTGCACGTGTGGTGGCGATGGTCCGCATGCTCCAAGCTCACGCACAGCTTCATCGCGGTCTTTTGCTCATCTCCGTTTCAACCAACGGCCTTGACCCCGTTATCAAGCAAGAATTGTCCACCATTGCCGACATGGTGCTCTCATTCAAGGTCCGAACCATTGGTACAGATTTCGAAACTTCGATGATTGTTTCCAAGTTCCGAAACGCACCTGAAAACTTGAAGATCCTCGTTTTCCGTGTGACGCCAGAAGAAGGAATTACTCCAGAAACCGTCGAGCGTATCGCTTGATGCTCGATGGAGCGCACCGTTGTTGGTGTCCTTTTTCACAGCGACATGTCCAAAGAGGTCGGCACGCGCCACACACCCATGGGAACCCGTGATGCAACAGGTGGATACGACCCCTCTGGCATTGATTTGGAAGCCTGGACAATTCTCGAGGCGCAACTTGAAGCCACGATTCCTAACTATGACCGTGTCAACAAACTGATGACCTTTGGCCAAGACAAAAGGTGGAGGAGAAATGTCCGAAACCATGCTACTCCGGGCATGAAAGTTCTCGAAGTCGGATGTGGCCCTGGTTCGTTTGCCGAAGATCTTGTCGGGCTGGATGTGACGTGCTTGGATCCCTCTCCTGAGATGCTGAAGGTCGCCAAAAAGCGAGTTGACGCAGCCCGAGCAAGCCGTGGCGAAGAGCCAGCCGCTTACGTCGAAGCCATCGCAGAATCAATTCCTCTCGAGGACAATACATTTGACATTGTGTTCTGCTTGTTTTCATTCCGTGATTTCCAAGACAAGAGAAAGGGTCTCGAAGAAATCTACCGCGTGCTCAAGCCGGGTGGCCAGTTGGTCATCTGCGACGCTGGGAAAGCAAACTGGTTTCATGGCCTCGCTGGGCGTATCTGGATGGCAACTGCTGTCCAAGTGTTGGCTCGCATTGTTACCAAAGACAAGAATCACCCATGGAAAGGCCTTGCCAACACCTACTCACACTACGGTACAAATGGGTACTACCGCACCATGATCAAGGATGTTGGCTACCAAGAAGTTCAAGGGCGCCTCTTGTGGCCCTTTGCCATGGCAAGCCGTTTCCGTGGCACGAAGCCAGAGCAGTAAAGGCGTTTCAGGAGCCAAATTGGTCATTGAAACATCCCCATTACCCTCATAAACCCCCTCCCGTTCAGCCGGAATGCTGGTGATTACTATGGGTATGGCAGACGTCCTCCGCAAGATCAAGCAGGCCGAGCAAGAGGCCGAAAAGCAACTTGCTGAAGCGCAAGCTGGCGTCGGAAAAATTGCCGCCGAAGCACGCCGAACATCTGTTCAAATGGTGACCGATGCAACCGACGAATCTGTTACAGAAACCCAAGCAACCCTTGATGCGGCCCGTTCTAAGGCAAACAAGGAAGCAGAATCAGTTGCCAAGAAAGGGCAGAAAACAGTCGATGCAATCGAGTCTTCAGCATCCGGTAACAAAGACAAAGCAGTTGCGAGTCTCCTCGATGCAGTGTCTTCCCAGTGAGTTGATTCCATGTTCGCAACAGCAGAGATGTCACGTCTAACAGTGGCGGCTCCTGTCGATAAACTCGAAGAAATTCTTCGTCTATGTGCTTCGCTTGAATGCGTTCACATCGAAGAATACGGACACTTCCAAGATGGGATCGGCGTTGGCCGTGCCCTTGGCACCGAAGGCGCCAACGAAGTCAGTGCTTTGCTCACGAAGGTTCGTGGTCTCGCCTCCTCTGTCTCCGCAATCAACACCGACGGCCCAATGCCGTCTTCTGCAGCTGAGAAATTGAAGTCCACCTTCGCCACCAAGGTCGATGATGCACTTGGTTACCTCGATACAATCCGTGACAGCGAATCAGCCATCGCTTCTCTTGAAGACCAACTTCGGGTTCTTGAGCGGCTTGCACCGCTTGACATCCCTCTCGAACTCCTCGGTGGCTTTGACGGCCTTGAAGTGTACGTCGGCGAAACGCCTCGTGCCAGCAAAGCAAAGAGTGTGTTTTCTGCATTAGGCAGTGAAATCCTCATGCACACAGGGCCTGGTGTCGTCGCTGTCGCTTGCCAATCTCAACATGCTGCCGAAGTGCAGATGTGCCTTGCGGAACTTGGTTCAAAAGCCGTGCAAATCCCAAACGGAGAAGGATCTCCCGGCAGCAAGGCAAAGAAAGCCCAGCGTGAGATCACCTCTCTCGAAAACACCATTGTATCCAGCAAAGAAGCGCTTGAAGCTTGGGTCCAACGAAACGGCGCCAAACTTGTCGCCCTCGAAGAATACCTGACTCGGGAAGACGCAATCTACACAGCGCCAACTTTGGTCGCTGTCAGCGAGCAAGCATTCGCATTGGATGGCTGGGTTCCTACCTCCAAAGCGGCAATGGTTGAATCGACACTTGGCAAGGTTGCTTCCCACGTGTCAGTCGAAGTGTATGTCGACCCTCATCACGCTCATCACGATGAAGATCACGGGCAGGCCACCCCCGAAGCCGCGAAAGAACTGGTGATGCTCTCTGATTACTTGCTTCGCACCAAGCAATCAATTTTCCAATTCTTCAAGTCGATTGACCTCGATGACTCCGGGAAAATCGACAGTTACGAATTCCAACAGGCTCTCAAGAACTCAAACATCGCTGATCTCCCACCATGGGGCATCGGTCCGTTGGTCAAGGCCATGGATTTGGACGGCGATGGCAAAATCAACTTGCCAGAACTCGACATTTCCCTCACCATGATTCGTGCTATGCCGTCCGACGATGAGCATCATGATGAACCCACGCCACCAATCGAATTCCAAAACGGCGCTGCAACCGAGCCATTCGAACTCTTGGTTGACCTTGTGGGCCGGCCGAAGTACGGTACGTTCGAACCATCCATGCTCATTATGATGACCTTCCCGTTCATCTATGGTATGATTCTTGGCGATTGGGGCTACGGGCTTGTGCTCGTCCTCCTCTCCATGTGGCTCGGATCGAAACCGTTCGCCGTTGACCCTCTTGCACAGAAGGGCATGACCGTTCTTCGATGGATGGGTGTGTGGTGCATCATATGGGGCTTCATTTTCGCAGAAGGCTTTGGCTTTGTGTGGGATGGCAGCATGTATGATACGGCTGGCGTCCTCAAAGATGGATACCGTTGGGGTCCAGACATTGCTCTTCTCACCAGTTTCTACAGTTGGGCTCATGGTGTGTTCGTGATGCCAGATTCTATTGCAGTGTTGCTCGGCTTGGGTGACAGCGGTCATCCGTTTGTGATGATGCCTTTCCACCGAGCCAGTGCAGGTCACGGCCTCGAGCAATATGTTTCACTGGCTGTCTACCTCGGTGTGTTCCACATCTTTGTGGGCCTCCTCATCGGATTCAACAACGTCATCAAGGCTCACGGCTTCAGCGCTGCGTTCTTCGAAAAGGGATCATGGCTTATGATTCTCATCGGCGGATTCATGGTGTGTCGAAACTTTGTCATGGGCTACAACACATTGTTCGAGTTCCAACCATTGTGGGACCTTCTCCTCTTGGGCGGCATCGGATGCCTCATCGTAGGCTTGGCGGTCTACGAGGGATTCGGATGGGCTGGTGGCGTGATCATGGGACCAATCGAAACCTTTGGTCTCCTCGCAAATGCCCTCTCTTACCTCCGAATTATGGCGGTTGGTGTTGCGGGCGTCAAGATTGCAGAAGTCTCGATTATTCTCGGATGGGAGAACATCCTCAAGGGACTGGAAGCAGGTGGCGCATCCGGCTACTTGACTGCCGGACTCTGCGCAGTCATCTTCCTCTTTGTCCAGGTTTTCGCCCTCGCACTTGGCATTCTCTCTCCTACAATTCACGCAGCCCGTCTCCACTTTGTGGAATGGATGGGCAAATTCTACGACGGATCCGGCCGTGCTTTCGCACCGCTCGGTGGCCGTCCCCTCCACGTAGAGGGTCAATCATAGTCCACGGACATTAAACAAAACGGAGGTAGCAAATATGAACGCAAACACCCTAAAAACGAGCCTAAGAACACTGATCCTCTTGGCAGCCATTACCATGGTTGCTCAAGGAGTAGCAGCAGCTGAACCTGATGGAGCAACCGATGGTGACGGTTACGTCGCTATCGGATCTGGAATCGCCCTCGGCCTTGCAGCCATCGGTGCCGGCATCTCCCAAGCAGCAATTGGCAGCGCAGCTGTCGGTATGCTCGCAGAAGACGGTAGCAAATTCGGACCAGCATTGATTTTCACTGCTCTACCGGAATCTATCGTTATTCTCGGTGCTCTACCACTCTTCCTATGAGGAAGCCAATTGGTGGAAGGATTGGCTACGGCCAGTCAACTGAAATCAGTACCATGGAGGAAATACAATGACGCTTGAAACACTCGCAAAAGACATCTCAAAATCGGCCAAGGCGGAAGCTGAAGCAATGATCGCAACCGCTCAGAAAGAAGCGGATGCAGTGGTTGCTGAGGCCTCAGAAAAGGCAGCAGCAATCCGAACAGAAGCAGCAACACGCGCCGAGCGCGAAGCGGGTCAAATTGCCCGTGAAGTCGTGGCCAGTGCCCGCCAAGCCAACCAAAAGGAAATTCTCGTTGCTCGCCGAAAGGTGCTCGATGAGACCCTTTCATCAGCACGTGCCGAACTCGGCAGTACGAAGATGAAAGGACGAGCAAGTTTGCTCAAGTCCTTGATGGCAAAGGCTGATGACATCGGCAAAGACTACGCAGTCCGCCCCGTTGAACTTGATCGGAAGGCACTCTCAGAACTCGCTGGAAAGCGTGCAATGGGCGATGCAGTGGAAGGGCTTGGCGGATTTATCCTCGAAGCAACTGATGGATCGGTTTCCTACGACATGCGGTTCGATACCCTCCTTGAAAAAGCCTGGAAGGACCAGCTAAGTACAACAACACAAATTCTGTTTGACTGAGGGATAATGATGGTTATGGCTGGAAATACACCTTACGTTGCTGCCCGGGCAAAGGCTCGCCGGCAGAAACTTGCAGACCGTGCGCGTCTGCGCCAGCTCATCAGCCAATCCCCCGATCAACTCACTGTGGCCATCGGTGACATTGGTTACCGCACTGAAATGGACTTGTACGCAGGTCGATTGACTGGTGGCGATCTCGTTGAAGCAGCCTTGACACACAACCTCGAGCACGAACTCGACAAGATGATTGGACTGTGCAATGGGAAGATTCGCTCAGTTGTGGAAATTTACACCTCGCGGTACGAATATCACAACGCTAAGGTCGTGCTTCGCTCTGTGGCAAACGATGTGGACATTGAAAAGGTAAGGAACTCGATTCTACCTGACCTAAACGACATCAACACCCCATGGTTGAAAATCATCGAAAGCGCAGACAGTCTCCGAGCAGCTGCATTGCAGATGCGACGGAAGACATTCGGGTCTGCTCTTGCGTATGTTTCAGAAGAAGGACGTCTTTCAGATTATGAGGACGCCCTGGATCGACATTACTTCGTACACTCGCTCAAGGCCCTCTCCGGCCGTGGGCCTGATGTGAAGTTTCTCCGTGACCTTCTCTCTGCCGAAATCGATCACCGAAACATCCTGAACATCTTGGAAGCAAAGTCCGTTGGTCTCTCGAATGAACAAACTCAAGAATTACTCGTGGAAGGCGGTCGCCTCATACCAAAACGTTCCTTTTCCTCCATTGCTACCGGCGGAAAAGATGCAATGATGGATATGTTGCGAAACGCAACACGGTTCGATGGCACTGCCTTCGAAGAAACACTTGCAAAGGCCATCGAGGCCCGAAGCTTGGACCTGGTTGTTACATGGCTCAAGGAACGGGAACATGCTAAGATGGCTCGCATGAGTTTCTTGCACCCTGTCTCTGCCCTACCAGTCATCCACTACATCGCTATGAAGGTCCAAGAAGTCAATGACTTGCGACTGATCGTTAGAGGTCGGCTCGCTGGCCTACCAACGGACGTGCTTGAAGCACACATATTGAACTGAGGTGAAAGAATGGATATTGCTGTCGTCGGCTCGCCTGAATTCACTCTTGGATTCCAACTTGCAGGTGTTGATAACCTGCACAACCCCGAAGGTGAAGACGCAATGGTCTCCACCTTCAAATCACTACTCAACAACA
>ERZ1049444.735-NODE-735-length-28395-cov-5.964255_pt1 | contig 28395 bp, 38 predicted proteins | sample MGYA00383101_ERZ1049444 | MGnify/ENA primary metagenome ERZ1049444 (study PRJEB29581, sample SAMEA5548371) | metagenome | biome: marine; feature: coastal; material: water | depth 50 m | study: Short-term variability in the microbial, nano- and picoplankton...
CAACTATCATGGACTTTAAACAAACCAACAAGCCCAAGAAGCGTGAATGGATTGAAGACTATTTCCTTCAGGGTGCCGCATATGGTATTGCACACAATGAAATGTTTGAAACTAAAATTCAAAACATTGCTATCTTTATGTGTAGTGGCGATTGTGAATGGCAACTGTTTGAAGTCAAAGACGAAGAATTTAAACATTACGAAACATTGTGGGCCAAAAGATTAGAACAATTTTATAATCTTTAAGACGCATAAATATGTTTAGTGGAGAAAAAAAATGCCAGATACACGAATTAGTAAAGTACAATGTCGACAAGGTAACATTGCAGACATTCCAATCTTATCACCAGGTGAGTTTGGGTATGCACTAGATGTACACCGACTATTTTTAGGAAATGAAGATTACACAGTTGGAACAGGAAATGCTACACAAACAGTATTTCAAGTACCCACGGGTGTTGACTATCCGTTGACCAGCAGCAATATCACAAATCCTTCGTTGTATTTGGATGGTATATTAATCAATGCGACCAATTACACAGTTGCAGGTACTACTGTTACGTTTAGCTCTCCGCCAGCCGCTGGTACAATTACGATGAAGTTCAATAGCGAAATCGCCGCCATTAACGATACAGTGCGCCCAGGTAACCTACAGTTAGCCGCTAGCGCAAGTGCTGGCACTGCAACTGGGTTTGGTTTTGATACATTAATTTACGATACGGCCTTTATTGATTACAGTATTAAATTGGCAGGCGGCACAGGGTTTCGCATTGGCCAACTAAGATTATTGATTGACAGCAGTGCAGGAACAGTATATACTGATGATCAATACAACACGTTAACAGCAAACGTGGACGTAGAGTTTGCTGGAAACATCAATGGTAGTGATTTCTCACTAACATATACTAACAATGAGACTTCAACAGCAACCTTTTACTATACGTTCAAATTGTGGAAAATGTAAATCAGCTTAGAACTATGTGGTTTGAATCTCCTCAGAAGCGACTAGCCTCCTGGAGAAACTTTAGAAAAAGGTTGGACATCAGCGACTTGTTGGACACATGTCGTGATGTTTGTGAGTGGTGGCGATATGCACCACTGAGTAATATAAGTTTAGATCCATATGATATACATACTTGGCCAAGTGTGTGGGAGATGCTACACCGCGGCGATTATTGTAAATTTAGTACTGCAATTGGCATGTCATATACACTTTTTTACATTGACCAAAAAGTAGAAAATCGTATTATAAGAGTGCATGATCAAGCAAATTCAGATATATATATGACAGCATTGATTGATGAACGTTGGTTACTTAACTACAACCTTACTGAGGTTGCAGATTGGTCGTCTGTAAAAGATACTCTACAAGTGCAAGAAAGTTTTTTATGTAAGGACGTAGTTGAATCAACAAAACACAATCTATCAGCATAAGATAAGAGGAAAGATGAAATAATGAGCGACATACAGATAATTAAAAGAAACGGCGACCGAGAAGATTTAGACATAGACAAACTACACAAAGTTGTATTTCATGCATGTGATGGCATTAGTGGTGTAAGTCCAAGTCAAGTAGAAATAAAAAGTCATATACAATTTTATAATGGTATTACAAGTGAAGACATTCAAGAAACATTAATAAAAAGCGCCGCTGATTTAATTAGCGAGGAAACGCCCAACTACCAGTGGGTAGCAGGTAGACTTATAAATTATCATTTACGTAAAATGGTATACAGTCAGTATGATCCCTGGCACATCAGTCGCTTGATTGAAGTAAACACTGAGCGTGGATTTTATGATCCAGAATTAGGCTCAAGTTATTCTCAAGAGGAATGGGATATACTAAACAGCTATATCAAACACGAACGTGACAATAACATTGCATATGTTGGTATGGAACAGTTTCGTGGAAAGTATTTGGTACAAAATCGTGCAAATGGCGAGATATTTGAAACACCACAAATGGCATACATGTTGATTGCGGCCACATTGTTTAGCGACTATCCAAAAGAAACACGCATACGTTGGGTCAAAGAATACTATGATGCCGTTAGTACATTTGAGATCAGTTTGCCAACACCAGTAATGGCAGGTGTACGCACACCACAGCGTCAATTTAGTAGTTGTGTGCTTATTGAAACAGGCGACAGTCTAGATAGTATTAATGCAACATCAAGTGCAGTTGTAAAATATGTAAGCCAAAAAGCAGGCATTGGTATTGGTGCAGGTAGTATTCGCGCTATTGGTAGCCCTATACGCAAAGGAGACGCAACACACACCGGCGTTATTCCTTTCTATAAAATGTTCCAAGCGGCTGTAAAATCATGTAGCCAGGGTGGTGTACGTGGTGGAGCGGCAACACTGTACTATCCAATCTGGCACTTGGAAGTAGAAGATATGTTGGTGCTTAAAAACAACAAAGGCACAGAAGACAATCGTGTACGTCATTTGGATTATGGTGTACAATTTAATAAACTTATGTATGAGCGTCTACTTACAGGTGCAGATATTACTTTGTTTTCGCCTGCTGATGTTCCTGGTTTATATGAAGCATTTTTTGCTGACCAAGACGAATTTAAACGTTTGTATGAAACAGCAGAGCGCAATACAAGACTACGTAAAAAGAGTATCAAAGCAATTGACCTGTTTAGTGCATTTATTGAAGAGCGTAAGAACACTGGTCGTGTATACCTAATGAATGTGGATCATGCAAATGATCATGGTGCATTTGATAAAGCAGTTGCACCAATACATCAGAGTAACTTGTGTAGTGAGATTGATTTACCCACTAAACCATTAAGCCATGTGTTTGATGAAGAAGGTGAGATTAGTCTTTGTACACTGAGTGCTGTAAATTGGGGAGTAATGCGCAGTGTTGATAACTTCAAGAATGCATGTGAACTAGCAGTGCGTGGACTTGATGCATTACTAGACTATCAAAAGTATCCAGTATTAGCGGCAGAACTAAGCACAATGAAACGCCGACCAATTGGTATTGGAATTATTAACTTTGCTTATTGGCTTGCTAAAAATGATACAACGTATCAGAATCCCAACTTGGAACTTGTGGATGAGTGGGCAGAAGCATGGAGTTACTATCTAATTAAAGCAAGTGCAGATTTAGCGGCAGAACGAGGAGCATGTCCTGGCACACCGGAAACATTGTATGGCAAAGGTATTACACCAAACATGACATACAAAACAGATGTTGACGAACTTGTTCCACATCAAGAACGCATGGACTGGAAAGGCCTGCGTGAACAACTTAAACAAACAGGTATCCGTAATTCAACACTAATGGCACTGATGCCAGCAGAGACATCAGCGCAAATTTCAAACAGTACAAATGGCATTGAACCGCCACGCAGTTTTGTAAGTGTTAAACAATCCAAGCATGGCATATTAAAGCAAGTTGTGCCAGGCATCCACAAACTAAAAAGCAAATATGACCTACTGTGGGATCAAAAGTCTCCAGAAGGTTACTTAAAAATTATGGCAGTGTTACAAAAGTATATTGATCAAGGTATCAGTGTTAACACTACTTACAATCCAACATTCTTTGAGGATGAAAAGATCCCAATGAGTGTTATGCTACAGCACCTTATTATGTTTTACAAATATGGTGGTAAGCAATTATACTACTTTAATACATTCGATGGCCAAGGCGAGCTTGACATCAACGCAGAAGACAATAAACTAGCGCCAGGTCAGATGGATGACGAAGACTGTGACGCATGTGTAATATAAGGAAGAGTGAACTATGAGTGTTTTTAACAGCAACAAACAAGGCAGCCACACGGAAGCATTAGCGTTTCTAGACCCAGAAGGCGGGGTAGACATCCAGCGTTATGATACGCTGAAGTATCGTAAGTTTGATCAGTTAACTGACAAACAATTGGGATTCTTTTGGCGTCCAGAAGAAGTTGACGTATACAAAGATGCAAAAGACTTCAAAGATTTAAATGAGCATGAGCGTCATATTTTTACAAGTAATCTGAAGCGTCAGATACTATTGGATAGTGTACAGGGCCGTGCGCCTGCTGAAGCATTTGGTAGTCTTGTTAGTATTCCTGAATTGGAAAACTGGGTAATCACATGGACATTCAGTGAAACAATTCACTCACGTTCATATACACATATTATTCGTAACATTTATAGCGATCCAACAAAGATCTTTGATGAGCTCATGGACATTCCAGAAATTGTGGAGTGTGCTGATGACATCTCAAAGTATTATGACGAATTGATTGAAAAAAGCGGGTACTACAGTCTACTTGGCGCAGGCACACACACTGTAAATGGTAAAAAAGTAGAAGTTGATCTATACGATATTAAAAAATCATTGTACAAAACTATGATGAGTGTAAACATTCTGGAAGGCGTTCGCTTTTATGTGTCGTTTGCATGTAGTTGGGCGTTTGCTGAACTTAAAAAGATGGAAGGCAATGCTAAGATTATTAAATTGATCTGTCGTGATGAAAATCTACACTTGGCAAGTACACAATACTTGTTGAAAATCTTACCAAAAGACGATCCAGACTTTATTAAGATTGCTAAAGAGTGTGAAGATGAAATGGTACAAATGTTTGTTGATGCTGTTGACCAAGAAAAAGCATGGGCAAGTTATTTGTTTAAAGATGGCAGTATGATTGGTCTTAACGAGCAACTACTGAGTGAATTTGTAGAGTGGATTGCAAACAAACGTATGACAGCGGTTGGATTGCCAAGCCCATACAAAGTACCACAAGCAAGTCCACTACCATGGACACAAAAATGGATCAATGGTAGTGACGTTCAGGTCGCCCCTCAGCAAACACAAATAAGTAGCTATGTAATTGGTGGAGTTAACAAGGATGTTAGCGAGGAAACCTTTAAAGGACTTACACTGTAATGTGGACTATCCCTAGCATAATTAATAACGAAATTTGTAATTATGCTAGGGATCTTTCTTGTAATTTTATACAGGCAATAAATGTTGAATATGAATCGGCATACGATTATAATAATTGTCATAATAATGTAAAAAATCATAAAAAACTTTATGGAGGAGAGTCTGTCATTGGCTGGTATTTCATCCAAGGTTTTGACACCATACAAGCAATAAGACACACAGTATGGAAAAGTAAAGAAAAAATAATTGATATTACACCTTTTAAAGATAAACGAAAATATAATATCTTTGCTACAAGTAAAAACCAAATAGAAGATTATTCGTTACCTAACTGTTATTTTCAGTCTTTTGATAAATACCTTAAACAGGAGACTGATATTATGTATTATGTATATCAACTGGTTGATCCAAGAAACAATCAACCTTTCTATATTGGAAAGGGTAAAGGAAGAAGAGCAAAAACTCATCTATGGGTCATACCAGAAACAAGAAATGTTTATAAAGAAAATAAAATTGCCAGTATCCGTGATGCAGGATTTGAACCTAAAATAGAATATATTGCTGAAAATATTATAGATGAAGATTTAGCATATAATATCGAAACTTCTATGATTAAAAAATATGGAAGAAAAGGATATGACCAAAATGGTATCTTGACTAATATCTGTTTAGATAATCGTCCGCCTAACCATAAAGGAAAAACATATGAAGAAATTTATGGGATAGAAAAGGCGAAGGAACAGCGAGAGCTAAGGTCAAAACTTCAAAAAGAACGCGGAGGATATGGCCCTAAACAACACAGCGAAAAAACAAAAAAATTGTTTAGTAAACTTAATAGTGGATCAGGTAATCCGATGTATGGAAAAACTCAGTCGAATTATACCAAGCATTTAATTTCAGAAAAAGCTAAGGAACGAGTAGGCAGATTAAATAAAAAAAGTCACTGTTACATATTAACTTCTCCAGCCGGTGTTGAGCATATATTATATGGAGGTGAAGCAAGTAACTTTTGTAAACAGCATAATTTAAGTTGGAGTACTTTAAAAATGCAAATACTAAAAAATTGGCCTGTTCCTAAGAAAGGAAAAACAAAAGGTTGGAAACTAGAGGTAAAAAACAATGAATAAAGAAACACAAATAAGTAGCTATGTAATTGGTGGAGTTAACAAGGATGTTAGCGAGGACACCTTTAAAGGGTTGAGTCTATGACAATGTCCAATAATGTAATAATTTACACCAACGACAATTGTCCATATTGTGTAATGGCAAAACGTACATTTGAACGTTTAAATGTATTATACACAGAAAAGAAAGTAGGCGCCGATGTAACCAGGGAAGAGCTTTTAGAAGCCGTCCCTGGCGCTCGCACAGTACCCCAGATTATTATCAATAGCGAAGTAATTGGCGGATATGCCGAATTGGCTAGCTATATTGAAAATACAGGATTTAACGGAACAGGATATACTTTATGATTATCGATATTAATAAAAAGGGCGATGTTATTGCCCTTAAACTTACTAGCGGAGAAGAGATTATTGGCGTGTGGCAAGAAAACGACAACGGTCAAATCCGTATGCGTAAACCACTTGCAATGGTAATGACAGAAAAAGGACCAGCAATGGCTCCATATTTTGCAACAGCAGATATTATGACCGATTCACCAGAGATTTGGTTTAACGAAAACTTGGTTGTTGCACAAGCCAAAGTACATAAACCATTCAAAGATGCTTATATGCAAGCAACCACTGGTATTGACACCAGTGCTGAAGGATCTAAACTTATCTTCTGATAAATATCGTTAGATAGGAAAAGATTATGCCAGCAGTTCACAGAAATACAGACAGCAGAAGTTGCGGTGCGTCAACAGAAGTTATAGGCCAAAGTGATGTTTATATAAACGGACTTTTAACCAGTGTGTTGGGAGATCCCAATACGCATGGTGGCGGCGATCTAACGGCAAGCAACAACGATGGCACTGTATTTGTGAATGGTATACTAATTAATCTATTGGATAGTGGAGCAAATCCTGATCTACTTTGCCCTATTCCACCACATTGTTATCCCAAAGCAACCCAAGCATCAGCTGATGTTTTTGCATGCGGCGGCAGTGGTGGCGCAGGTGTTGTAAATGAAGGACCAGATCCAACTGGTGAAGACCTGTATGGTGCAACTACAGACTCCGCAGGCGGTACTTCTTCAAGTGGCGGCGGCGGTGGTAGCGGCGGTGGCAGCGGTTCTGACGACGGGACAGCACAAGGCAGTAGTCAAGACAGTGCTCAAAAACGAGCAGATAGAAATGCTCCTAGTAATATTGTGCCGCCTGCAAGTTTGGAAAATGATGCTGCATTCCAAGCCAAACTAGACAGCATGATACAAAAATATCCAGGATTGTCTAAAGGCGAAATTTATCAGATTATTCAGGGCGAAAGTGCATTTGATACTACAGCAACAAACAGAAGCGGCGCAACTGGACTATTCCAGTTTATGCCTGCCACCGCAAAAGAATTGGGGTATACTACTAGTCAAATACAAAGTATGAGTGCAGCTGAGCAATTACAAGTATATGATGAATACTTGAGTCGTTGGAATTATACTGGCAGCAATCACTTGGGTGTTATGCAAGCGGCACCAGCTTATGGTAGTAAACCAGATTCGTTTGTAGCATACAGACGTGGATCAGCGGCATGGACTCAAAATCCAGGTTGGAGACCACCTGACGGCGGCGATATTACGGTCGGCAGTATAAACGAATATTATAGAAAACAAGGATAACAGGATAATGCCAATAGATTTTCCAAATGGACTCAGTGATGTATCGCAGTATATAGATGCTCGACATCATATTAACACTGACATTGCTGGCGGCTTTGGCGACAATCCAAAACTTATCGTCAAAAGTCAGTATGATTTTTCATTAAGAGAAATTATATGTAATCTTGTAGCAGGCCGTGGATTAAAACTACCAAATATACAAGTGTGCTTGAGTGTAAACCTTAAGGCAATGTTGGGTGTACCTGGTATACAGACGGAACTTAAAGATGCATTAAGCCAACTTGATGGTGAATTTGACAAGTTCATGTCACACACTGGAATAGAAGAAACACTGGGCCGTGTTAACAGCGCACTTGCTGAAGTAACACAAATTGCAAACATGATTAATTTTTGTGCAACGCCGATTCAACCAATAGCTATTCCAAATGTATTAGAACAAACTATGGAGAGTTTCTTAGGGGCTGGTAAGGGCCTTATTGATAGAATTGGTAATATGGTGCCAGATGAAGTGGGCGGCTGTCTGGGATTTGATGGGCAAGATTTTAATTTAAATTTATTTAATGGTGGTATATTGGGAGATATATCCAATCTGTGGAATGACGTTAAAGGCGGATCACTAACACAAAACCAAATTAATAGTTTAGTATCAAGTATTGACAGTGTTAAATTTGATTTAACATCACTAATGGATCGTGAAAACAATGTAGGTGGTACCGAAAGTAGTACCGGAGACACACTCGGCGGTAGTATGTTTAGTAATGATGTTAGTTCAACCACCAACACTGAAATGGGGCTGATGCACAATGCAGATGCAGCAGGAATACAAGGCAATACACGTTTAGCAAGCCAATTAAAAGCACAGTACGATAGACTAGCTGGATATCCAGTGATTGACACCAATGGTAAAGTTTATAACAATATATTTGAACTAATACTTGAACCTGGTTTGTTATCATTGTTGGATAGATTACAAGACCCTAGTCCAGAAATTAGCGAAAGACAGCCTGTGTTCAGTTACTGTGGTGAGATTGTGGGGTATACTGCATCAGTAACACAAACAGACAATCCTTCTAGTAATGGAGTAGAACCAAGTCCATTAACTCCAGAGGGTGAAACTGTTGACATTACAGCGTATCCTGGATACAATGCTGGAGGTATTGATACCACTGGCGGTACTGCTTCAGGCGGAGGCGGCGGCACTGGATCAAACACAACTATCATCAATAGTACAACAGTTAGTGGCAGTACAGTAAAAATTGTGAGTAGTTTGGCTGCACAACTTTCACTTATTCCTGCGTTAAACCAAGGAGACATTGTTGTACGTAGTGATATTAATGTTGCATATTCACGCAACAGCAATCCTGTTACAAATACAATCACTGACTTTACTGCAATGGCAACTCCAGTGGGCAACTACTTACAGGATTTAGATGCTAATACTGGAAGTGGTATTGTTGTTAAAGATGGCTCACTGAGTCAGACCCGTAAACTAACAACAACGGCAAGCCAATTACAAATTTTAAATGACACTGGACAGGGCGGTGATATTAATATTAGTATCAGTGAAAATCCAGTAATACCCGGCACTGCCGCAATACAAATACCACGTGGATCAACATCACAACGTCCAAACACTGAGCCAGGTGAATTTAGATACAACACAACTAATGATGTATACGAAGGATACTTTGGTGGATCTAGTGCTGGGTGGAGAGCATTTAATACTGGCGGATCAAGCGTAAACAATGCCAGTAACATCGGTAGTGGTATTGGTATATTCCTACAAAATAATGTTGGAAACCTAGAGTTTAAAACACTAATACAGTCTGCTGGCATACAACTTACTGATAATGGCAATGCTATTACTGTCAGTGAGAATATTACTGCAAGTAATGTAGGTACTGGACAATCTATATTCAAGCAACGTAACGGTAACGATTTTGAGTTTAGAAGCATTGATGCAAACGACAACATCAGTGTAAGTACTGTGGGCGATACAGTCATCATTAGTGGTGATCAAAACGTCAAATATACAACTGCATCCACAAGCACAAGCGCACAAACTGAAGTATTGTTTAGTGGCGCACGTCTAGGACCACCAGCTGATACCAGTTGGTTCTTTACAATTACTGCTATTGGTAAAGTTATAGGCGGTGTTGGAAGCATGGCTATTAAGCGTGAAGGTGTGGTTGATAACAGTGGTGGTGCAATTTCTATAGTAAGTGATGACAGTGCCAGCACAAAATACAACAACAATGTTGGCAGTGCATGGGATCTGATAATAGACGATTCCAGCAATGATTTCCGTATGTACGTGGTTGGTGCTAACGCAACCAATATTAATTGGACAGTGAAAGTAGAATTAATTTCTGCTTCATAACCCTTTAGTAAAACCATTAAATTTTACTTGACAACCAAGCCGTTTTACTATATAATGGTAGTATTATATAGGCAATGGTGCCTGTACGGAGACAACGATGACACATCAAATACTAGTTAAAGGTTAATATTATGAGAAGCGCATTATGCGAGGATGGCAAGCGCAGGATGATTGCTAAGGTAGAAGTACCTGTAGATGGTACACAAATCGCTGTGTATGCTATCGGACATCCCAGCTTTCAAGAATATGCAAACCCAATGCATGGAATTGAAAAATTAAATAAAAGACAGATATATCAACTGGCAAAAGATACAATTAGAGAGTATGGGACAACTGTACCATATAAAATTGTAGATCAACGTTGGAAACCACAGCATGTGGATAAAGTAAAGAGCTTTGTAGTGCAAATGTTTCCAGAATGTGACTAAAAAGTATAACTTTTTACTTGACAAGTAAAGCGGCTTGCTTTAAAGTATATGTATGATACAAATAATGACAGACATAATAATTGGGTTGTTAAAAGGTTGGCTGCTTGGTGTAGTCATAGGAACACTTTTATTAATGTTATTATCAATAATACTATAAAGAGGCAGTAAATGAAGTATCGAGCAATAGCAATGAACGTCCTTAGTGGCGTAATGAACTCTTCAATCGTTACCGCAATTGCATTTGGCAGTATCACGTATGCCAATGCACAACAACAAGAGTCAAAAATACTTAATGAGATTAATCAACAACAACATATTTGTTTGGCGCTGAACATCTATTACGAAGCACGTAGTAGTAGCCTGGCTGATCAAGTAGCAACCGCTGATGTTGTGTTGAATCGTGTTATAGATTCACGTTATCCAGATACAATTTGTAAGGTTGTAAAGCAATCAGTGAATGATTCCGATGGCAATCCTATCCGAAATAAATGCCAGTTTAGTTGGTGGTGTGACGGTAAAGCAGATCGCCCACAAAATATTGATGGTTGGGTAAATGCGCAAATGCTTGCATATTATATTATAGAAGAAGGCAAGTTTCGTGGTATTACTGAAGGTGCAACACACTACCATGCCGCCTATGTCAGCCCGGGTTGGGCTAAAGACTTTCACTTAGTGGGGCGTGTAGGTGCTCATATCTTTTATCGTTGGGACTAATCCCATACTATAGTATAGCATATAGAGTTGATATAACGCCAAAAGCATAAATATACTAAACAACAGTAAACAGGAATTTAGTGTAATGCTTATAGAACAAATAACACAAGAAGATAACTTTGTAGAAGGCGTCAATGATCCTGCCATTTTCAAAGCAATCTTCTTATCCGGAGGACCTGGCAGCGGCAAGAGCTTTGTTGCTAATAAGTTATTATCTGGCCTCGGAATGAAAACAATTAATAGTGATGATATATACGAATACCTAGCAAGCAAGCAGGATCTTGATTTAAGAGATCCAGATGCTATTGCTAGTCCGCAGGGACAAGAAGTACGTAATCGTGCTAAAAAATTATCCGATAAAAAACAAAAATCTCATTTAGATGGTCGTTTGGGTGTCATTATTGATGGCACAGGCAAAAATGTTGATAAAGTTTCCAAACACAGTGCCGTATTAAAATCATTGGGTTATGAGACAATGATGCTTTTTGTTAATACTAGTGAAGAAGTGTCACAGCAACGTAATCAGGAACGTCCAAGAGTTCTTAGACGTGACGTAGTTAGTAGTATGTGGAAACAAGTACAATCAAACATTATGAAATTTCAACAAATATTTGGTGCTAAGGATTTCCACATTGTGGACAACAGTGGCGGACTAGAAGATCCAACACGTGCAGACAATTTTAAACAGGTAGAAAAAGCCGTCAGAGCATTTGTCAAGTCTCCTGTACGCAACAGAATTGCTAAAAAGTGGGTGCAGGATAATTCATAATGGCAATACACACGGCAGAAACCATTCAAGAATGGATAGACAGGTATACGTTTGTGGATAACCAAACAACAAGTCAAGATATATTAAAACAAGTATTGGGTGATCTTCCAGGTCATGGGTTCACATATGGACCAACTGAATCTGGCGGATACGAATTAACTATCAATGGCGATAGTATTAATGATACCTTTACAGTAAGATTATAACAGAGGTATTATTATAATGTATGAGTATAAATGTAAGTTAGAACGAGTAATTGATGGAAACACTATTGAAGCAGAAATAGATTTAGGATTTAATGTTTTAGTACGTCAAAGAATTCGGTTATATGGAATAGAAACAGCATCATTGCAAACGCCTGATGTTGAGATTAAACAAAAAGGATTGGTTGCCAAGTCGCGTTTAATAGAATTATTACCCAAAGAATTTGTTGTAAAGACAGTTCTTAATAAACGTGGCAAATTTGGACGCACATTGGGATATGTATATATCGACGATGATGATGGACGTAAATGTATTAATGACATTTTAGTCGACGAAGGTATTGCTGAAAAGTATGAGATAAATAAGGATTAGTATGAAAGTATTTGGATATTGGACATTATTAATCGCTCTTGCAATTAGTGGAGTAGCAGCGTATTATAGTATTATAGGACTGACTGCTATTTTTGCAGCAGCCGTTATACCTATTATTATTATGGGCAGTGCATTGGAAGTTGCCAAAGTGACCACAGCGGTGTGGCTACACAGATATTGGCATGTGGCACCAGGGTTAATGAAGTTTTATTTAACCATCGCTACTATTGTACTGATGTTTATCACCAGTATGGGTATCTTTGGTTTCCTATCAAAAGCACATATTGAACAAACAAGTATGGCTACTGAAAGTGTTGCGCAGATTGAACGTATAGCAACTGAGATTGGTAGAAATGAAGGCATTATAAGTCGAGCTGAACAAAAAATTGTCAAAGCAGAAGCCAGTACTGGTAATTTAAACCAAGATATACAAGCACAAATTGACAAAGAGCAAGGACGTATTGACAGTGCATACAGTCGTGCGCAGCCTGCCATTGATGAACAAAATGCTATCATACAAACACAATTGGATATACTGGAAGATAGAGTTGCAGTGTACACTGATGAGATTGATAGTTTAGATGAAGAATTGATTCGCCTCAATAACTTGGTTGTTGAGTTTAGATCACAATTAAGTGGCACAACTGTATCAAGTATTGAAGAACAAGTACAGCCATACAAAGATCAAATTGTACAATTGGATGCAGATTTAGATAGAATAAACACACAAGCAAATGAATACGAAGCACGTATTAGTGAAGTAGACATTGATAACAGTGCGTTGGACGCTCTCCAAGCGCAAATAACCACAGCAGAACAAACCATTATTAAAGTTACCAATCAATTACAAAGTACTGAGAGTGAACAAATTCAAGCAGGACAAGCAGTAATTGGCGTAACAAGCGATGGAGTATTTGGCGGTAATACTCAACGTGCGTTGAACAGATGGGTAGATGCACAACAAAAACGTATTGCACAATTACAGTCACAAGCACTAGACTTACGCACACAAGCACAAGCAACACTGGACACAGAGCGCACACGCCTTACAGACTTGGTTAAAGACCTGCGTGGAGCTCAAACAGTTGCAATACAGGATCGTAAACAATCATTGTTGGAAGCCATTGACAGTGTACGTGCAGGTGCTATAGATAATGCAAAGACAGCAAAAGCAGACATACAAATTAAAATTGATGCAGTGCTTAATACTGATATACCAGAAAATAGACAATCACGTTTACTGGCACAAGACAATATTACATCACTACGTCAAGCAGACGACCCACGTATTACATCAGCTCGTGAAAGTATTACACAATTACGTCAGGGTGCTGATGCACAAATAGCTGCAAGTAATAATTTGATACAACGTCTTAGAGAGCGAATCCGTGTTGACAGCGGCGCTGATGTAGATGCTATTATAGATGAACAACAAAATAAAATACGAGAAGCAAATAATTCTATTGACATTTTAACAGAAGAAAAGTATAGTTTAGAAGCTGAGAATAGAAAACTTGAAGCAGAAGTAGGTCCAGTTAAATATATTGCTGAGATGGTGTATGGTGATCAAGCAGACGCCAATATACTAGAACAGGCAGTACGTTGGGTAATACTTCTTTTAGTTGCAGTGTTTGATCCTTTGGCAATTGTACTTGTGCTAGCTGGTGTAATGACGATACATAAGTTTGGCAGAAAAAGATTAGAGGAGCAAGATCGCAATGAACTTGAAAATGAAACAACTAATAGATCTGCAAGTAGCAGTGTACAAAATGACAATGTGGAATCTGATGAACGAACTGGAAAAGCCAATAATGAGGCAAATGTTCCAGAACGGAGCGCAGTGGAGAAAGACCAAGGACCAGTACCTAACAGTACACCAGAGCCAGTGGCCACTAAAAGATCAGACACCAAAAAAATAAGAAAGCCAGCAAAACCAGACGCTGGTGAAAAACAAGAGCCTGAACCTAAAAAGAAAAAAGATCACCCTGATAACAGTTGGTTAAATACATAACATGGAATTTGATAATAGCGTTTATAGCGTAACCCCGCCTACCCTTTATTTAAATGAGAACGGCCCAAGCATATTTTTAATGGGCATGGATGAAGAACAAGTAAAAAGAATTAGTCAAGTATACGACACATTATTCACTGAGAATAGCATTACATATTATTATGATGTCAAAGGCATCAATGATGTAACTGCACCTTGGGCAAGAGCAGTGTGTGGTATGGTAGACTTTATTATTGTTAATGCTGATACAGCAAACGCAGTAGAGATGTTTATTGCAACTATGGAATGGCAAAAGGCAGATGATGTGCCGATAGTTTTTGTTGCTCCAGAACAAACCAATAAAGGTTTGTGTAAACTGATTACTAATTATAGATTAAAAGTATACTATAGTTTCAACGATATGGAAACTGATGTTAGAAATGAATTTGAAATGAAAAGTGCTTGACAATTATAAAATAATACTATATAATAATAATATTAAACTAACGGAGAAAAAGTAAAAACATATGTCAAAATTTGACAGAAGAAAACCAAAGTTACCCGATGTGGTAGCTAACGATAGCATACGCTTTCATGAAGTGCGAGTTAACGCTGAAGGTGAAGCTCTAGGAATATTAAGCAAAGCTGAGGCCTTGGATGCCGCAAGACAGCGTGGATTGGATCTAGTACTAGTTACTGAGAATGCCAAGCCACCAGTTTGCAAGATAGTTGATTTAAATAAGTTCTTGTATCAAAAGAAACAAAAAGAAAAAGAACAAGCAAGGAAGCAACGAGAGAGTCGTATTGAGGTTAAAGAAGTACAATTTAGACCCAATATTGACCATCATGACTTTGAGACAAAATGTAAACATGTACAGCGTTTTGTGGAAAAAGGTAACCATGTTAAACTAATGGTGCGTTTTAGAGGTCGAGAAATGGCCAACAAACAAGTTGGCTTTCAAATAATCAGTAGGTTAATGGAAACAGTGGAAGGTTTAGGATTCGAAGCTAAACCCTCATTGAACGGCAACCGACTAATAGCAATAGTAAAAGGCGAAAAATGAGTAGAAACTATAAAAAAGAATCCGACAACAAAGGGCTAGCAGTCACAGTTATTAATAATGACGTTAGTCGTGCGTTACGTAAATTAAAGAAAAAAATTAACAACGATGGATTGCTTCAAGAGTTACGTGAAAGACAGTACTATGAGAAACCAAGTGCTAAACGTAAAAAAGCAAAAGCAGCCGCACGTAAACGCTGGCTTAAAAAGGTGGCGACAATGGAATTACCCAGTAAAAGCGATAGAAAATACTAATTTTTTACGAAAGGTATTGACTTTTTATGTCTAAGTACATAAATATAATGTGTACAGCAGAAATGTATTCAGTTGTGCATAGGAGTGCCAATAGGGCTCCACATAATTCTTGCTTATTAAAAGGAGAAAAGATATGACAAGACTAACAACATTAAACCTACCTGAACTTCACAGAGCTACAGTTGGATTTGACAGAATGTTCCAAAATTTGGATCGTCAGTTCACAGGTTCATCAGGAAATGGTAACTACCCTCCGTATAACATTGTACAAATTAATGATGACGAATACATGATTAGTGTGGCCGTTGCAGGATTTGGAATGGATAACCTGGACGTAACACAGGACGGAAGTGAACTTGGAGTAACTGGTACTGCACCAGAAGGCAACAAGGATACAACTTACTTACATAAAGGAATTGGTAGTAGAAGCTTCAAGCGTACATTTACGCTAGCGGACCATGTGCATGTAGAAAATGCAACCTTGGAATTAGGTATGCTTAACATTCATTTGGTACGTGAGGTTCCAGAAGAACTTCAACCCAAGAAGATTTCAATTACTGAAGTGTAAATATATATTGGACGGAGGGATGATCCCTTCCGTCCCTTTTAAAAGAAAAAGAGATATTATGTCAACAGAATTTGAAACTACACAGAAAACTGAGAACCGAGTAACACTTGAGCCTCCTGGACGATGGAAGGTAGTGTTTTTTAATGACGATAGTACACCAATGGAATATGTGATTGAAGTACTACAGGGTATTTTTAGTCATGATATTGATAGTGCAACTGAAATTACAATGACAATACACCAAGCAGGACGTGGCGTAGCAGGTGTGTTTGTGTATGAGATTGCAGAACAAAAGGCAAGTGAAACACTTGCCGACAGTCGTAGCCGCGGTTATTCACTACAGGTTGAATTAGAGAAAGAATAAACATGAGAATTGAAAATGAAGTACTGTTGGATTATAGTGATGTTTTGATTCGTCCAAAGCGTAGCACACTAGGTAGTCGAAAAGAAGTAAGCCTAGAACGTGGATTTACATTTCGTAACTACGAGCCAGACTTTCCAGACAACGGAGATGACGAACACTATCGCGGCATTCCTATTATGGCTGCTAACATGGACGGTGTTGGCACATTTGCTATGGCAGATGAATTAGGCAAGCGCGGTATTTTTACTTGTCTTGTTAAAACATACACTGCCCAAGAGTTGATTGACTTCTTTTACGGTGACAGACTCAATAGAACTGACTATGTAGCAATGAGTATTGGCACGAGTGCGGCGGACTTCAAAAAACTCTGCACAGTATATGAAAAATGTCAAGACAACTTAAAATACATTTGTATAGATATTGCCAATGGTTATTCAGAGCACTTTTCAGAACATGTGAGAAACGTGCGCAAACGCTTTCCACATCTAGTAATCATTGCAGGTAACGTTGTTACCGCAGATCAAACACAGGAGTTAATTCTAAATGGCGCAGATATTGTTAAGGTCGGTCTCGGACCAGGGTCGGTTTGTACGACTCGCATACAAACTGGGGTGGGCTATCCCCAACTTAGTGCAGTTATTGAGTGCGCCGATGCGGCGCATGGACTTGGCGGACATATTATCGCTGACGGTGGCTGTACTTGTCCTGGTGATGTGGCTAAGGCTTTCGCTGGCGGCGCCGATTTTGTAATGCTTGGATCTATGTTAGCAGGCACGGATCAGGGCGGTGGTGAAGTAATCGAAAAGTTTTACGAAACTAATCAGTTAGAGGATTTGCATGGTGAACGTGTAATCGAAAGAAAACAATTTATACAGTTCTACGGTATGAGTAGTGATGCCGCAAACACAAAGCATTTTGGTGGACTTAAAAACTATCGTTCATCAGAAGGCCGCGAAGTACTTGTTCCTTATAGGGGCGATGTCGCGGTAACAGTGCAAGATATACTAGGCGGTTTGCGTAGTACTTGTACTTATGTAGGTGCTCAACGATTAAAACATCTTTCTAAATGTACAACATTTGTTCGTTGTACGCAAACACATAATACTATCTACGAGTCAAGTACAATAGGCAAATAACCAGCAAGTATGCCGCCAAAAGGTGCTATGGTAAGATGGCACTTTGATAACTGTAAGAATCTTACCAAAAAAGACGAAAAAATGCTTGACAAACGATAAGTATTATTGTATTATATAAACTATGGGCCACTGAGTCACAGAAGCAGAAGATGCATGGCGACGACCAGAGTCGCGGAAGTGATCTCGACGATGAGCTACGTTGTATGTACGCCCACGAACTTGCTTACTTATAGGAAGGATGATTAACAGATGTCTGAATGCATTCAATCGCACACGTTGGAAAAGATCATGAAACTGAATGATCCGGCCAGCATGAGCTGTCGTGGGGGAAAGAGCTTCCACATCATGACCAACACGACGCCACTAGACGTTTGGACCGACATACTTGACGACCTCACGCGTGAGTTGGTCAAGCTCGACCCCTCGTTTGACACTGAAGGCTTTCGTGCCGCATGTTCGAGTGTATAGGAGAATCAAGATGACAAACATAATAGAATACACGGACCAATGGAGTGTGGAATCCGTAGACGGTGCTCTGATCATAGAAGACAGAACAAGTGGTGGAGTACTCAAGCAATTAAGCAAATGCACAACATTTGTTCGTGTAAACAATTAGTTTAATCGTACATATGAATCAACCACAACAAAACTTTAAGACTGTATAAATAGTACTAGTAAATAAGTAGGACAGATCTATGCGATACACTGAATTATTAGAATCTAGGGGAGTAACTGCGAGATACGCTGGCGAAACATACGTTAGTAACACGGACCCTGATGATGTTCTTACTATACAAGATATTGTAGTACTGCCTTCAGAAGGTGATTCATATGAAGATATGGACGCTATGATGAATGCAGTGGAAAACATTATTGACCAAGATAAAACTACACGCATAGATGATAACAAACCTAATCGCGGATCACAAGCTGCTATACTTGCAAATGTAACAGATAAGGACAATAAATTACAAACACATGTACGATATATTAGGGCCGTCCCGCCCCAAGGTGTGCATGGTATGTGGCAGACACTTAATGGTTATAAATTTAGCAAAGGTGCAGAAACGGAAAGTGTCCCTATTAAGCCAAGTGACTTAATTAAAGACGAAAATTATCGTAATGCACAGCAACTTGCTACTGAAATTAAAAATGGTACTAAAGACTTGGGAGACTTGGGTATTGTGATAGGGGATGCTGTAGACCAAGCATTACGCGGCCAGCAAAAGCCCATACCAGACGCAGGGAAATATTTTAGCATATTACAAAAATACGGCGGTGAATATTTGGGTCCTATTGCACTCATGAATAATCCTGGCAGTGTCACTGGCGATACACAACAAATGCTTAAAGCATTTGAAATAAAAAATTTAGCAGGCGCATCTGTTATGTTTCCACAAAACACTGCTATGGAATTAATAGACAGTATAATACAATTGCCTAATGGACGCTCACTACAAGTTAGCAGTAAAATTAGCACTAATGGCGGGGCTGCAAGTAGCTTGAGTGGTGTGTATAAACAAATAACCCCAGAAATAAAAAAACAGTTTCCTGAAGGTTCTAGAATCATAGAAACCTTGGCAACAAAAAGTGCAATAAATGGTCCGTTGCAGGTCGCCGTTGATCTAGGCATACTAGATCAAAACGACATACAAGCACTTACTGATATTGACAAGACAAGTAAAAACATAAGTGATTTAAAAACACAGCGTCTACAACAACTGACAAGAGCACAGGGGACAGCGCCAGGAACGTTGGAGCGTCCTGATTATAGAGTGCTTTACCATGTACTGACTGCCGTTGTGAATGCAATAATTACCATTGTTAACGAAAAAGATGACTTTAAAAATGCAATGCTAGAAATTCTCAATAACAATGAGTATGTCCAACTAGTCACAAAAGGCAAGCAAACAGGCGATGCAGTGACACTAGAATACTTTACTAAATTTCCAGCCGTGTTTAAAGGTTCACCGCAATTAGTTAACAAAACATATTTTTCCACAGGACAAAAAGGCCGCGTTGGCTTTAAAATCAAGTAATTGCACCACTGCCTGTCACGCTGAAAAGACCACCCCCTCATATTTGATATTACCGTTATGCATACCGACTATGCGAAAATAGTGCAGTGACCCTTACGTATTTTGTGTTATAATGAGCTAAATAAATGCGTACAAGGAATTGCACAACACACATAGACACATTGGATAGACAATGCGGATTATCCATCCGTTAAAAGTGATTGACAGTAGCAAAGACTATTGACGCCGGAAAAGACCGGGGTATTGCTTCCCTCAAGCATCCACAAAACTTAATCAAGGAGAACAAAATGTTCAGTGAAAAATTTAGCGGCCTTGTGAGTTTACTTGGAAATTCACTTCCAACCAGGAAGTTCGAAAAAGAGATGCTCACATTCGCCAAAACAGAATACGGAAAAGATTGGCGTTACGCCTATCACTACATGCTAGACCATTCAGGACAAGCGCCAAGGATGGGAGTATACGACTAATGACATATTATGTATTAACAGCATCAAGCTGGTTACAAGAAGCAATCGAAGGATTTGGCGATCTACGCAGAGCAATAAAACTACGTGCTGCACGTAGAGCCTCATACAAACGCACATTAAATGAACTTAGTAAGTTAACCGACTATGAACTTAGAGACATTGGCATTTGCCGTGGCGACATTCACAATATAGCAAGTGGTGATATAACAATCAATCGTGGCGCAGAAGTTAACGAAAACCTTAAAGGATCAGTATAATGACTACTTTAGTAATGAACTACACTGTTAATCCAGTCTGGAGTGGCTTAAAAGCATTTGGTCGCGGCACATGGAACTTTCTGGAGTCAGTGGGCAAAGCAAGAGCAGCGGCTGAACTACATCGCCAAGGCTACCACGCAGAAGCCAAAGCACTTATGTTGGCAGACAAGTAATGTTTAAGAAGTTTATGAAACTAATGGAATACAGAAGTTACTGTATGAGTATCAAACAACTTAGAGAAATGGGTATGCACAACAAGGCCAATGAGATCTCTGAGTTCAAACATAACATGTACAAGACATTATGATTGATCCAGATCACATTGTGAGTGGCTAATATGGAACACTATATTCCAAATACATTATCAGATAAATTTGCATACCGTTTCACTAGATCCATGAGATGGTTTGCAGACACTTTCTTTCGTAAACGATACGGACATAGAGCTGTGGTATTAGAAACAGTTGCAGCCGTGCCTGGCATGGTGGGAGGCATGTGGACACACCTAAAGAGTCTACGCAAACTACGTCCTGGCTATGGTCCATTAATACGTACACTATTAGCAGAAGCTGAGAATGAACGTATGCACTTAATGACTTTCATTGAGATTGCACAGCCTAATTGGTTTGAGCGATTGCTTATACTAATTGCCCAAGGGATATTTTGGCACGTATACTTTTTTATATTCTTACTGTCGCCTAGACTAGCGCATAGGATAGTAGGATACTTTGAAGAAGAAGCTGTTTACAGTTACACAGAGTATCTTAAAGAAGTAGACGAAGGCAGACTAGAGAATGTTCCTGCTCCGCAGATTGCAATTGACTATTGGAACTTAGACAGCGATGCCAGGTTACGAGAAGTTATTATTGCTGTAAGACAAGACGAAGCAGGACATAGAGATGTTAATCACCATATCGCCGATACAGGCACTATAACGGTGGACACTCACTAAATACCATGTTACACTAGTAACATTACACACATACACAAGGAGAATAAAATGTCAGTAGATACAAAATATGGCGAGGCTATTATGAAGCAAACTCAGGAAATGGCTGAGATCTTCAAAGCCGCATTGCCAAAAATCACAACAAATAAAAACGGATATGAACTACGTACCAAAGTGCTAGAAATGGCACAGCATAACGTATGGCAAGATTATCATGCCAAACTTGGTGCATATGAAACTACTGTAAAGAAGGATGGTGACGAAGTTGTAACAACTGTATCACTGCCTGAAGTTCCTGGTGCTGAAGCAGTACTAGAAGCCGCAGATAAGTTTTATGCTTTCGTGAACGCAAAGTAAATATATTAAATATTTACATAGGAGACCCGGTAATAGACTCTATTACCGGGCTCTTTAGTCTTATACTTTGTTACATGAACTACATTTACAATCTTTAATAAAAAAGTGTACAAATGCCATTGTAAACCACATCCATGACATTTCACCAATGCCTAACAATTTATTACTGTGTGCCATACTGCCGCACATATCTCCATGACCCATATGATCTATTCCGGGCATATAGTCCATATAGAGGAATACTAAACCTAGTACAGCAAAAATAATTCCTGCCTTGTTGTTTTTAATTTTATTCATTTTTAAACTTGCCAATTCTTTCTATATATTTTTCTTGTCCGTGATCGTACAAACTATCAAACACTTGTCGTTTCTTCCAGGCCTGTTTATATCCTCTAAATCTATCTTTAAAGCGTTGCCAAGGCGTAGCATTTCTTATATTGCCATAAGTGTTTATATAGTGTAAGTCACCAACGTGTCTAAACAGCATTACTCTGGGTGGTATTTTACAAACTGCATCATTTTTATTAACAAAGCGATGTAATTCATACTTGCTGTCAAACTCTTTACTGAAACTTGGTGATCCTACTCTTGGTGAGCCATAGTTATAACATATTGTGCCAGCTGGCAAGCGGCTAGTAGCAAGTGTACTCATAGCCGCTCCCAAACTGTGTCCGGTTACATAAATTGGTTTGCCAGGGTGTGTTTTGAGCCATTCTTCTACTTCTGTCCATATCTTGTCTATTTCGCCCATAAAACCTGCATGCACTGTTCCGCCATATTGTGATTTTTTATGCCATGCTTTGGCGTCGGCAAGTAAGTCTGAAGCCTGTGTGGGATCAGTTCCTCTAAAAGCAAGGAATACTATGCCATTCTTTTCTAAGCCATATGCCTGAGCGCCATCTTTATCAAAGTATTTATTGTCTGTAAATTTTGCCGCTTTAAATATTTTACGAGCCGATAGCGGTTGGGCGTATGCTATTTTTGCCAGTGTTGCTAGCCAGTGTGCTTTTTTATAATCAAATTGTAGGGTGTCAAAATGCCAGTCTTTTAAGTCCATATCATCCATCCTTGCGTGTTAAAGAGTTAATCGCTGATTGGTTTGCTGAGATTTGTCTATCTAGTGCCTTGTCTATCATCTTTTGAAGTTTACTTACCTTTTCCATGTCGGTGTCCAAGTGGAGATCTGGATTAATGACCTTTTCCAGTTTAAGCATTGGGATACGTTCGTTAGGCACATACCGCCAACCATAACCGCGATCTCCATATACACCAAAAACTGTTTCAGTCAGTCCAATTTTAACAATGACACTTTCGTTTCCATCCAGTATTACTTTGTCGCCTTCGTTGAACGTTCTGCTCATCTTAAACATCATGCCCTTTGCAATCTTAGTTGCAAAGTCTTTAAACCATAATGTTATGACTAGTATTAGTAATGCACTTATAAATGGCATTACCCAGTTTGTGATTTCCAAGCCAACATTGTTGGTTGATAAAATTTGGCTCTCCATATCTTTTCTCCATAACTATTTATTGACTTTTGGTAAATATAAGTATATAGTAAATGTATGAAGGATAATTTGAATGCAACACACTATTGAGGATTTAACAAGACGAATAAATGTAATGCACGACAAAGCTATAGAGTTACACAGATTACGCAATCAATATAGTAACCTAACGGAACAAACCTATGATCACAAAACATGCCAGGCACTGATTGAAGATATACAATCACTTGCACTGGGTATTGCTATGGATCGAGAAGGCAAAGAAATTTTAACGGAAATGGAATATACCCGCTCGTAAATGGGCTAAGAAAGTACTAGCGTAAAGAACAGTTGGTTTTTGATGCCTTCGTAGCATAACTGGATAATGCAACGGATTTCTACTCCGTAGATTTGCAGGTTCGAATCCTGCCGGGGGCACCAAAAGACAATTGAGATTAATTTTGACATGACAATAGACTTGCATGGATACACTGTACATCAGGCTTGGAACGTCTTTCGATCGCGAATAGACGATGCATATTATTGTGGTTATCGTAAATGTAGAGTGATAACTGGATATGGAGCAATCCAAACTGAGATAAGTACATGGGCACACTGTCATGATAAAGTAATGTCATGTAATAGGCAAGACCCCAACCTGGGTAGTTTTATTGTAAAATTAAAAAAGAGAAAATAATGGCAATGTACGAACAAACAGTCCAGAGTGTACATCACTGGACTGACAAAACATTTAGTTTTAAGATAGACAGACCAGACGGATTTAGATTCCGTAATGGCGAGTTTGTAATGATAGGATTAGACGATCCAGACCAGGGTAAGATACTGCGGGCATACAGTATTGCAAGTCCTAACTGGGCTGAAGAACTGGAGTTTTTGAGTATCAAAGTAGCTGATGGCCCACTAACAAGTCGCCTACAACATATGAAACCTGGCGATAAAGTAATAATGAATCGCAAAAGTGTGGGTACACTTGTGTTGGATACACTACAACCAGGGCGCAATTTATACTTGTTTGCAACTGGTACTGGTCTTGCTCCGTTTATGAGTGTGGCGTTTGATCCAGAAACATACGAACAGTATGAAAAGGTTATACTAATACACACTGTAAGAACAATGGCAGAGCATGCATATCGCGATGAACTAACCAACTTAATCAAGCACGAATACTTGGCAGACACAGTTCACAATAAATTTGTATATGTTCCCACAGTAACACGAGAAAATGATGACACTGGTTTTGCACTGCAAGGACGTTGTAGTACGCTGTTAAAAAACGGATCTCTGTCTAAATCGTGCGATATTCCTGCTTTTGATGTAAATACAGATGCAGCCATGATTTGTGGTAGCACTGGAATGAACCAAGAATTTATCCAATACTTTGAGAGTCTTGGAGGAAAATGCGGTAGTGCTAGCCAACGTGGATGCTTTGTATATGAGAAGGCATTTATAGATTGAGATCGCTAGACGGTAAAATATTAGTTGCACTACCAAATATCACACAGGGTGTGTTTAGTAAAAGTCTGGTGTTTATGCAGCAGAGTGATGAGGATGGTGCAATAGGATTTATTCTTAATAAAAAGTTCCCTCCCAATAAAGCAAAATATATTGCACAACAGTTAAATATACCAGACTGGGACAAAGTGTTTTATGGTGGCCCAACAGCAACATACACTGGATTTGTACTGCATAGTGAAGATTATCAGAACAGTGACACTATACAAGTATTGGATGATATATGGTTTACGCCAGGCGGCAGTATCATTCAAGATATAAAGACTGGCAATACGCCCACTAACTATATGCTTATACTAGGACACAGTAGTTGGGCACCCGGACAACTGGACATTGAGATGGAAGGGCTGTCTCCCTTTGCGGCAAGCAGTTGGGTAACAACCGATCCAGATCCCAGTATGTTTTATGGAACCCAGGATGCAATAAGAGCGTGGGATTTTGCCATAAGACAGACTGCAAAAGAACGCAGTCAATTTATATTAGACAACTTATAAGAAGGGTAGTTACGTAATAAACTCGGGCAACACCACGGTAAGTGTTGCAAATTAAAAAAAAGACTTTTTTTAGTTGACAACCAAGACGTTTTACTGTATCATGTATGTATAAGTTAAACAAAACAAGGACACACTATGTCAACTGATTTAAGAAACGTCCCAAATTTAGATAGTACAAATAAATTAACTCAAACACGTTTTTGGGGTGGTGTAGATCGTAAGCAATGTGTGCAAGTTACACAGAGTAAGCCCAACTATAATACCAATAATGGTGGAGAAATGTTCCAATACTTACAGTTGACACGTGAACAAGCACGTGCATTGGCTGTTGAGTTGATGCTGTTCGCAGAAGGTCGCGAAGTAGAATAATTTGAAGGAGATATCACATGAACCACATAATCAATGACATCACTGTTATGGAAAACGTATTAATTGCCATGACGGAAGGTGCCAGTGATGAAAAGCGCATGGCGTTACAATCACTTGAAGAATTAATAACAGAAAAACAAAAAATTGTACAGGAATACGAAGAGCTACATGCTCCAACAGATTAATAAATTTTGGGGCATTGAACCACACCACATAACATCAGATGTATTTACTGGATATGAGGAACATTACTCATATCTGGATACATTTACCACTGATGTATATCAAAAGGATCCTGAAGATACTATTCAACAGGTGTTTGATCTGTATCGTGGTGTTGGTTTAGTACCAATAACTTATTATACTGAAGGTGGATTACGTGAAGAAATTCGTAAATTTGCCTTAACAAGCGGTAATAATGTAGTGGACGGACGTATAGGCTTGGGCAATAACCAAGGACAAACCATTAATAGATTTATTTTTACAAATATGATGACTGCTGAACCCAAAGGCAGAGGTTCCAACAGTTTAATGGATAGATTTAATAACGATAAAAAACTGCAACGTGCTATCCGTATCTGCTTTGAGTTCCGTGAAGGCAATCATTTGGTATATCCCACAGCGGTTCGCCGTGCGCTAGAGCTGGTTAGTGGAGAGAATGTACAAAACTTTAAGCCTTTAAACGCCAGGGCAATTGCAGAACATCTGTGTCCCAATCTTTGGGGTCGTGTTTATGATTACAGTGCTGGTTATGGTGGGCGACTATTGGGAATAACCACCAGTAATATGCGTTATGATTACACATGTATTGATCCCAATACTGATACTGTGGACAGACTTAATTATTTAAATACACTTGTTGCTAACAGTGGAAATGTCATACAAAATGTTAGTGAAGAATACCAACCTGAGGACATGGATTTGGCATTTAGCAGTCCTCCCTACTTTAACTTGGAGAAATACAGTAACGAACCCACACAATGCATGGTTAGGTATACCACACTTGATGAATGGTTTGAAGGCTATGTTGCGCCGACTATGGAAAATATTAAACGGGGCCTTAACAATGACGGAATCTTTGCCACAAACATTGCTGATTACAAGAGCTACGGCAACAAAGAATACCAAGTTGTCGAAAGATGGATTGAAACGGCACAAAAAGTCGGCTTTAAATATGATGGAATGATTAAAATGATGTTAAACACTCGTCCAGGTGTGGGCAATGACAAATTGGCCGGCAGAGAAAAGTACGAAGGTGTGTATATTTTTAAAAAATAATCTATTTAATTCAAAAAAAATTGTAAGTTATTGAAAAAACAGGATTTATTTTTTAAGGTTTTTGTTGACAACCAAGACGTTTTACCGTATAATACATGTATAAGTTAAAAAAACAGGAGTTTTAATATGTATACCACGAACGAAATCAAAGATATCATTGCAAAAGCAACCAGTGCGGCAACTGTTGCATCACAGGAATATTTAGACACCAATTTGGGCGGCAAGGATAATTATCCTTGTGGGTTTGCTTGGATGAACATCTATGGTGTCAAAGGTAATACTAAACTGGGCCGTGCGCTAAAGCAGGCTGGTATTAGGCAAGATTACACAAAAGCATTTCAAATTTACAATCCAGGTGGATTGTCAGTTCAGAATGTTGATGTTAAAGAAGCTGGCGCACAAGCGGCTGCTAAAGTTTTTCAATCATATGGCTTTGAAGCATATGCTGGATCACGTTTAGACTAAGTAGGTATAATATGTTGGAAGACCAAAAGCAACGACACGGCGGTCCATATGACCGTGGATCGGCTGATAATTATTATCACCGCGGCTTTCGTCCACATTACTTTGTGGGCGCAACATATCACAGTGACGAAATATCACGTCAAGATATGACAGCACAACAAATTGCAGAATACAAACAGGGTTATGAAGATAACCAAGCATCAGGAAATCATAAACAATGGTAAAACATTATTGGCTGGAAATTGCAATGCTGGATGGCGAACTCATGATTTGGGAGATGCTGACAGGTCCACAAGTGATAGAACTACGCAATCAATATATGCGTCAAGGTTTAGAAGTTCGTACTGGGTTACATGAAAAAATTGTTGACACCACTGCTGAAACAGTGTAGTATGTTAGACAATAAAGGACGTGTTGGGTAGCATCAACTAGTATGGGTTACCAACCCCATATGATGAGAAGTGATGTCGCAGTCACAACAAAAAGGTCGATGCAAGTATGCCGGCAAGTGTATGCCGTTAGTGAGTAGCGTGGAGCAAAAAAAGCGTAGAACCGTGGTCACATACACCCTAATTAATTACTGCCTGCATGATGGAATGGTAGGTAAAACAAATTTGCGTTTGTCTACCAATTTAGATAAATAACTATATGAACAATATAGATATACCACTAGACAAACTTTGCGATAGCGGCTGCGGACAAACAGCGCAGTACTTTAGTAAAGACACTGGAAGATACAGATGTCTTAAAAGTGCTAATAGTTGTCCTGCTAACAAAGCAAAGAATAGCAAAGGCTTA
>ERZ1049444.761-NODE-761-length-27659-cov-7.567526_pt1 | contig 27659 bp, 30 predicted proteins | sample MGYA00383101_ERZ1049444 | MGnify/ENA primary metagenome ERZ1049444 (study PRJEB29581, sample SAMEA5548371) | metagenome | biome: marine; feature: coastal; material: water | depth 50 m | study: Short-term variability in the microbial, nano- and picoplankton...
CCCCCGAGGTGCACGCCGACATCCTGGCCAGGGCCGAGGCGGCCATCACCGACCTCGGGTTGTCCTACCGGGTGCTGGATCTGTGCGCTGGCGATCTGGGTGGCTCGTCGGCCCGCACGTTCGACCTCGAGGTGTACGCACCGGGGGCCGACCAGTGGCTGGAGGTCTCGTCGGTGTCGTGGTTCAGCGACTACCAGGCCCGTCGGGCCAACGTCCGGTACCGGCCGACCGACGAGAAGGGCACACGGATCGTCGACACCCTGAACGGGTCCGGCCTTGCCGTGCCGCGTGTTTGGGCCGGCGTGGTCGAGACGCATCGCCAGCCCGACGGCACGATCGCCATTCCCGAGGTGCTCCAGCCCTACATGCGGGGCGCCACTACCATCAACTGATCGTCAGGCCGAGCGCTGCAGCGCCTACGCCCAGTACGAGGGTATTGACCACGTGGCCCACCGAGCGACCCCGCCGACTGCCAACCCGGGTGCCAGCCAGACCGACGGCGTCGGCGGCGAACGTCGAGAAGGTCGTGAACGTCCCGAGCCCGCCCATGCCGATGATGGTGAACGTGGTGGGGTTAGCTCCGGCGAGCAGGCCGAGGGCGAACGAGCCGACCACGTTGACCGACATCGTGCCGAGGTGACCGCCGGGCCACCGCTCGGTGGCGGCCAGTCGGAGGGCCGCCCCGAGGCCCGCCGCGGTTACGAAGCCCAGACCGGTCAACACGTGGCATCCCGAATCGAATCCCGACCGGATCGCTGACCGATCGATCGGCCGAGTAGGAACGCCGCTAGGCCACCAGCGACCGACAGCGCCGTGTAACCGACAGCTCCGGAAGGGTCGGCGTCGCGCAACGCGGCGGCCACCTCCACCGCGAAGGTGGAGAAGGTGGTCAGGCCCCCACAGAAGCCGGCGCCGACCAGCAGGCGGGTCGTCCGGCCCACGCCCCTGGTGCGGGCGGCACCTACCAGGAGTCCGAGCAGGCCGCAGCCCACGAGGTTGGCCAACAGGATCGGTCCGGCCCTACCACCGTCTGAGCCGACTGTGGATTCCAGTAGCCCCCATCGCGCCGACGCCCCGACCGCCCCACCAACGGCCACCAGAAGCAGATCTCGTGTCGGGAGCCGGAGGGCGGGAGGCACGGCACGACACTAGGTGTCCGGCACGTGAACCCAACCGGACACGCCCCTCGGGGTGAGCGTCCAGCGGGGCCGGGTGGTTGACTGGCCGAATGGACCTAAGCGGGGTGCGGGAGGCCTACGAGACCAGTGGCTTCAATGAGGCCGACCTGTCTGACGACCCGTTCTCCCAGTTCCAGCAGTGGTTCGGCGAGGTCGAGGAGGCCGGCTACTGGGAACCCAACGCCATGGTGCTCTCCACGGTGACCGCAGACGGATGGCCGTCGGCCCGCAACGTGCTACTGAAGCGGGTGGACCCGGACGGGTTCGTCCTGTTCACCAACTACACCAGTGACAAGGCGGTTGAGATGGACGCCACCGGACGGGCCGCTTTGACCTTCAGTTGGACCGAACTTCGTCGCCAGGTCCGGGTCGTGGGGACAGCCGGGCGTCTAACTGAAGACGAGTCCGATGGCTACTGGGCGACCCGTCCCAGGGGAAGCCAGTTGGGGGCGTGGGCCTCGGACCAGAGCGTGGTGGTCCCTGACCGGGCCACCCTCGAGGACGCCTATACCGCCGCTGAGCAGCGTTGGGCCGACGGACCGGTGGAGCGGCCCGCCCACTGGGGTGGCTACCGGGTCCGGCCACAGGCCGTCGAATTCTGGCAGGGTCGACCCGACCGGCTCCATGACCGACTGCGGTACCGCCTCGACGGTGGGTCCTGGGTGGTGGAACGCCGAGCGCCCTAGGGCCAACGGTTCAGCGGGCTTATCCGATGGTCCGACCGGGTCGGTCGGGATCCTCCAGGGCGGCCACCAGGCCGTCGATGAGGAGGTCGAGGTGTTCGGCCCGGGGCGTACCGTCCCGATCCGACCAGTCTCGGTGGTCGCGGTTCCACCGGATGCTGGGTGGCAACTCGACCTGGACGCCGCCACCGTCCACCCGGTTCACGGGGTTGTCGGGGTGCAGGCCGCGGAGCGACCGAGGCATGGCCTCCACGTCGTCGACCACCCGGTACTCCTCGGGCAGAACCCCCCGGAGGTGGCCAGCCACATGATGGGCCGCCGTACGGTCGGCTCCCCCGACCAGTACGGCCCAGAAGTCGTCGTGTCGGCCGTAACCGTGGATCGACAACACGGTGTCCACCCGGCCAAGGAACGCGTCCAGGCTCGATGACACGCCGGGCACGAAGCGGGTGGACGGGAGGTGGCGTCGACAGCCATCGGGCTGGACCACTGCGTAAAGCGAGCCGTCGATCCGGTTCGCCACCTCTCGGGCCACCACTTCGGTGGCCCGTTCCAGGCCCCCACCGTGGAGGGCGCACACGCCGGTTGTCGACCGGAGGTAGAACTCCTCGACCACCCCGGGTAGGGCCAGAAGGTCGGTCAGGTGCTCGATGGGTTCGACCCGTCCCGGCGTTCGATCGTCGACCACCGTCGACCGGATAGGTCGGTTCACCGACGCCGGTCGCTTATCGCCCCGTGAACCGACGCCCACGCGACCAGCAGGACGGCAATGGTGAGGAGCGCCTCGAGTGGGGTGGCCCATCGCACCGGGTCGTCGATCCAGTTGCCGATGCGTGCCGGCCAGTCACCGATCAGGCGGCCGACCGGGATGACCAGCAGATCGCCCCGGTGGACCAGTCCTTCGGCCACACCCCAGGCGCCACCGGCCACCATCCAGAGCCACCGGCGGGGCCGGGTGGCCAGTGCCGGCCCGAGACCCCACACCACCAGCGTGGCCACCACCAACCAGAGCGCGAGGCCCAGGCGCGGGCCACCGACATTGGCCGCCCAGTTGGTGAGGTGCGACTGGAGGTCGGTCACCGAGTCCACGATCGGATTGGACGGGGCCCGCGCGTCCCGCAGGATGCGGATCTCGTAGACGCCGTAGACGATCAGGTAGGCGCCGCCCAGCATGAGGGCCACGGCACCGATCCGATCGAAGTGGGGGAGCAGACGCCGGAGGTGACGGGCCAGACCGCCTCGAGCCACGGCCAACGAGAGGGTGAGCGAGGTGACCACGGCGGCCATGCCGGCGGCGAACGCCAGGTAGACGGCGATCCCGTCGACGATGCCGTCCCGTCCGAAGCTCCCGGCCACGTGCAATAGGAAAATGGGGGCCGAGCAGCCGATGGACACCACGGCGTACGACACGCCGAATCCGAGGATTGACCACAGTTCGGTGGTCGACGGGCCGCGGCCGGGTTTGAAGAAGGGGATCCGGAGTTGCCGGCCGGTCAGCATGAACAGGCCGTAGGGGACAAACGCCGCGCCGAGGATCACTGTGACCCACGGGGTCTTGGTGGCAATGGCCTCCTCGGAGACCATCGTGTTGACGGCCAGGCCGAGGGCGCCGAACACCAGCACGAAGGCCGCCGTCAAGGTGAGGCTGACCGACAATCCCCGCAGGACCTGTTCAGGGCGGGCCTCACCGTCCGCCGTGTCGCGGCCCAGGAAGTAGCCGAGCCAGGTGGGGAGCATGGCGAAGCCGCACGGGTTGATGGCCGTGACGATGCCCAGAGTGAACGGCAGGGCGAGGGAGACGTCGATCATGGGAGGGGGATTACCGGACGGGGATCATCGGGTCGGCTCCAGATACTCCTTGATGGCTTCGGCCAGTTCGTCGGCATCCAGCGACCCGTGGTGGACATGGACCAGATCGCCCCCTCGGTCCACGAAGGCGGTCACCGGCAGGCCGACGGTGCTGAGGGCTGCGGAGAACTCTCCATCGGGATCACGACCCTGAAGGTAGGTGATCCCGAGTTCGTCGGCCCGCTGGGCCGCCCGGGTGGGTGAGTCGCTGACGTTGATGCCTACGAACCGGACCTGCCCAGAACCCCTCTCGTGGGCGGTCTGCAGGACGGGCATCTCCTTGATGCACGGTGTACACCACGTGGCCCAAAGGTTCACCACGACGGGTCGATCGTCGCTGTCGGTCAGGTCGTCCAGCGTGGTGGTCTTCCCGGTCCAGAGTTCGAAGGGCATCGAGGTCACGTCGACGACGGTCTCAGGGTCCTCGGCACAGCCGACGGTGGACGCCGACAGCCCCACGAGGAATAGCCCCATGAGGAGCAGACCGACAGGGATACGAGGCACGAACGTCGACGGTACCGGCCCGCCGTGGAGCGAACATGCTGTGAAGGAATCATGGTTGCCACACGGACCGGGGCTCGCCGAAGCGTCACCCCGGTCCGTGGTCTGGCGTTCTGGTGGGCCGGCACCCGGCCGGTGGAGGGGGGACCGGCCGGGTGCGGGACCTGTTCTGTGGTGGCCGCGTCAAGCCGAGAGCAGCTCCTGCTGGATGCGCAACGGGATGGGCACGACAGGTAGCTGCTCCTCGGGGCGCGGCACGTTGGAGGGGCGACCCCGGCGACGCTTGGTGGCCAGGATGTGGCCGTTACGAAACAGCTGTCCGCCCCACACGCCCCACGGCTCTCGGCGGTGGATGGCGCCTTCGAGGCACGACTCGAGCACCGGGCATTCGGCGCAGATGTTCTTGGCCTGCACGATGTCCCCGATGTCGTCGCTGAAGAAGACCGCGGTGGGGACGCCGAGGCGTTCACAGGCGGCCTGTTGGCGCCAGGTCTCTCGTTCGTAGATCAGTGTTTCCTGCATGGTCTTGCTGCTCTCTGGGTTGCTGGTCTTGGGGGAGTTGGATCTGAAGATCGGTTTGAAAAACGAAGAAGACCGCCGGATTTCTCCGGCGGCCTCGGGGGGTGGATCTGCGTTCAGCTGATCAGCTGTTCGCTCCCCGGGGCCGCTGGCCGGTCTTGGTGAAACCGGTGGTCCGATAGGTGTTCATGAACGTCGAGGAATCGACATGCCATGAAATGCTCGGCTTCACCGAGTGATGGGCCGTATGCAGGCGCGACGAGGACACGTGCACGCCGGCCGACTGGCCGTGGCGATGGCAGTGAAGCTCGTGCATGGGAGGTGTCCTGTGACTGGGTAGATGGGCGGCGGTTGCCACCCGGTCTGACACCCACGATAGAGGCGTCTGACCGGTCTCCATCCGAGTCGACCGGGGTTACCCCGGTCAAATGATTAAATCAGCTGGTCGAATACATAGTTTGACCTGCGACTTCGTCCCGGGTCGCCTGGCCCAGGATTCGCAGGTGCTCGAGGTGGGCGTAGGTCTCGCTGGCCGCCATGTCGCCCCACGAACGCTCCTTAAAGAGTCGCTGCATGAAGGCTTCCACGGTGCCTGATCCCATGTCTTCGCCGGCCTCCCGGATGACGTCGAGACGTTCCCCGTGGTGGTCGATGATGTGGTCCACTCTCTCGGCCACGTTGGTGAACGGGTGACCGTGGGCCGGCAGGACGTGCTGCAGCCCGGGGAGCTCCTTCATCCGTTCCAACGAGCGGAAGAAGGTGGCCAACGGGTCATCCATGGGGCCGATGCCGTTGATGTGGGGGGTGATGGTGGGCAGTACGTGGTCTCCCGACAGCAGGATCCCGTCGGCCGGGTCGTAGAGGCAGAGGTGGTCGTGCGTGTGGCCTGGGGTGTGGACGGCCAGCCAGGTTCGCCCGCCGCGCAGGAATTCCTCGCCGTCGACCACCGTGTCGGACGGCTCGGGGACACGCCACGACTTCGATCCGCCGGTCACGTCCATCTCCGACCACTTGCGAAGTTCAGTGGCCGGTGGTGCGGATCGGGTGGCGCCCCATGGGGTGGGGCGGCTCATCATGGATCGGACCCGTTCGATGTCCTCGTCGTCAGCCAGATCCAGGTTGCCGGAGTCCATCTCCTCGTCGATCGCCATGTCCATCCACACCGATCGGAAGTCGGCATGGGTAAGGACCCGGGTGCCGTGGTCATCGCGGAGACGGTGCACACCGCCGAAGTGATCGGGGTGGCTGTGGGTGACCACCGCGGTGTGGACCCGACTGTGGTCGGTGCCCAGCTGGGCCAGGAGGTGGCCGAGGGCGTTCCACGATTCGAGGCTGGGCAGGCCGGGGTCCACCAGGGTGAATCCGTCGGCGTCCTCCAGCGCGTAACAGTTGACGTGGCCGAGGCCGGGCATCGAGATAGGGAGCTGAAGCCGGTATAGCCCGGAGGCCAGTTCGGTGACCTCGGTCGAGGCTGGTTCCTGCTCCTGTCGGACCGGCCGAGCTGGTGGCTGATCGGTGTGGGAACAGGAGGGGTCGGTCACGGCGTCACCATAGGAGGGGGCCTGTGAACGGGCCCAAGCGGCCCGGGCCAGCAATGGGGCGCCGGACGGGTTCAGGCGTCGGGCGAGGAGGAAAAGAGCGCCGTCCGGTAGTGGCGCAGTTCGGCCACCGATTCCCGGATGTCGTCCATGGCCCGGTGGCCGCCGGCCTTCTCGGGTGCCGACTTGACGGCCTCAGGGTGCCAGCGCCGGGCCAGTTCCTTGACAGTCGACACGTCGACCGACCGGTAGTGCAGGAACTCCTCGATCTCGGGAAGCCAACGCAGTAGGAAGCGTCGGTCGGTACCGATCGAGTTGCCGCACAGCGGCACGGTTTGGGCTTCGGGAATATGTTGCTTGAGGAAGGCCATGGTGGCATCGCCGGCTTCGGCCAACGTGGTGGACGAGGCGGTAATGGCGTCCAGCAGGCCGCTCTTGGTGTGCATGGTCCTCACGAAGTCGCCCATGCGGTCCAGAACCTCGGGCGGTTGGTGGACCACCAGGTCGGGGCCCTCGGCCACGATGGTGAGGTCGTCGTCGGTGACCAGGGTGGCGATCTCGACGATCACGTCGGACTCCGGATCCAGCCCGGTCATCTCAAGGTCCATCCATGCCAGCACGGCGCCGATCCTAGGGCGTCGTGCCTTGCCTCAGTTCGGTGCCAGCCCGGGACCAGCCGGTGAGTGGGAGGGGGTCGGGGGCTAGGGTCGCCGCCGTGCTCGAGATCCCCCTGCTCCGACTGGTCGATGACCTGCCCCTTCCGACCTATGCCCGCGAGGGCGACGCCGGAGCGGATCTGGTGGCCGCCGAGGACGTCACGTTGGCGCCCGGCGGGGGCCGCGCCCTGGTGTCCACCGGCGCGGCCATTGCCATCCCTTTGGGGTACGCCGGGTTCGTCCAGCCCCGCAGCGGTCTGGCGCTGAAACACGGCGTGACCTGTCTGAACACGCCGGGCCTCATCGACTCGGGCTACCGGGGGGAGCTGAAGGTCCTGCTCGTCAACACCGATCCCACCGATCCCTTCGAGGTGGTTCGCGGCGAACGCATCGCCCAGCTGGTGATTCAACGGGTCGAGGAATGCCGATTCGCCGAGGTCGACGAGCTCCCTCCGTCTGAACGGGGCGAGGGCGGCTTCGGGTCGACCGGCCGCTGAATCCGACGGTCCGGTACGTGGGCATGATCGAAAAGTTGCCTGGCCTTGACGGGGTCGACGAGGGCACCCGGGGAACGGCGGTCAACCACCGGATGCGCGAGGTCACCGAGCTGGTGGCCGGGGCCGGTGCTGGAGCGGACACATGGGACAGCTCGCTGGTCGGTGAGGTCCGAACATTGTTTGACTCACTGGCCCCGGACTGGACGGCGACCCGTGACCATCCGCGTCGCAACGCGCCGGTGCTGGATGCCCTGGACCGGGGAGCGGTGGCCGGGCGGACGGTGCTCGAGCTGGGTGCCGGGACGTGCATATCAGCACGTGACCTGCGGGATCGGTTCGATTGCTACGTGGCGGCTGACCTTTCGTGGGGGATGCTCAGCCACGCGGTGGACGGAGCGCCGCCGCTGGTGTGCGCCGATGGTTCGTCCCTGCCTTTGGCCGACAGCATGATCGACGTCCTGATCTTGCAGAACATGTTCCTGTTCGCCGCTGAGGTCGACCGGTGCCTAGCTGACGACGGTTTCGTGGTCTGGGTGAATAGCCGGGGACCGGAGACGCCGATCCACCTGTCATGTGAGGCCGTGGTGGCGTCGCTCGAATCGGCCACCGGATCGTCGTGGCGGGCCGTCACCTCGACCGTAGGTGAGGCCACGTGGGCCGTGGTGCGTCGAGAATCTAGGAACGCGGCGCGCTGATTCTAAGGGTGCGGCCGTCGCCAGTCAGATCGATGGCCACCTCGGTGGCTGACACCCGGTAGTCGATGACCACGTCGGAGCCCGCGTCGGTCATCTCGGCGGCCAGTTTCTGGAGCGACGAGGCCAGGTCGCCGATCTCGGACGGTTCGATCCGGTGGATCCGCAACAGGGAGGCCAACCCGACCCGCGGTAGATCACCGACCGGTCGGGACGCGGGAAGGCGAAGGGTCACTGCCTCGAGATCGTCCCGCTGGGAACTGCGCGCCATGGGGCGAGTCTCCCACCTCATCGGCGCGGCAGCGGTGTCGGTCTGGTCGGCGGCGAAGGTGGCGGCGAGGGCCGCCGGTCGGGCAACATCGTCGGTGTGACTGTGCTGGTCGATGAGGCCGTGTGGCCCTGGCGGGGCGCCCGATGGGCGCACCTGGTGAGCGACGAGAGCGTCGCCGAGCTACACGCGTTCGCCCGTCGTCTGGGCCTCCGGCGTATGGCCTTCCAAGGCGACCACTACGACGTCCCCACCGACGTACGTGAGCGGGCCCTTGCCTTGGGCGCCGAGGCGGTCCGTGGGCGGGACCTGGTCCGGCGCTTGCGGGCTGCCGGTCTTCGTCTCGCTGCTCCAGATCGACCGGGTTCGTGGGAGGAGGTCGGCCGGTGGTCGGCTCCGGGGAGCCGACCCGACCTCAGTTCGATGGATCTGGTACTGCCGGGCGATCTAGCCGAGGCATTTCAAGGGGTGGACGCGCGTTGGGCGTCTGTCGACGTGGTGGCGTTCCATCGACTGGTTTCTCAGCGATGGGCCGAAGTCGCTCTGGTGGTGGACGACGACGAGGGCGTGGTGCTGGTGGGCGACGTGCCCGCGGGTGTGGAGGTCCGGTGCCATGGCGACCGGATGGTCGAGTTGTTGACCCCACGTCGGTGGGAGGCGTGATGAGGCGGGTTTCGTCGATGGTGTTGGTCGTGTTTCTGGCTTGTGCCGCGTGTGGCGGTGATGGTCTGGATGAAGGTCCCCCGGGGCCCACCACGTCGTCGGCGTCGACCACGACAACGGTGCCCGAGGTAGTGACCAATGGTTGGATCCAGATCGGTGACCTGACGCTGGATCTCGAGTTCTCCTGTTACTCGCCGGGGGCTGGTGACGTGGCGGCCATCGGGGTGGGTCGACACCCGGATGGCGGCCAACCGGTGGAGGCCCTAATCCAAGGGTTCCTCGGCCAGCCGTACGTGGGCCTCACCATCGGCGGTTCGGTGCGCTACGAAGCGTCATTGGATGGGCCGCTCGAGGTCTTCGTCCATGACGGAACCATCAGCGCAGGGGCCATCGAATGGGTCCGCGGCCTTGACCTGGACTCCGGGGTAGGGGAACGACTCGGGTACGGCGCGGTGTTCGTGAGTTGTGGCGAGTACGTCCATGACCTACCCGAGGGGTACTGACCGGCAGCGAAAGGGAGGCTCAGCCGGGGCAGCCGCCGAGTTCTTCGGCCCATGGGAGACGGCCGGCCCAGACCCGCGTGATCTGGAGGCCGTTGGACAAGAACATCACCCGGTAGGTGGCGTCGGCCACGTCTTTGGGGACGTAGGCCAGCAGGTTCCCCGAGCCGTCGGGGAGGGCGGTGGTGTGGATGCGTTCGCCGAACAGTTCCCGGATGCGTTCCTCGGTGTCGCCGATGCCGGCGCCTGAGCGGGTGGTGATGGTGCGGGTGTCGACGTCGACCCGCTCGACGGTGCCGGCCACCACCCAGAACGTGAGTCCGGCCTGGCCGGCCTCGGGAACGACGAGAAAGCAGTGGCCCACTGGGGTGATGGGGGTGAACTGGCTACCGGCCGCCACCTGAGCGTCGTGGAGCGTCATGCCGAACATGACCCGGTCGATGCCCACGGTGCTCACCGACGAGGCGGCGTTCAGAGTGGGTACGCCCAGACCCTCGACCGGAGCCAGCGTGCCCAGCGGTTCGGGGGGCAGGGTCGCCTCGACCATTCCGACGGTGGTGGTAACGGCGACCAGCGTGTCGCTGTCGGACGTGTTGGCGGCGTCAGTTGTTGGGGTGGCCGCCGGGGCCAGCGTGGTCGAGGCAACCGGCAGGATCACGATCTCGTCGGTCGGGCTTCCGCCGAGGCCGAAGAAGAGGACAGCCATGACGGTGATTCCAGCGAGCAGCATCACCACCAGTGTCCGCATGATCCCACGCTAGGCGGGAGGCCGGCCATTGGACGGCCGGACCCGTCAGCCCACACCCGCGGCCCGGCCGGGTCGGATCTATGGTCCACTGGCCGGATGCGACACGGCGTGGGAGTTGATTGCCTGCCGAGGATGCCGTTGGTGTCACTGGCCCTGATGTTGGCGTTGATAGCGGGAGGCTGTGGTACCTCGTCGGAGGTGGCTTCGCCTTTGATCACCTCGTCGGAGGTGGCTCGGCCCTCGACCACCTCGGCGTCCGTGATAACCACAGTGGCCGTGTCGGTCACCGCCCCCACGACCACCGTCGTTTCCCCTCCGACCACGCCGCCGTCGACCATCACGACGACCACGTCGACGACCCTTCCGGCGGGCCCCACCGCAGCCGAGTGCGTGGGCGGTCTGCCCGTCGGGCTCCGGATCGGTCAGGTGCTCCTGCCCATCGCCTCCCAGGCTGAACTCCCGGTGGTGGTCGATCTCGCTCGGCGAGGTCTGGTGGCCGGAGTGGTGATGGCCGGTCCGGTGGGAGACGGCTTCTCGGCTGCGGTGGCCGCTGTACAGGCTGCGTCGGCCACCGGGCCGGTAGTGGTGGCCGTCGACGAGGAAGGTGGTCGGGTTCAGCGGTTTGAGTCCGTGCTCGGGTCGATGCCCTCGGCTGCCGCCATGGGGGCTTTCCCCGTTGACGAGGTGCGTGCGTTGGCAAGGGACCGGGCAGAGGCACTGGGTGCCTTGGGAGTCACGGTGAACCTCGCCCCGGTGCTCGACGTGGGCGCCGCACCGGGCATCGGCGACCGGTCGTTCTCTGACGACCCTGAGGTGGTATCCACCCACGGCATTGCCTTCGCCGAAGGGGTGCTAGCCGGCGGCCTCGTGCCGGTGGTTAAGCACTTCCCGGGCCATGGTCGGGCCAACGCCGACAGCCACGACGAGTTGACCACCACGCCGGCGCTCGAGGACCTGTGGGAGGTTGACCTTCTCCCGTTTGCCCTGGTTCCAGACGGTGCGGCGGTCATGGTCGGCCATCTGGTGGTGCCCGGCCTGACTGACGGGGTGCCGGCCACCCTCTCGCCGTCCGCTATCACCGGCGTGCTGCGGGGCGATCTGGCCTTCGATGGGGTGGTGGTTACTGACGATCTGGCCATGGGAGCTATCGCCGACCTGGTCGACGTGGCCACCGCGGCCCGCCTCGCCCTCATCGCCGGCGCAGACCTACTGATGATCGGTGGCCTGGCCAACGTGGTGCCCGCCGCGTGGGGTCTGATGGCTGCCCTCGACGACGGTTCGCTGGACGAACGCTGGTTGGACGAGGCCGTCGAACGGGTGCTGGCCCTCCGGAACGTCGACCCGTGCACGTTGATGGGTGGCCCTCATGACGAGGGCTGAGTAGTGGGTCGCCCGGGGCTCGAACCCGGCACCTTGGGATTAAAAGTCCCCTGCTCTACCCGATGAGCTAGCGACCCGACGGCGGTTCGAAACCCGGCGCGAAACCCGGTCGACCACCGGGCGTCAGGGTACAGGTGGGTGTTCAGGCGGCGGGTGGCCTGAAACCATCAAGGCGGGCGGTGGCATCGGCGATCATCTCGCGTACGACCTCAGCTGCTGGCACCACGTCCTTGACGAGGCCAACGATGTTGCCGGCACCGTTCATAGAGATTCCTTCCTTGCCGCCGCGGTCAGTTGCCCAAGGGCCGAGGGTCAACTCGGTGAGGACCGGTTGCAACGGCATGGGAAGTGGGTCAAGGTCGGCAGCCTCCCAGGCTTTGGTCCACTGGTTCGGGAGAAGACGGAATCGCTTGCCCGTGTAGGCGCGACTGATCACTGGTGACTGGTCGGCGGCGTCCACCAGGCCGTCCTTCTGCCAACCAGCGATGCCTGCCTCTTCGGTGGCTAGGAAGCGAGTTCCTACCCACACGGCTTCACAACCCATGACAAGGGCAGCCGCCAGGCCGCGACCATCACCGATCCCGCCAGCGGCAACGACGGGAACTTCGACAGCATCGAGCACCTGGGGAAGAAGGGCGAGAGTGCCGACGTGTCCGGTATGGCCACCACCTTCCGTGCCTTGTGCGATGACGACGTCGGCACCGTCCTTTACGACGCTGACAGCCTGTTTCGTGTTACCGACCACCGACATCACTACTGCACCGGCTTCGTGGAAGCGGTCCACTACAAAACCTGGTGAGCCGAGGGCACCAACGAATACCGGGACCCCTTCCTCCAAGATGACCTGGACTTGGGCCTCGGCATCGGTCCCCAACGCGTTTCTGCCGGTTCCACGATTGTCACTTCCACCTGGTTGCTCGACACCCAGTTCGGTGGCAATACGTGCCGCCGTCTCGCGGTGTTCAATGGGAATCCGTTCGGCAACATCTGAGATCTTCGTTCCATCCTGTTCGATAAGGGCCGGCAAGATGAGGTCGACACCGAACGGTCGATCGGTCAGTTCTCGGGTGCGGTGGATGACGGTTCGTACCTGTTCCGGGGACATCGAGGTACAACCAAGCACTCCGAGCCCACCTGCGTTGGATACCGCTGCCACGAGTTCGGGTCCGGCGATCGGTCCCATTCCGGCCGAGAAGATTGGAAAGTCGATCCCCAACCTTTCGCACAGTGGAGTTCTCAATGATCTACTCAACGTCTTTCCCCAATGGCTTAGGTCGGGCTGAGAGACGCCCTCCGATTCCTCCAAGAGATGCAGTTGTTAGCACTGGTCGGTCTCTTCAATGGGCCCGAGGCGCCGGAGTCGATTCTTCCAAGGCCCATAGCGCCACACCATTTCGTCTCCATTTCGGTAACGCGTGACGAGCGCGACTCTGCGGTTTCCGGGGTACAGGTTCAGGCGGCCGTCCTCGAATCGAGCCGCAACGGAGATCCGGCTGGTTTTGTTCGCGTGTACGTCGTTGACCCCACCTTCGAGGGTGCCGTCCGCGTACATGTCATGGATGATTCCGCCAGCGGTGATGACGACCCGGTTTCCAGCCTGTTCGACGCGTTCGATGTGTCCCTTTAGCGGACCTCTGTAGACCTGCCAGACGCCTCGAAGATCAGGCGCTCCCGGTGCGATCGGTTCGTCGCACCCTGCAAGGACCGGTTGTGGGAAGTCCCGGTACCCACCAGAAGGAGTATGCGCGACAGGAATGTCCACCGCCCTGATGGTCGTTTCAGCCGGGGACGCCGAAAGGGGTGTTGGTTCGAAGTGCTCACGCCCTGCTGGAGGTTCGTCTGGACGCCGGCGGATTAGGAGTGGGGCAATGAGGAGTCTCGGGATGACTCCGATCAGATTCTTCGCCCTCACCGTTCACCGCCCTTCACTGATGCACCATCTCGGTTCCGCTTCCGGTGTTGGAAGATCCGAGTGGTTGAAGGAGTCGGTGCAGGGCGGTCGTCCATGTCCGCCGGACCTGTTGAGGTGTGCGGTTGTGGTCGTGCACGATCTGGTCCCAAGACTCAAAAGAGGTCAAGGTATTGATAGTTGCTACGAGGTCGTCACGGGCAGAGGGATTCAAGGCCTCCAGTTCGTGGGCGAAGCATTGGCGAATCTGGTCCGCCTGCATCGACCGGACGGAACGCAACCCTTCGTCAACATCTGGAAACTCTGGAGCTTTTCTCCGGGCCTGGCGGCACATCGGTCCGGTCGTTTCATACAACTCTGCCCGGCGGTTAACTAGAACCTGAGTCCGATGTTCGAGAGTGCTTTCGATGATGTCCGGTAGCTGCAAAAGGTGGTCGTAGCGCTTGAAGTATCGACGAAGCGTCTCCTGCCTGAGCTCTTCGAGTGTTTCGAAATAGCGGAACAGGGAGGCAACCGAGACTCCTGCTCGCTCCGCTACCTGTTCGGATGTCGGGTCCGTATTCCCTTCGCCCACAAGGTCGATCACTGCGTCGGACACGGCAAGGCGGCCGCGTTCCCGCCGGGCCCGGCGGCCGTCGATGGTCTCGTTGCTCAAAGCGGTCTGGGTCATCAGCGATTGCGGTGCCATTTTCGCCCCGTCTCCTCCTTGCAGACTGTGAGTCTAGCACTCCAATCAGATATTGATAGTTAGACTCTCATAAGATAGATTGCATCTTGAGGGAGGACACTGTGTCAAAGCCGGATCTGCCAACAGGAACCTTCCATGGCCACATCGGTCGAACGTTTGCCGAATCAGAACCCTGGTTCGAGGAACCGGTACACCCTGCAGATGACTCACCCAACGTGGTCGTTGTGCTGCTGGACGACACAGGGTTCGCCCAACTCGGTTGCTACGGGTCAGAAATCGATACTCCACATATTGACGAGCTGGCGGCTAACGGTCTTCAGTTCACGAACTTCCACGTAACTCCGCTTTGTTCGCCGACCCGGGCCTCGCTGCTTACCGGCCGGTCGCAGCATGCGGTCGGTATGCGCGCAGTGTCCAACTTCCAGACCGGATTTCCCCACCAGTTGGGCCACATCTCGAACCACGCTGCCACGGTCGCCGAGGTACTCCAGGCTGAGGGTTACGCGACCTTCTGCACCGGGAAGTGGCACCTAGCCCCCATGGAACAGTGTTCGGCAGCCGGGCCGTTCGAGCAGTGGCCGCTGGGGCGCGGATTTGACCGGTTCTACGGATTTCTCGAGGGTGAAACCGATCAGTTCCATCCCCAACTGGTCTGTGACAACCACCCGATCGAGCCACCGGGCAAGGCTGAGGACGGCTATCACCTCAGTGAGGACCTGGTCGACCAGTTGCTACGAATGGTGTCTGACAGCAAGGGAGTCCGACCCGATCGCCCATTCTTCGCATACCTGCCCTTCGGTGCCACCCACGCTCCCCACCAGGCTCCACCCGAGTACCTGGCGAAGTACCGGGGCTCGTTCGACGAGGGTTGGGACGTTGTTAGACAGCGATGGTTCCAGCGTCAAATCGACATAGGGGTCATCCCTGAGGGAACGGAGTTGGCGCCCCTGAATCCTGGCGTGGAACCGTGGGACACGCTGCCCGTCAACCAGCAACGCCTGGCTGTTCGGCTACAGGAAGCCTTCGCCGCCTTTCTCGACCACACCGACGACCAGATCGGTCGCCTCGTCGCCGGTCTCCGCGCTATTGGAGAACTGGACAACACGCTCCTCATCGTCCTAGCCGACAACGGCGCCTCCCAGGAAGGTGGTCCCTTCGGCGTCATGCACGAGATGAAGTTCTTCAACGGGATCCTCGAAACACCAGACGAGGCCGTCGAAAGGATCGACGAGATCGGTGGACCACATAGCCACACCAACTATCCGTGGGGATGGGCCCAGTGCGGCAACAGCCCGTTCAAGTGGTACAAGCAGAACACCCACGAGGGCGGCGTCCACGTCCCGATGATCGTGTCCTGGCCAGCCGGTATCGAAGAAAGTCAACGGGGGACGATGCGCGGGCAGTTCACCAACGTCGCTGACATCGTGCCCACCATCTACGACCTCCTCCAGATCACTCCCCCAGACGTGTTCAGAGGCCGGAGCCAGTTGCCCGTTACAGGCCACTCGTTTGCCGGGGTCTTCAGTGATGCAGGGGCGCCGGCACCCAACACCCTCCAGTACTTCGAGATGGCCGGCAGCCGGGCCCTGGTGGCAGGCCAGTGGAAGGCCGTCTGCAAACACCAGGAGGGAGCGGACTACGAAACAGAACCTTGGGAGCTCTACAACCTCAGCGTCGATGCATCGGAGTGCAACGACCTCTCCGGCTCGAATCCAAACAAGTTGGCAGAACTCGTTGCGTTGTGGTGGTCCGAAGCCGAACGCCACGGAGTCCTCCCACTCGATGATCGTGGCATGGGCGGTCTCTTTGGCGCCCGGTTCCGGGATCACTCACCCCACCCACCCGACAGGCGCTACGTGTATCGGCCACCAATGTCGCCGATCCCAGGTGGCGCGAGCGCAGCAACGGGCGGACGGAGCTTCGACCTGACTGCCCAGGTCACGAGAGCTAGTGGAGAAGACGGCGTCTTGTGGGCAACCGGCACCGAGAACTCCGGAATCTCGGTCTTCGTGCAAAACGAACGCCTGATCGTCGACTACAACGCGTTCGACAAACACACCCTGTTGGAATCTGACGTCGACCTACCCGTCGGCGACTCGGTTCTGACAGCACGATTCCGACGAACTGGTGGCCAATCCGGAACCGTGATACTTGCCGTCGACGGCAACGAAGCAGGCCGGGCCGACCTGCCCTTCTACATGCGGATGATCTCCTCCGTCGGGCCGAGCATCGGCTACGACCACGGCTCAGCAGTGTCCGATCGCTACCAAGCACCCTTTCCGTTCTCCGGGACACTCCACGAGGTCGAGATCCAGCTGCTGTCACGGGCATCGGTGGAAGCCGAAAATGCTCTTGCCAGGGCAGAGATGGCCCGGCAATGACCTCCACCCAGACGACGAGTGGCGCTGCGTCGAGCGCTTCCACCGAACCGAGGAGACTCACTGAGTTTCCGTTCTGGTTCTACATGGCTCCGGCCCATCGTTGAGCCCCACCGTTCAGCCAGAGAAGGAATCAACCGCATGCTTGCCATCACACTCCTCGGGACCGGCAGCCCCATGCCCGATCCGGACCGGGCCGGACCAGCCACGCTCATTACGTGTGGTACCGAACAGTTCCTCGTCGACGCCGGCCGAGGCGTGCTCATGCGCCTGGGGGGCGCAGCCAGCAGCGCAGGTCAACTCAGTGCTGTACTACTGACCCATCTTCACAGTGACCACATCACCGACCTGAACGACGTGATCACCACCAGATGGATCATGACCTTCGAACCATCTCCGCTCACCATCGTCGGTCCAATCGGGACCCGAACGGTTGTAGACCACATCCTCGCCTCACTGGAACCCGACATTGGCTACCGCCTCGCCCACCACGACGACCTCGACCATCGGCCCCTTGTCGAGGTCATCGAAGTGACCGAAGGCAAGATCGACCTGGGCGGACAGGTAGGAGTCTCCTGCGCGCCCACAGACCACAAGCCGGTCGAACCCAGCATCGGATTCCGCTTCGACTATGACGGCGCTTCGGTTGTCGTCGCCGGCGACACCGTGCCATGCGAAGGCCTCGACAGGCTGTGCATGGGTGCGCAGGCTCTGGTCCACACGGTCATCCGCAAGGACGTCATCGAGAACGTCCCGATGCAGAGACTGCAAGACACGCTCGACTACCACTCCTCTCCCGAAGAGGCTGCGAGAACAGCGGCGCGAGCCGACATGGAGACCCTGGTGCTCACGCACTACGTACCAACATTCCCATCCGGCGGTGGCGAGGACTGGCGCAAACTCGCCGCCACCCACTTCACCGGCACCATCGAGTTGGGCGATGACCTGCACAGGGTCGAAGTCCACTCGAGCTGAATCGACCAGACCCGAAGGAAACAGAGACATGGACACTGTTCGAACGCCCGATCACCGATTTACCGATCTACCCGGTTACCCGTTTGAACCGCACTACGCCGAAATACCTGATGGCGACGGTGGAACGTTGAGGGTCCACTACTTAGACGAAGGCCTGTCCAACGGTCCCGTCGTGTTGCTGATGCACGGAGAGCCATCGTGGAGCTACCTCTATCGCGACATGATCCCGCCGCTGGTCTCCGCCGGTTACCGGGTAATCGCTCCCGACCTCGTCGGCTTCGGCCGTAGTGACAAGCCGACGGAGATGACCGACTACAGCTACGCCCGTCACGTCGTCTGGGCCTCGTCGCTCATCTTCGACCATCTCGATCTGCAGGACATCACCTTCTTCGGCCAGGACTGGGGCGGCCTCATCGGCCTACGGCTGGTGGCCGACCAACCCGACCGATACGAACGCGTGGCCATTGGCAACACGGGCCTACCAACCGGTGAAGGCGGGTCGGAAGCCTTCATGGCCTGGCAGAAGTTCTCCCAGGAATCACCGGTGTTCCCCATTGGGCAACTCGTCAACGGCGCATGCACCAGCGACCTGTCAGATGAAGTCATCGCTGCCTACGACGCCCCTTTCCCCGACGATTCCTACAAGGCCGGAGCCCGGATCTTTCCGTCTCTTGTGCCCACCAACTCCGACGACCCGGAAGCATCCGCCAACAAGGCGGCGTGGAAGGTGCTCGAACAGTTCGAAAGGCCGTTCCTGGTTGCGTTCAGTGACCTCGATCCGGTGACCAAGGGCGGCGAAACTCCCTTCCTGGCCAGAGTTCCTGGAGCCCAAGGCCAACCGCACACGACAATCGAGGGCGCAGGTCACTTCCTCCAAGAAGACCAGGGACCGCTGCTGGCTGCACTGCTCGTGGACTTCATGGCCTCATGACCACTATCGAGCGGTCCCGTCTCGTCGATGCCGCACCGACCGAGGTCTGGAAGGTGCTGTCCGAGTTCGAGGCCATAAGTTCGTGGGCGCCCAACGTCGAACACTCATGCTTCCTCACCGAGGGAGCATCCGATGTCGGTACAACTCGTCGTGTGCAGGTTGGTCGATCAGCCCTGATAGAGACGGTCGTCGAGTGGGAGGAGCCACACACCTTGTCGTACTCCCTCAAAGGGCTCCCACCAGTGATCCGCTCGGCTACCAACACCTGGCGGCTCGAACCAACCGAAGACGGAACGAAGGTGAGGCTGACCACTGACATCGATGCCGGCCCGCGACCCCCACAGAAGTTGATTGCACGCATTGTCGGACGCAGGCTCGGGGCAGCATCCGACGAGATGCTCTCAGGGCTCGTAGCCCATTTGGGTCGGAGAGGGCAGCGGCCATGACCGTTCGACCCGACGTCATCGTCATCATGACCGACGAGGAACGCGCCGCCCCAACGTACGAAAACTCAGACATCGCCCGGTGGCGTGCAGAAACGCTGACCGGTCGGGCCTGGTTCGACGAACACGCACTCAACTTTGGGCGCCACTACACGGGCTCGCTGGCCTGCGTTCCCAGTAGGCCGACGATCTTCACCGGGCACTACCCCGACGTTCATGGTGTGACCCAGACCGACGGCCTAGGAAAGATGGCTGACGACTCGCGCCTGCGTTGGCTGCGTGTCGGCGAGGTCCCCACGCTCGGTCACTGGTTCAGGGCCGGCGGTTACGACACTCATTACGACGGCAAGTGGCACATCTCCCACGCCGACCTGATCGACGAGAACACCGGCCAGGTTCTTGCAACCAACAACGCCGCCGGGGAGGTCGATCAGGAAGCCGTCGATGCATACCGTGCAGCCGATCCGCTCAAGCCCTTCGGCTTTTCCGGTTGGGTAGGTCCCGAACCCCATGGCGGCGCACTCGCCAACAGCGGCTTCCGGCGTGATCCGCTCATCGCAGACCGAGTAGTCGCCTGGCTGCAGGACCGTTACCGCCGGCGAGAGGAAGGAGACGCAAACGCCTTGCGTCCCTTCCTGCTCGTCGCGAGTTTCGTCAACCCCCACGACATCGTCTTGTTCCCAGCCTGGGTTCGACGCGGAATCCCGATCAAGAACCAACCAGAACTAGATCCACCCTCGATACCCGCATCGCCCACTGACGACGAAGACCTGTCCACCAAGCCAGCAGCCCAGGTCGCGTATCGGGCGACCTATCCGACGGGATATGGGCCGGCAGCAGCTATTGCGCGGGCCTACGACAAGAACGCCCAGAAATACCGCGACCTCTACTACCGGCTACACGCAGAGGTCGATGCCCCAATTGATCGGGTGCGTCGAGCCGTAACTGATGGAGGATCTGAACACGCGGTGATCGTGCGTACTTCTGACCACGGCGAGTTGCTGGGCGCCCATGGCGGCCTTCACCAGAAATGGTTCAACCTCTACGACGAAGCTACCCGCGTCCCATTTTCAATTGCCCGGATCGGCACCAACGCCACCACCGGGACATTGATCCATGACGCCCCGACCTCCCACATCGACATCGTGCCCACCCTGTTGTCAGCGGCAGGTATCGACGAAGCGATGACGACCAGCGTGCTCCAAGAATCATTCACCGAGGTCCATCCGCTGCCCGGTACGAACCTCATGCCGGTCGTTGATGGCGCCGCAACTCCAAATCCCAATCGCACCGTCTACCTGATGACGCGCGACAACATGCTCGAGGGTGACTCCGGCGCTTCCGGCGTGGCCCGCGCTACCGGTCGTGCCGCAAAACCGCCTGGGATGCTACGAATCCGAGTTCCGGAACATGTGGGTTCAAACTTTGAAGGGATCGTTGCACGGGTTGACGACTCGATCAATCGTGGTGAAGGCCACCTGTGGAAAGTGGTTCGCACCTTTGACGACCCGGCTACGTGGACCAATCCGGGAGTCCGCCACCTCGCCTCAAGCGGCCTGGCTGGCGAGACGACCCGGACCATCCCACTCCCAGACCAGTGGGAGCTCTACGACCTCGACGCCGACCCGACCGAAGCCGTCAACCGATGGAACGATGATTTGGCCCGGGACGTGTTCATCCACATCCGCGCCCTCCTGAAGGAGGAGCGCTTCCGAGCCGTGCCCGAGCGAAACAACCCGTGGCCCTATGCATCACGTCAGCCAACCGGGGGACCGGTGAAGAAGCGTCCACCCCCACCAGCGAGAATGCTTCGAAAGCTTGTACACAAGATTGGCATGCACCCCGAAGATCTGAACGCAGTCGAGTTCGGGCTCGCTGGAAAGCGTGCCCTCATGGTCGCAACGAACACTGCAGTAATGGACATTGGCAAGCCCACCGGCGTCTTCGCCAGTGAGATGACCGTTCCCTACTACGCGTTCCTCGACGCGGGCATGAAGGTCGACGTGGCAAGCCCTCTAGGAGGTGTGATTCCAGTCGACCCACAGTCGCTCAAGCCGGTCATGCGAAGCGGTGACGACGACCGTTTCCTCGCCGACGACGACTTCCGGAACCAGGTCACCAACTCGTTGGCGATCGGGCGATTGGACATGGCCGAGTACGACGTGGTGTTCCTCTCCGGCGGTTGGGGCGCAGCGTTCGACTTCGGATTCTCAGACGGCCTAGCAGCCAAGATCACCGAGGCGAACGCGCAAGGGAAGATCATCGGGGGTGTATGCCACGGCCCGCTCGGACTCCTCAACGCAAAGGATGTCGCCGGGGAACCGCTGGTCAAGGGCCGTCGGATTTCCGCAGTCACCGACAAGCAGGTGAGAGAACTCGGCATCCAATCCACCCCGCACCACCCGGAGAGAGAACTACGTAGAGCCGGTGCGGTCTTCGAGAGCATCACCAGGTTCCGTGACCCGTTCGCCAACCACTGGGTGGTCGACGGCAACCTCGTCACCGGTCAGAACCAGAATGCCGGCCCAATGGTTGCAAGGGAAATGATGGAACTCCTCGCTGCCCAGGATCTGTAGCCCCATCCAAGATGACCACGACTCCTAACTGAAGGAAGCGCCAGATGAGCAGCGATGGACCTCGCTACGGTCTCGTCGACCGGGAATACGGCATCCGGTTGGCCGCCACCTCACCATCTGACGATGGCCCGGTATGGATGGTCAACCTGATGAAATACCGTGAAGTGGCCGACTACGTAGACGGCCGAAAGACGGCCATCTCTGGTCAAGAGGCAGACGACCTCTACTCCCCAATCGACTCGCTAACGGCGGTCGGAGCCGAGATCGTCTTCTTAGGAGACGTCGACCAGCAACTCCTCGGCGACAACACCGTCTGGGATCGCATCGCTGTTGTGAAATACCCAACCCGCAGGTCCTTTATCGAGATGCAGTCACGCCCAGAGTTCCAGGAGTCGCACAAGCACAAGGACGCTGGGATGGATAAGACCATCGTCATGGGATGCCAACCCCTGACCATTCCGAGAGCCTCCGACATGGGATCCGCGAATCGGTCCGATGTCCCGCACCCCTCGACCAAAGGTGATGGACCGGTAGTTGTGCTGCACGTGCTCCGGTTCGAAGACATGGAATCCGGGGTCGAGACCCCCGCATATATGGAGGCTTATCAGTCGGTCGCAGCAGGAGTCGCCTCAAAGCACGGCGTGAGAGTCTCCGGTTGGTTCACAGTTGAAGGAACAATCATCGGTGACGGGCGCGAGTGGCACCAGGTGCGCTTCAACCAATTCCCAAGCAAGGCAGCGTTCAAGGCAGTCGTTGCTGATCCAACCCGTCTAAAAGCTCAACATGACCATCGCGAGACAGCGATTGCTGATACCTACACGATGGTCGTTCAACCGAAAGTCGACCAGCTAAGAGAGTCGATTCAGGATTGAGGTCGCAATGCGCGAAGGGCTCTCACAACCACACAGCAGTGACGTATTCGGTGCAGAACTCGCCCTGGTCGCTACGCGGCGAGCCTTACACGCAGTCGCCTCAACTGGTTTGGCCGAACCGGTTCGGGATGTCCGCCTAGTCGTTGCTCCAGCCACTCATCTCTCGTAACAACTCGAAGGTGTAGATACCCGTGCTGTGATCATCGTTCCACGTGATGTTCAATCCCCATGCGCCATGGAGTGCAGCATCCTTAATCTGTAGCCGAGCTGGGTTGCCATGACGGGGCCAGGCTGCCTCTCCACGTTCCCTTAGTGAACGACAGGCCGCACAAGGGCAAAGCAGGCGAAGTCGCATTAAATCGAGTTCCGCAACGTGCCCGTCAGCGAACGTGGCAGTCACCCCACGACTTCGTTCGACGACAACATCAACGACGTCGTGACAGTCCTCCACCTAGACATCATGCCTTGGCACCGAACCCGACTCGTCAGGCCACCACCTGACAGTAGGCAAGGCCCTCCACAAGACATCCGCACAATGGTGTCGAAATGGAGTCAAAACTGGAGTTCAACGTGTGGCATGCCGAACCGAACGAGGAATACGTGCCCAACATTCCAAAAGTTCAATGATGACCAACGTGTCCGGCGGTAGCGACGGGCGTTCCGTTGTCAAGGGGACCATCTCGTCAGCGGCATTTGCTAGCGGAGACCAGTTCGTCATCGGTTACTGGCCACAGTCTCCGCTTGGACCCTTTCACGACATCATGTGGCTCGACGCAAACGACACCAGAACCTTGATCGCCTCCTCACGAGATGCAGCCAACTTCATCACGAGTACCTATCACTTTGATCACGTCATGGTCGCGTCGCTTCATGTCGAGAGCGAGGGTGCAACCACGACGGCTTGGACAGACAAACTTGCGATACAGATGAACGGAGGCTGGCTACGCCCCCTTCCGCCCCGGCGCCCACTCATCGTGACCCGCTACATCGAAGCACCCATCGCAAGATGGCTAATGGGTGTTGAAACCTACGGGTTGAGCCCGACCGGTGCCCGCGAGTGGTATCAAGCTCGCGGGTGGCGGTGGGTAAAGACCGCCACTGCCCGACACGGAAACGAGGACCTTGGGGAACTGGTTGAGGTCACCCGACCCATGAACGTCGGATTCTCCAACCCACCGAGGAGAGCTTCGATCGTCTCCGTCACTGTCACGATCGAACAACCCATCGACGGCAGCGAGCCTGGGACCTGAGCACGGAGGCCCACCGAGATGTCGAACACCCACGTCCCCTACTCCCTGCTACGTAGTCGTCGCGAGGTGCTAGCCGGACTGTCGTCGTTGGCTCTGGCAACCACGCTGGGCTGTGGACGCGGTGACCGCACCACGACTTCACCTCTCACCACAACCTCAAATCTCCCAGCGTTATTCGACCATCGGATCACTCGCTGGGGTCAGGACCCCTGGTCGCGAGGTTCGTATTCGTACCTGGGCCCGGGAGCGTCGTCAGCTACCCGTCGGATGCTCGCCCGACCAATCGACCACCGTCTGTTCTTCGCCGGAGAGGCAACCGACACCGAGCACCCGGCAACCGTCCACGGTGCTCTCGCCTCAGGACAGCGGGCGGCTATCGAAATCCAAGAAGCCAGTAAGCCAGGTCTCATCGTGGTGATCGGTGCGGGTGTCGCCGGATTGGGAGCAGCACGTGATTTGACCGCCGCTGGCCGCGAGGTGGTAGTGGTCGAGTCACGCCAACGCATCGGTGGTCGTGTCTGGTCGGACACCGTGGGCGGTGCCCCAGTGGACCTAGGCGGCTCATGGCTACACGGCTTGCGAGACAACCCGCTGACCGATCTAGCGGCCTCGCTGGGCATCGACCTGGTCCACACCGACTACGAAGACGCAGTGCTGTTCGATGCCGACGGCAAGTTGGTGAACTGGTCCGACCTGAACCACCTGTACGACCTGGTTGAAGACATGCTGTCATCTAGTCGGTCCACGAAATCGATGGAGACAGCCGTGGACGAGGTACGCCGTCAGGTTGAGGGCGAAGACCGAAGGTATCTGGAGTACGTGCTGGCCTCAGAGATCGACCACTGGTTCGCGGCGGGACCCGAGGACCTCGCCTTCTCCGGAGTTCACGAAGGTGGGTGGTCACGAGGCGGTGACGCCGTTCCCGCTACCTCCTACCGGCCGATCATTGAGCACCTGGCGACCGGCCTCGACATCCGCCTAGGCCATCCGGTTTCTGAAGTCATTCGGACCGAGAACGGAATCCGGGTTGCCACGGAGGAGACCGAGTTCCACGGAGGGGCCGTCGTCATAACGGTCCCACTGGGAGTTCTCCAAGCCGGGTCCATCCGGTTTGACCCCGCCCTCCCAACGGTTAAGTCGACAGCCATCCAAACCCTCGGTATGGGAACCATGGACAAGGTGGTGCTCCACTTCGAGGAGCCGTTCTGGAATCCCGACGTAGACCTGATCGCCTACGCCTCATCCGAACCTGGTCGGTTCATCGAGTGGTACAACGCAATTCCGTGGACCGGCCACCCGATCCTGGTCGGGTTCAACGCCGGCCGACCGGCAGCAGAGGTTGAATCCTGGAGTGACGAACGGATCTTGACCGCCTCCCTGGACGTTCTAGGCCGCCTCCGCTGGTGAACAAGCATGCTGCGCGTGGTAGCCACGGTCTAAGAGGAAGGCGAGCCAATGGACTACGAACACCTCCGATGTGAGCGGGACGGTGGGTTCGTCACCATCACGCTGGACCGTCCGGAGCGACGGAATTGTCTGTCGACGGGCGTCCTGACCGAACTGCACCACGTCTTCAGCGTGACTGGTGAGATGTCCGATGTCTCGGGAATCGTGCTGGCCTCCACCGGATCCGTCTTTTCCGCAGGCCACGACCTGGCCGAGATGGTCGAGATGACAGAGGAGGAGCTACGCCAACTGTTCGACGTATGCACCGTGGCGATGAGGTCGATGGCTGAGGTCCCGCAGGTAGTGGTCGCCCAGGTACAGGGCGTGGCCACCGCGGCTGGCGCCCAGTTGGCGGCCAGTGCTGATCTCATCGTGGCCAGCGAGGACGCCTCCTTCTCCACGCCGGGCGGCAAGGGCGGGTTGTTCTGCCACACGCCGATGGTGGCCGTGGCACGTCAGATCGGTCGCAAGCGGGCGGTCGAGTTGGCCCTGACGGGAGGCGAGATCCCAGCCGCCACGGCACTCGACTGGGGTCTGGTGAACCGGGTCGTGACCCACGACGACCTCGAGTCGGCGACCCTCGAGTTCCTCCGCTATGCCACCAGGGGCAGCCGCTACGCGAAGGGGCTCGGTAAGCAGACCCTGTACGCCCAACTCGAGATGACCACCGACGATGCGTACGATTTGGCTGTCGACGTGATGTCTCGTGCCGCGGCCACCGGCGATGGAGCTGAATGGCCCCGGGCGTTCACTGAGAAGCGCAAGCCGGAGTGGACCCACACGGAGTGAGGACTGTTTACGGGTGATTCGCCTACACCCGGTTGTCTATGAGGTGAAGGCGCCGCCATTGAGGCCGATGGTCTGCCCGGTCACCCAGCCAGACTCGTCGGACGCCAGCCACAGGCAGGTCGCACCGACGTCGCCAGGTGACCCGAGGCGCCCGACGGGTATCGACTTCGTGAGCGCGGCAGCAGTCTCGGGCCGAACTGAGTCCATGACCCCAAGGGCCACCGAGTTAGCGGTGATGCCGTCGCGGCCGTGTTCGAGTGCCAAGCTCCGCATGAGGCTGAGCGAGCCGCCTTTGCCCACCGAGTAGGTCGCGAAACCGATGCCCACCCCGTGGGTTCCGGCGGCCGACGAGATGGTGATGATCCGACCGTGTCCCCTGTCGACCATGCCGGGCAGTACGGCGTGGCAGCAGTGCAGCACGCCATCCAGGTTGACCTCCATTGGTCCCCGCCAGTCGTCGGGGTCGGTGTCGGTGAACTTCTTTGGGAGCATGGCCTCGGCACCACCGTTGCCGGCGTTGTTGACCAGCACGTCAACCGGTCCGAGGCCGGCAACTGCGGCCAGCACGGCATCCCGGTCGGTGACGTCAAACGGCGCTGCAGTGGCCTGGCCACCGCTTTCGACGATGTCGGCGACGATCTTCTCGGCCCGTTCGGCCCGTAGGTCGTTGACCAGTACGCGGGCTCCTGCGGTAGCCAACGTCTGGGCGATCCCGGCGCCGATGTTCTGGCCTCCACCTGTCACGAGTGCAGTGCGCCCAGTTAGATCGAACACGATGTTTCCTCAGAGTTTCCCAACGATCTTCTTTCTCAACCGTCTTTGCTTTGGCGTGATACTTCCCGCTCCGCCAAGAGGCGTTGACCGAGGTGTTCGACCTGTCCGTCTTGGTTGGTCAACAGCGCGTCGTTGTAGTGGCGGCCACCGAGGTGGTGACTGGGACCGGTCGGGGCAAACCCCATGAGTACTGAGATCCGGTGCGGACCAGTAGAGGACGTGGGTGGCAGCGAGGCGTGCATCAGGTCTGAGTAGTGGAGGGTCACGTCACCGGGGCCGATTGGCAGACCGACGCCGTCCGGGGCCTCGGTTGCCTTGCCGTCAACGAACGGAAAGGATCCACGGTGTGACCCGGGTAGGAACCGGAGCTCTCCGGCTTCGGCAGAACCATCAGTGAGACAGATGGTCAAGACCGTCGAAGGGCAGCGGTTGGCGTGTCCACCCATACCGCAGTCCCGGTGCCACGGCAGATCCCCGAGACCATCGGTCATGCCTGGTCGCTTCCACAACACGGTCACCCTGTCGACTGATTCCGGATGGTCGTCCACGCTGGGGATCAACTCCTCGTCGGCGATCCCGATGATTTGCCGTACTCGCTGGTCGTCGATCAGAGCGTTCAGGCTGGGTCGGCTGGCTGCTCGTAGAACGCGGGTCAAGACTTCGGTTCCGTTCCCATCTCGACCCCACCAGGAGGCCATGTCACCGGGTCGAGCCTCGTTGGCAAGGATCTCCGCGTCGTCCAGCATGACGTCAACCTCGTCGGTGCTGAAGACACCAGAGACACACAGATAACCGGCCGTTCGAAGGAAATTCGCAGCGTCAGCAGTGGTGGCTTCGAGTTGGGCAAATGGAAAGGTCCGGGTCGGGTCCAGTGGTAAACCATCGATGTCGCGCAGGTCGGCGGCTTCGGGATCGAAGATCGGGAGACCATGGAACAGGGCACGGAGGCCCGGCTCC
>ERZ1049444.770-NODE-770-length-27405-cov-5.925229_pt1 | contig 27405 bp, 16 predicted proteins | sample MGYA00383101_ERZ1049444 | MGnify/ENA primary metagenome ERZ1049444 (study PRJEB29581, sample SAMEA5548371) | metagenome | biome: marine; feature: coastal; material: water | depth 50 m | study: Short-term variability in the microbial, nano- and picoplankton...
TACTTAGAGGAGTTGTTCATGGAATTGGCGGTTCAGCGTACGATGAAATTACTGACGATATTGTTCACACACTCACTGGTTGCCAACCGCCACGGCATGCCGTGGTTTCAGGGACACTTCGCCTGCCACTAGAAACTCAATTCCCAGAACTCTCGAAACGTCGCCCGGTTGCAGAACTTGCTGAAGTGCACCGAACACTCCGAGACCTTGAGTTTCATCCAGAATGCCACCTCGAGCCGCTCTCGGGCCAACCAGAAGCCGTCCGAGATCTCATTACAGAGAAACGACGGTGGATTGATACGAGTCCTACAGCGACTCTGGCCCGCCGACGCTGTCATGAAATTCGAGCAACAAATACCCGACTTGCCTATTACACGCAATCTGTACGACAGCAATTATTAGACCGTGTCGGGCCACTCGCAGCATCAATTCGAGCAGAAAAAATTCTGCAAACTCGCGACTTCCCATGGTGTTTTTTCCCCGAAAATCAACTTCGAGAGTTCCTCCTACTGGAAATGGATTGAGTTTCGACATATCGTGTCGTGTAACGGAATGAATTTTTACCTCCTAGGGACAGGAGACAACATGCTGTCGGAACGATCTTCCCGTACATCTTCGCCATCGCGGTCGGGTTCTTTACGTAAGCGATCTCATCGCAGCCAGCCAACACGAAGTAGTCGGTCTGCCACCGTCAAAAAAACTTCTCGCGTTCGAAAACGTTCGACAAATCAGTCAGACTGTGCTGTTCGGACAACCGCTGTTGTGGCTCCCCAGAAAAAAACAAAGACTGTCTCCTCTCGTCATCGTAGTCACTCTACTACAGTGAGTTCTGTCGAAATCAGACCATCAGGCACGGTCTTTAGTCGCCGCTCGAATGCAAAGCGTGAGGCTATTCATCATCTTCCAGAGCATCCACCCGTTGATCTGACTCCTCCAGCGTGGATGCAAGAGGAGTGTCAGGTAGGCCCCGCGCAAGCGGGTGATCAGACTGAGATTCTTCAACTTCTTTCTGGGTTACCATCACCACCGAGCCGAGCAGAATTTCATGCAGCCGTTGATCATCCAGAACATGATTCGGCAAACAGACTGGTTGCTCGACTCGCTGGACGAATTGTTGGTCACATCGAAATTGCACCTCGTACAATCATGATCGGGTCTGCTCCTGTGAAGGCAGCTGTTCTTGATCGGGTGGCTATCCTTCCTGAGTGTCGTGGTGCTGGACATGGGCAGCGACTTGTACAAGCAGCCGAACAGAGAATGCGTGAACTTGGTGTCGTAGCTGCGTTTTCAAGAACACGAATTGCGACATCGTTTCATGAGTTGGGCTGGAGTGTTTTGGGTCGTGACTGTGCATCACCAGGTCGTCCAGCTGATATTCTTGCTCGTCTGCTAGCGAAGCAGGAACGCGAAGGTCCTGAAGTGACCATGCGTCAGTGGAGGCATGTTGAGCTTCCAGCGATCTTGAGGATTTATAATCAGAACGCAGATCGATTCGTTGGCACAACAGCTCGCAGCGAAGCGTATGCTCGATGGCTGGTGAGCCGCAGAGCCTTTGATTCGATTATTGTTGCACTCCAGGGTAATGATCGTTACGACTTACACGAAACAACCGCCAAGATTGTTGGATACTGCATCCAGACAGGTGGCCGTGTTCTTGAAGTCATGGCAGACCCTGAATACCGCGGGCTCGAGCGGGAAATTCTTGCACGCGTATGTGCTGAAGCAATTGAAAATGATCGGCAAGAACTCATCTACGAATCAAGCCCAACGGACCCACTCCATGAAGAAGTTCGTGGACCAGCATGTGAGGACCAGGAGGCTGCTGTTACCTCACGTATTGCTCCTCAGGACCGAATGATTGTGGCTCGTATCTTTGACCCAGAAGGTCTCCTCAGGACAATGGCTCCAACGCTTGCTAGCCGAGTTGTCAAAGCTGGCATGCGAGATACCGTTGAACTCGGTTTTGACAGTGATACTTTCCGAGGATCAGTGACGATTCCGAGTGCTACGGGTGAAGAACCCCGCGAAGCTTCTGTACAGCCGGGTCGGGTCGGTCGAAGCTATTTGAAACTAGCTGATGACGAATTCACTCGACTCGTCTTGGGGCAGTGCGATCCACTCGAGGCAACCACCGCCGGACGTCTTGAGCCATCAACACAATTGTCGCAGAAACTTGCTGAACAACTCTTTCCAAGATTACCGCTATGGTGCCCAATGTGGGATGACGTGGCATCATAGTAAGGGCTACGAATCAGGACAATAATTACGAACTCTCGGCAGCGGTCCCGTTAACAAGCCATTGATCAGCCCATGTGCGGACATCATCAAGGCCTTTTCGGTCACAGAAGTCGCCGAGCGTCTCGTCCTGCTGTCGTTCAGTCTTGTAGCACGCTAACACTGCTGTAATTTCTCGAGAAAGATCATCAAAGGGAACCACGTCCTTATATTTTTCATTCAGACGATCACCGAGCAATCTGCCACCGAGGAAAATCGTGTACTTCCCAAGCGTTCGGCCAACGATACCAATATCTGCGTTATAAGGTCGTGCACACGCGTTTGGACAGCCCGTCATTCGTAATGTGAACGCATCGTTATCTAAACCAAGTTTTGCAACTTCCGGCTCGAGTATATCGATCAACCCTGGCAACACTCGTTCACTTTCTGCAACAGCAAGTCCGCATGTTGGTAAAGCCACGCATGCCATGCTCCATCGTCTGAGCGTTGAAATCTCTTCCGATGTTTTCACTCCATGATCATGGAGTATTGTTGCAATACGTTCTCGGGCACTTTCTTCAAGATCTGTAAATAAAATACTCTGATGAGCCGTGATCCGCACTCCTGGTTCCATCTCAGTAAGAATTTTCCGTAATGCGGTTTTTAACTGGAATCCCTCGCGGTCAATGATTCGGCCATTTTCAATATTTAATCCATAGAAGAACTTGCCGTCACCCTGCTCATACCAACCGATATGATCATCGAACCCGTATACATCGACGTCATGGCAGGCAGTGAGTGGCTTCCCAAAATACTCTTCAACCTTTGCTCTAAAGGTTTCAAATCCCATGTTATGAATTGTATATTTTAAGCGAGCTACCTTGCGATCTGAACGATTCCCATAGTCTCGCTGTACTTTTACAATGGCGACAGCGATATCAATAACATCTTCGGGGGGAACAAAACAAAGGCGCTTGGCTAATGCAGGAAAAGTCTTTGCCGCACTTGGCGTGACTCCCATACCACCGCCAGCAAGGACGTTATAGCCAACAATTTTTCCATCTTCATGAATCGTCAGAAAACCCAAGTCATTCGCGTAGACATCCACACAATTATCTTCCGGAAGTGCAAATGCTGTTTTAAACTTTCGTGGTAAATATGTCGGGCCATAGAGCGGTTCAACTTCGTGCCCATTCACTCCGCCTGATGCGAGTGTTTTTTCTCCGGTTTCATCATCTGTGAGCCAAATCTCATGGTAAGCCGTCGTTCGAGGTGCAAGCGCCTCTGCGATTTGCTCAGCCTTTACCATCATTTCATCACGAACTGCATTGTTACGAATAGGAGCGGGGCAGCACATAACATTCCGTTCAACATCACCGCAGGCAGCCAACGTTGTTAGCTGAATGTCATTGATTTTTTGAATATATGCCTTGAGATCTCCCTTAATAACACCGTGATGTTGAATTCCTTGACGCGTCGTTAGTCGCACGCTGCCATTAGCAAGATCATCTCCGAGGTCAATTTGTGCCAACATCTGTGAAGCGGTAAGCTTCCCACCAGGGATTCTGGTACGAATCATGAAGGATATTTTTTTTACCCGCTTTTCACCAGGCTCTAACTTTTTCTTATCACGATCTGCCTGCTGGTATGTCCCATGATTCTTCAGTAGTTGAATGCTCCCTTTTCCGAAGCCGGCTTCTCCATCATTGAGTTCTTCTGGAATATCACCCTTCAGGTAATCGCTGTCGGTTTTAAAGACCTCAACGGCACTCGGCTTCACAGGTGCGGATTCGTCTGGCATCGCTTCTTTTCCATCCTTCTCAGTGATAACTCGTACCTTGCTGTGGCACGACAAAACGGCGAATGCTCTAATAATAGGCGATTTTGTGTGGAGTGGCGATAACAGTTCACTGAAATAGACAAAAACACGGGCTTCAAAACCCCTTGTTTACAGGACTAAGAAGTTTCGAGGGTTTTCGTGCAGCCAACACTTATTACACAACTAGTTGCCGGTGACCACGAGGCCTTTGCAGCACTGTACGATCGGCTTGGACAGAAACTGTATGCAACTGCAGTTCAATTGAACTGTACTCACCAAGAAGCAGAAGACATTACCCATGATCTTTTTGTAGAACTTGCTCGCCACAGACAACAACTCAGTGACGTAAAAAATCTTGATGCCTATATTTTTTCTATGCTACGAAATGCTGTCAGCCGCCTGCAGCGACGAAAAAAGATTGGCCTCAAAGCGTTCCTGCAATGGGCTTCTGATCAAGTTGCACGCAATCGAACGCACGACGTTCCAGCAACTCTTCCAGACGACAACCTCTCCAAAGCACTCATTCTCTTACCAGAGCAACAACGCACTGTCCTTATTTTAAAAGTCATATCCGGACTGAGCTTTAAGCAGATTTCTTCTGTTGTTGGAATCAAGATGAATACTGCGGCGAGTCGATACCGCTACGCAATCCAAAAACTCAGAAGCACGCTTGAGACAGAGGATAAATAGAAATGAAAAATCAAAACCCATTACACAATGAAGAAGTATTCAACAATGAAGAAGAACTTGGTTTTCTGAAAGAACTTTGCACAACAAAATGTGCACCACCGCACACACTGCGAACCCATATTTTGGCAGACGTCAACAAAGTCTTGACACACTCCCTAAAAGATCGGCTCGATTCATTTACACACTACCTTTTAATCATCAGTTTCATTGGCCTGATTTTATTTTTTAACGCTATAAGCTACTCCCCCGTACAGCCGCGATATCTAATCCATCACCAACAAGGTCAAAATGGTTTACCTCAAGCTTTTTCATTACCAAGAAGAACAGCTGATCTCGAAAAACTATAGTTGAAATCTTTTCACTCGAATCAAATGAGCAACTCCATCATGTCTATCTTTTCATTTTTTCTTATTGTGCTGCTAACCTGCCTGCTGTGGACAGCTGCCTGCACCGCAGCTGCTGTTCGATTAAAGAAGCCTTTGCTGCGGCGACTGCTGCTCACTTTAGGTTTCCTTGCACCGCTGTTATCCCTCTTGCCGTTTGTTGCATTCACAACCATTCTCGCATTTGTTGCTCACCTTCAGGTCAACTGGTTTCCATTTGCCATTTCTATTTTCATTTCAACCCTCATCGGAAGTGGCCTGATTCTCCTCCGAGGAACCCAGCCGAACGGCGGTGGATGGAAGACAGTCGCCGCTGCGAACTGGTCGCCACTCGCCTTGTTCACTCTCTTTTTGCTGACAAAGAGTGTCACAGCAGGAACGATTCTTTACCTGAATCAAACCGTTGCAGCACAAGCTCGGGCACTCCAGAACGAAGCTGCTATTTTGATGACCACGCATCTTCCCCCGAATCTTCCTGATCAAGAAAATGCAGCAGGGCTTTATCGGGGAGCTTCCGTAATTTTTGAAAATGATGATGCGTTTCAAAAAATTGTGCAAAAAGCCTCTACAACGCGTATCGATTCCGTCGATCCTGAGGCAATCGCTTTTCTTACAAGACACACAGACACACTCAATCTTCTCCGTCAAGCGGCAGCACGACCGACCTGTCGATTTATTCGCGACTATTCTCGTCCGTCAGTCGACATGCTCCTTCCTGAGATCCAATTTTTTCGGGATGCTGCCAGAATTCTTTCTGTATCAGCACGCCATCAAGCATCGATTGATGAAATACCGGCGGCTCTCCGTGATGTGAGCTCAATTATGCGAATGAGCCTGCATGCATCGTCTGAGCCTATTCTCATTTCAGGGCTCGTAGGCCTGTCCATTGATGGCATTGCCATCGATGTCCTCATTGACATTCTTCCGTTCATCGATGCTGATGATCTTGTTCTCTTCAAGCGCAATGACATCCATAACTTTCTTTCCACTCCACCATCTCTAACAAAAAGTATTTATGGAGAAGAGGCTTTTGGCTTAACTATATTTTCAATATTTGGAACAGGTGAATTTGAACAATGGCAGCTTGCTTCATTGCTCATGGATGATTTACATGTGCCTGACTCGTTCTATCAGCAAAATAGTTTTCTTAATCCAACTCTGGCTGCGTATCGTATTTTCCTCTTTCCTCAGGATCTTGCTGTCTATCAACAAACGATGCACACCTACCAAGGAGTAGCCGAGAGTTCCGATTCATACGCTGTAAAACAGACTACTCTCAAACGTATCGAAGATGATTTATCGTCGGGCAGGCCAAAGGGATTTATAACGGCATACCTGATACCAGCAATCAGCAAAGCAATTGAGAATGTTGAAAAGGCAAGAATGCGACATACAACCGCTCTGGTCGCTATTGCTGCCACAGAGTTTCGGATAGCACATGGAAGCCTTCCAGAGAACGCGGATGCTCTGTTTCCTGATTTTTTTCCAGTCCTTCCAAAAGATGCATTCCTCGCGAAATCACGTATACGTTATTTGAACAAGAACGATGGTGTAGCCATCTACTCAGTTGGGCCGAATGGTAAAGATGATGGCGGACCAGGTCCTCAAATGAATAACGATCAACCAAAGACCGATGATATCGGTATTATCCTTCGACGAGCACCTCCTCTATAAACTGCTCAGAAAAGAAGGAGCCTCTGCGATGCGCATTTTCTCAGTCAATTATTACCGAGTTCTTTAAGCTTTGTGTGTACTCGCCATAGCTGGCAACGTCTCGACATCAGCAAAAACCGTCACTGATAGACCAACACACCTGCTTGGTGATTGGGACATCGTTACGGCGAATCGGTGGGGCAAAGAGGAGCGAGGGATGATCGCCCTTCGAAAAGTCCCGGTTCACGCCTGGGTTCAAATAACTCATGAGAAGATTCGACTACTTGGTCGTGAGCCAAACTCAGAAACTGACTTCGTTGATTCCGAATATGCAGTTACTTTTTCTGGAAGCGGCACGCCTTACAAAATCAATCTGCTAAACTTAGAATACTATTTTGAAGTGAAGGGCATTTTTCAATCTGATTATGAGTCGGCAACAGTGACATTCGCTCGGGCCGGGCAGCCACGTCCCGAGGGTTTTATTGATCCTACACCTGAGAATAAATATTATTCTTTCAAACTTCGTCGCCGGCAAAAGAGCGAATAGGTAATACTCTCGTTGATTCAACGTGCGAATTACTCTGTGTCAACAACTGCAACAGGCAGGGCGTTGCCAAAAAGATCAAAGTCCCGGTAGGTCCAAACAACTTCCTTGTCGTGCGTCACCTCAATAATTTGAGGATTCTTTGGCCCAGCATGACAGTTCACAAACAACGTATTTCCATTCCCTAATCGCCGGACCTGTGTGACCCAAGCCAGTGTAATGCCCGGGAGATCATGTTGATCAAGCTTCCAGATTATTTCCTTGTCCGGCGTCACCTCCAGCACGCTGTGGCCGTTGCCGGTTCCGATAAGCGTATTCCCACTCTCAAGTCGTACGGCAGAATAGACCTGATCACCAAACGCTTCAGGGCCATGTCCTGATTTCGGTGGCTTACCAAAAAGCGGGACATCAAATTCCCAGATAACTTTTCCAGCTGAATCGTATTCGCGGACCACACCATCTTTTTCATGGGCAACAAGATAGGTTCCTGCTGCTGTTTTTCTCACATTACGTGTATCTGAATGGTGCGACGGCGTGTCTATAACAAGAGTGATCTCTTTTTTGACTACCCCCTGTCTATCGACTTCAAGGATGCGAGCTGGCCCCGATTCAACAATCATTGTGTCACCGTTAGCAAGCCGCTGAAACGCATGGACTTCAACTTTTTTATTTAAATTTCCATTGCTCGTGGCATCGTACTCCCATACTTTTTGTCGACTCTGATCAAGCTCAACAATATGAGTCCACCCATCTTGGTAGAGAAGATGACCGTTCGGTAAAAGTTGAAGATCGTGTATCGCTCCACACGGGACCTTCCATGCGACGCTTCCATCAGAGTTGACTTCTGCCAGCGTTTTCTTGGATCCATCGGCAGCTATTAGTGAATATCCCGTGACGTTTGCAGGGCCCACTCGTGCCTTCTGCATTTCTTGCACGCCAAGGGATTGACCATTATCTAATGGAAGGTCTTCGTGCCAGCTCACAAGCTGCCTGCAAAGACGATCCCGAACCCCTTCAAAATCTGCTGCAATATTGTTTTTTTCACCCGGATCTTTCTGTAGATCGAAGAGCTGTATATTTTGTCCATCATAATCACACAGAAGCTTCCAGTTGCCATCTCGAACCGCTAGATCCGGAAGCACTGTATCACCGAGTGCCTTATACATCTTTCTATCGGGCGGCCGCCGCCAATATATTGGACCATGGTTCACTGATTGCTCACCGCGAAGTGCAGGTGAGACATCCATCCCATCAAAGGGAATTTCTTCACTATGCTGGATTCCCGCAATCTCAAGAAGTGACGGTACAAGATCAAAGGCTGCAAAACATGACTCTGTATCAGTACTGCCACTCGCTGCTTGAGCAACTATTCCTGGACCCCAGACAATCAGTGGTGACCGAATTCCACCTTCATAGAGCGTTGCCTTGGCTCCCCGAAACGGTCCTGCAGAACCAGCTCCTGGTTCTGGTCCATTATCAGAACAGATAAGAATGAGCGTGTTTTGCGCGAGCTCTTTATTGTTTTGAATATGCTCAAAGAGCACGGCAAGCTGCGTATCCATTGCCTCAAGAACAGCCCGATATTGTTCCTGCTTCCCTTCCTGCCACTGATCAACAGGCGGCCAGAACGGGCTGTGCACGTCGTCAGGCCAAAGATTGAGATAGAACGGCTTCTTGGCTGCGTCTGCCTCTTTGATGAAATCAAGAGCGGCAGCCGTGAATCCGCCTGTGATCGCTGACCGCTGCATCCAGGTTACCGGAGTTCCTAACCGCTCTGCATCCTGCCAGATGCGTCCTTCCTTCCCGTCTGGTGTCATGGTCAGTGGCAGTAGCTTTGCACCCATACCCTCGAAATTTGTGAGCGATCGATCGAATCCATAGTCAGAAATTGGTGGCGCATCATCAACATCACGCTGCCCACCCATGTGCCACTTTCCAAAATGCCCCGTCGCGTAGCCTGCATCATGAAGCATTCTCGCAAGGGTCGGTGCTGCCGGATCAAGCCATTCTGCAATACCACGGTTTTGATTCGCAGATCGACTTGCAAGATATGAACCAATTCGCCACCGCTGAGGATATTGTCCTGTTGTAAGTGCAACCCGTGATGGTGAACAGATAGGTGAGTTCACATAGAACTGAGTAAATCGCACACCCTGAGCAGCCAGCTCATCAATAGCTGGTGTCGAGGCAGTGGTATCACCGAAACATGAAAAATCGCCCCACCCCATATCATCAATGAAAACCATAATAATATTTGGAGGTCTTTCCTCCGCGTGGGTTTTGGTTGCTGAAAGAACCAAAATACCGACGATCACCAAAAGGTTGTAATAAATCTTTTTACTCACTCCAACGCGCATATCAGCTCCTTCTCGTGTGGCTTGTGTTGTGCCTCGTATTGTCACTTCTGTGAAGCGGGTTCTGTCCAATGCACACCCACTTGCGAAGCCCACTCGTCCCATTCAGAGACCATGCTTTGTGCGCGGGGGCGTTGCTGTGCAGCAAGGTTGGTCATTTCACACCAATCGGTCGGGGGAGAATGCAAGACAACAAAGTTTCATCATGATTTGAATTTTTATCATCCCAACAATTCTTTGATTGGTTGTACGTGTTCGACACCAACCAATTTCTGGTCGAGACCGCCGAAGAAATAACTCAGTCGATTTGGATCGAGACCCAGCAAGTGAAGAACTGTGGCATGGAGACTCTTCACGTGATACCCAGCTTTTTCTCCATTGCCATGTCCCGGTCCAGGTGCAATAGCTGCTGCACCGAGTTCATCAGTCTCACCAACACTGATCCCACCCTTCACACCGCCACCGGCCATCCACATTGTGAATCCGAAGGAATTGTGATCTCGCCCTGTTCCTTTTGCATATTCAGCCGTTGGCTGCCGACCGAACTCACCTCCCCAGATAACAAGCGTTTCATCAAGAAGGCCCGACCGCTTCAAGTCGGCAAGAAGACCGGCAATTGGCCGGTCCGTATTGCCTGCGTGAAATGCATGGTTTTTTTCAAGATCACCGTGAGCATCCCAGTTGTCATCATTATGGGCACCACCAGAATAAACCTGTACAAAGCGAACCCCACGTTCAACCATTCGACGGGCCAAAAGACATTGTCGACCAAAGTGGGATGTCCGATCCTGATCCAGACCATAGAGCTTTTTCGTCTCCACAGTTTCTTGAGAAAGATCAACTGCCTCGGGAGCATGCTCCTGCATGCGCCATGCTAATTCATAGGAGGCAATTCGAGCTGCCAGTTCCGAGTTATCTCCCCGCGAGAGAAAGTGTTCTGAATTTGATTGTTGCAATGAGTTCAGCAAGGCACGCTGAGCAGCCAAAGGCATATCGTCTGGTGGAGCCAAATTCAGAATTGGATCTCCCTGACTACGAAGAAGCGTTGCCTGGTAGGTCGCTGGCATATAGCCACTTGCCCAGTTCTTTGCTCCTGAGATGGGGCCACCCTTTTTATCCAGCATGACAACAAATCCTGGAAGGTTTTCATTCACACTTCCAAGGCCATAATTTACCCACGACCCAAGGCACGGTGCACCCGACTGAATTTTCCCTGAATTCATTTGAAGCATTGCTGACCCATGAATTGGAGAGTCTGCCGTCATTGAATGAATAAATGCAATGTCATCAACATGCTGACCAATATGAGGAAAGAGATCACTCACCCACTTTCCACATTCGCCGTATTGTTTGAACTTCCACTTGGGACCAACAGCGCGGCTTTCACTTCGCTCACCGCCACGACCTTTTGTCTTTACCTTGATGATTTTTCCATCAAGTGGATACAGAGCAGGCTTGTAGTCAAACGTGTCCACGTGACTTGGCCCACCGTACATAAATAGAAAGATGACGCTCTTTGCTTTCGGAGCAAACATTGGCAGTTTCGCTGCCAGTGGATTTTGATATCCAGTAACTCCATCAGCTGCATGCGTTTGATTTGCAAAGAAGTTTCCATCTAGCAGGCCCGAAAGTGCGAGGCCGGTAAACGAACCACCAGCCTCCCAGAAAAACTCTCGGCGGGTATTGCCACAGAATGAACCACGGGGCTTGGGATCACTTGTATTCATTATGTATTCCAACTTTTCTTGTATGAATAAATCTATTCTTGTTCATGTCAGTCGAGATAAGCAAACTCGTTGAGATTCAAAAGAAACAGGCAATACAACTCGAGTGATCGCCCTGGGCTGATACCCTCTGTCGTTTCCAATTCATTGATTAACGCAAGACCATGCTGTACCTCGTCGTCTGTTGGCTCACGGACAAGCGCTACTTCAATCGCACGACGCACACAGGATTTTGTGTCAGCCATATCTGGGCCGCCAGCCTCAGCTGCAATGCGTTCCGCAAATACCTTTGATTGGTGTTGCATGAATTCACTATTCATCATGCCAAGAGCCTGTGTTGGCTGCGTTGTGACAAACCGAACGGGACAAGTTGTATCGGTATCAGCCAGATCAAAATCAGCAAGAATCGGCGTGATCAATGAACGCTTTACATGAACATAAACACTCCGGCGAGCCTGTTCCTCCGGTGATGAATTTCCCCACCCCTTACCTGGTTTCGACTGCGTTGCCAGCACTTCCTTCGGAATCACAGGGTAAATACCGGGACCAAACATCTTTGGATTGAAAGCACCACTGACTACATGAACCGTATCTCGTATCTCTTCAGCCGAAAGGCGTCGCATGTCAAATCGCCAAAATGATTCGTTCCTTGAATCCTGTGCATATGCTTCTTCATTTGGTGTCGAGGCGGCCTGATACGCCGCTGACATCAGAATTGTTTTCTGCAGACTCTTGAGCTGCCAGTCTTGCCGAAGGAGTTCTGTCGCCATCCAGTCAAGTAATTGTGGATGTGTGGGAGGGTCACCAGCGAACCCAAAGTTACTAGGGCTTCGGACAATCCCACGACCAAAGTGATACTGCCATATACGATTCGCAAGCACCCGTGCGGTCAGAGGGTTCTCTGCTGACACAATCCACTTCGCAAGTGCAAGCCGCCTGCCAGTTGAACGACCGTTTTCTGGTGGCTCAATCGTGGGAGCAGCAGCCTTCAGGACGGACGGGAAGGCCGGCTCAACAAGGAGTTCAGGAGACGTCTCAGCGTGTGGATTCCCGCGATAGAGGACGAACGTATCTGGTGATTTATTTCCATATTCCGTAACAACAAGAGCGGCTGGCATTTTTGCTAGTTCGGCTTTTTCTTGCTCCAACTGCCGTATCTTTTCATGCCATGCTTTTAAATCTTTCTTCGTCAGTTCATCTCGTGCCTGTTCGCCAAACTCTTTGATTCGCCGCTGAATAGCTCTCACCTCTCCACGGGCTTCCTGCAGCCGGCGATTTCTATCAACTGCAATATCTTTGGCTTCTGCAGGTGTCATCTCTCCTTTGGGGAGAGGCTGCTCGATGAAGTCTGGATTCATCTGCCGGTCACCCATCGGCGTGATGTTCTGAAAGAAGGCAAGAAGTGAGTAGTAATCTTTCTGAAGAATTGGATCTATTTTATGATCGTGACACCGCGCACAATCAACGGTCATTGCAAGAAATGTTTTTGCTGTAGTTGCCACGACATCGTCAAGTTGATCATAACGATGCTGAAGTTTGTCGGCTGGCTCATCATCCCAAATACCAAGGCGATAGTATCCCGTTGCAATCAAACTCTCTGCGGTTGGCTCTGGAATTTCATCACCCGCAAGTTGTTCAATGACAAAGTCATCAAATGGCTTATCGTCATTAAACGATCTGATGACGTAATCACGATACCGCCATGAATGTGGCTTGTTTCCATCCCGCTCGTAGCTATTGGTATCTGCGTAGCGAACAAGATCAAGCCAATGACGAGCCCACTGCTCACCGTAATGCGGTGACGCTAACAACCGATCTACAACTCGCTCCCACGCATGTGGTGATGTGTCAGCTACAAAGTCTTGGACTTCCTTTTCCGAGGGTGGCAGACCGGTTACGTTGTAGGTCGCCCGCCGTAATAACGTTCGACGGTCTGCTTTTGGTGGGACAGGCAACGAGCGCTCTGCCAAGCCTGCCTGAATAAAAACATCGATGGGATTTATTTCAATAGCACTGCTTCCGACAGAAGGCTCAGGAACATCGGGCCTTACGAGCGAACGAAATGCCCAGTGCTCTTTCCACTGTGCCCCTTCATCGATCCAACTACGTAGTGCTGACACTTCCTCAGCGGTTAGTCTCGCACCTTCTGGTGGCATTTGTAGATCAGGGTCTGAGGATGTCACACGCGATAGAATCGTACTCGAATCGACATCACCTGGCACAACAGCCTGATACCCGCTATCGAGTTCAGCAGTTGCGGATGCTGCAGTATCGAACCGCAAACCTGCTTCCTGTGTATCCGGGCCATGGCACGCAAAACATCGCTTGGCCAGCAGTGGCTGGATATCTCTGGAAAAATCGGCTGCTGCTACCTGAAGCGAACAAGAGAGACTGAAAAAAACAGTGAGTGCTGCTCCGAATGCTGCCGTGGGGGAGATACGTTGTGTCATAACAAGTGAGTTCCTCTGAAAGACTATCTCTTATTGTAAGCACGTCTTACCGGAAACAAAAAAATACATCAGAATCGTTCGATTTATTGTGTTGCCTTTGTCGCTCTAGAACCATTGGAGACGCATATTCTGGATACGAAACCCCGTGATACAGTGTTATCGTGTGACGTGTGACGGATCATATGATATCGCGCATTCTCGCTACGCTATTTTACTGATACGTTTTGGCTGGGCTTTTTTACGTATAATCAGAAACGCATCGTCAAGAGGCAGAAAATCACAGTGGTTCTGAAACGTGTCCGTTTACTACGAGGTTTCTAACCACCACAAATACTTTTTATCCACAAGCCTTTTATTCAAAAATCATGTCACCATTCACACTTGAAAACAGAGTTGCTCTTGTCACCGGTTCATCGACAGGGCTCGGAAAAGAAACTGCTGCCTGCCTAGGTCGAGCCGGTGCAAAAATTGCTCTCAACTATGCCAATAATAAAAAGCGAGCGGAATCCACTCTCGCTGAATTTCATTCCCTAGGAATCACAGCCGAAGTCTTTCAAGCAAACGTCACGAGTGCCAAAGAAATTGACTCGATGGCAACGGCAATCGAGCAGTCTCTTGGCCCGATTGATATCGCTGTTATGAATGCCACACCTGCTCAACCACTCAAACCTATTGAAGAATACGACTGGGACTTCTATCAACAGATGCTGGATTTTTTTATTAAGAGTCCGTATTTACTTGCCCGCCGACTTCTGCCCGGAATGAAAGAACGCAAACGCGGAAGGCTTATCAATATTACCAGTGAAACTTTTTTACTAGGTGTGGCGCCATTTTCAGCATATGTTGCAGCCAAAGGTGGCCAGACAGGTTGGTCACGCAGCATGGCAAACGAACTCGCCCCCTATGGCATCACAGTCAATATGGTTGCTCCCGGATGGATACCAACAGAGCGGCATAAAGATGACCCGGAGGAAGATAAGGAAGCATACGCTCAAACAGTTCCCATGGGCCGATGGGGTAAACCCGACGATGTTGGCTATGCTGTCACCTACTTTGCCAGCAATGAAGCTTCGTTTGTGACCGGCCAAACCATTGCGGTAAATGGTGGAAAAACCGTCTGGTAATAATTCATACCGCTTGAGAACCGACCGATTTAGAACCGACCAAGCGTCGACTGAATTTGATTGTTTACCTGACTCATTCCCACACGGATGCTATCAAGCACCTTCTGTGGATCTGTCTCAACAAGATTAAAATACCCTCCTGCTGAATTTTTTAATTCGGCGGGATATAGAGCAAGGCTTGGAAGCTGAAGGCCGCATTGCTTACAGACTGCTCGCTGTTCACAACTACACCAGTTCTGATGTCGATGGTTGTGTGCTGCCGTTTGAGACTGGGTAATAGAGGGCGGCTGTGCCGCCGCAGCCTCCATGACAACTTCATTCGAAACAACCAATGATGGACGCTCCGCTGGCGTGCCAGATGTTCCGTAGACGTCATCCATCCAGTCAAATGGTTCATCAATTGCAGTGGTTTCAGTGGTCACCTGATTTGTATTCCCCGGAACGAGCAGAAGAGTCTCTTCGTCTGGCTTGCACATGTTCTTTTTTTCACATAATGGCTGTGATTTTGGCCGCCAACCATCACATGTTTCATTTGCAGGCACTCGACTTGCACTTGCGACAACACATGTCACACCTACGGCATACAGAATTTTCCAACACGGTTTCAGCATCACAATTTCCCCCTGCAATGATTCAGGCCATCATTCTGACTCTGAGTGCAAATCGTTCTCAACGAAGAGAAGAATCGGTACAGGCAGTATGACCAGAACGGTATTCTCAGAAAGGAAGGCAGCCGTTTCCTAGTTTACCCGGCTTGCCACCATTCAAAGACTCACGTCATGAGTGTCCATCTAGGCATCAAAGTAGAGACAAAATTCCCAGGGATGAGGACGAGATCGAAGCGGTGTGATCTCATTGTCTCGCTTGTGAGAAATCCAGGTACGAATGACGTCTTCGGTGAAGACGTCTCCTCGCAAGAGAAATTCATGATCTTGTTCAAGTGCGTCAATCGACTCACCAAGCGCAGCTGGTGTTTTCAGAACATTAGCCAACTCCTCAGGTGGCATGTCATAAATATCTCGATCAAGCGGCTCACCAGGATCAGTACGGTTTTGAATCCCATCGATAGCTGCCATAAGAATTGCCGAAAAGGCAAGGTAGGGATTACACGTTGGATCTGGACACCGAAATTCAATCCGTTTTGTTTTTGGATTCGTTGAATACATCGGAATTCGACAGGCTGCCGATCGATTCCGTTGAGAATAAGCCAGGTTGATGGGTGCCTCATACCCGGGCACAAGTCGTTTGTAGCTGTTGGTTGTTGGATTCGTCAGGGCAAGAAGGGCTCGTGCATGTTTCAGAATTCCACCAAGAGCATGGAGTGCCATATCCGAAAGACCGGCGTACCCAGAGCCACCAAAAAGCGGATTTCCATCTTTCCACAACGATAGATTCACATGCATTCCAGAGCCGCTATCACCATAAATTGGTTTCGGCATAAAGGTCGCTGTCCGGTCGTGTTGCCGGGCAACATTTCGAACGATGTACTTGTAAAGACACAATTGATCAGCCATCCGTACAAGGCTTTGGTATCGCATATCGATTTCACACTGACCAGCTGAGGCAACCTCATGATGTTGCGCTTCAACATCAATACCGCACTGAATCATGGTGAGCATCATTTCCGTACGGATATCCATCATCTGATCGGTTGGTGGGACCGGACTGTAACCCTGACGGTGGCGGACCTGATATCCATGATTACCACTTCCGCGATTCCATTCAGCTTCGACTGAATCGATTGAATAAAATCCCTGATGAGCATTCTGATCAAAGTGGGCAGCATCAAAAACAAAGAACTCCGCTTCTGCTCCAATAAAACATGTATCAGCAATACCAGTGCCTTCTAAGTAAATTGCCGCCTTGCGAGCAATGAAGCGAGGATCACGGGAATAGTCTTCACGAGTGATCGGATCTTGCACCATGCATATGACAGCAAGTGTTGGCACTGTGGTAAATGGATCGACAAATGCTGTATCAGGAACTGGGACAAGCAGCATGTCGCTTTCATTGATTGCCTGCCATCCACGAATACTCGAACCATCAAACCCAATTCCATCTTCAAAGACTTCTTCTTCAAGCTTCGCGACAGGAATGGTGAAATGCTGCCAAGTACCAAGAAAGTCAACGAATCGGAGATCGACTGCTTTTACTTCTTTCTCGCGACACATCGCGATCACTTCACGGGGCTTCATAATGCTCTCAACGGCTTTTGACAATGAACTAGAGACATTAAGAATTTACACCGAATGGGCCTGAATTGGCAGCAGTATGGTTCTCCCCCGGACTTCTACTTGCTGGTCCCGGCAAGAAAGCGGCGTCTTGTCGCCAGTTGAGAGACCAGTGGAGAGAATATATCAACTGCCAAAAGCATGAGTATTCTACGTGTTCCTGAATAACTCTCACACTTTTCCAAAGGAATTCAGTCACCTCATGGATGGTGAACCAAGAATTCCATCACCATCAATATCCACCTGAAACAAATTTTCTTTTTGGACCACGGTCGAGTCAGCTGGTCCTTCTTCGTCTTGGAATAGACCATTCTCATCAAGTATCCAGGCAAATGCACCCCATTCGCTCACATCAAGAACCCGCAGTTGACCAAGATCATCACGAGCAGCTGCAACAAGTGTGGCCGTCCCACGGACAAGCGGTATAGCACCGTTGAAATAATCATCTGCCCGACGAACCAGAATGGGTTCGTCAGATGCTTCCTGCACAAAAGCCAAACCAGTTGTTGGGTCAACAAGTAAACGAACAGGTGTTGCTGCTGAAACCAGGCTCAGGGATAAAGCTAATGGAGGGGTTGGCTGTGCTGTCTGTCCATCTGGCTGTCCATCTGGCTGTCTATCTGGCTGTCCGTCTGTCTGTCCATCTGGCTGTCCATCTGGCTGTCCATCTGCCGGTCTATCCATCTGATTGGGTAATGTTTCATTTGGTATTGGCTGAATGAGCTGATCAGATGCCGTAATTCGTTGCCATGTGACTGTTGTTCCTGCGGGCACCTGAAACGACGTATTATCATTGAACCGAATAGTCAGTTCTTCCTCTCCAGCGTTATGTGCAACATACGTTGTTACTCCTTCTTTCTGGAAGACTGCTGAAAGTGGATGATCACCCCGCAGTACCGATGTTGGTGTTCCAATATTTGAAAGAACACTTGTCCAGAAATAGGTCTGTGCCATTGACTGGCCTTCTTCGGTTCCTATTCCTCCGGAGGCAAGTCGATTCGCTGCGGACTCTGGGTTGACGAGTGCTTCATACTGCAAAATAATGCCCGGCCAATCATCAATGACACCGCCACCGAGCTGCTCGATTTCGGCAAGCAACGCTGTTGGATCACGAGCCATTTCCGACAGATAAAAGGAGCCACCATGAAATGGCAAGAAATTGATTCCCTTAATCATCTCTGGCTCTGCAGAAAACCAAGTGGCGTGACTTCCTCCGTCACCCCATACCATTCCGAGTGATTCATGCTGAAAATCCTCTGGAAAGACTGTGCCGTACCGATTGAACCAGTACTCTGAAATAGCCTCCGCCTCAACGCTATAGAGCATCTGCCCTAGACCTGTCATGCCTGCGTCACCTGTCATCTCACCCCAGAGCATGACAGCTGTCGCAAAATTCATTGCTTCTGAACTTGATTCATGATTGTTCCCGCTCGCAAAAGCACCGTGTCCTGATGCCCATGAGTGTCCGGCCATTGGGCTAAAATTTCGCAGTCGAGGCAATGCACTGCCAGCAACATCGGTCCCGGCAACGTCAGCTACAAGCAGGTCAACGATCTGCTTTTGATTCATTGCCCATGCACTATCAAAACTTCCTACAAGAGCAGCGGCATGTATAAAGTAGCCGTAATGAAAATGATGATCATTCAGATCACCAGCCGAACCAAAACTGTCTGGATACCCCTGAAGTGTGTCCCACTCGGCGTTATAGGCAAAGTGTTTGTCGCCTGCCTCACCTGTTGCCGTGAACCAGTCATTCAATTCATTTTTGAGTGCTGTAAGAATTCGATCACGAATGTCTGCCTGCCCAGTGATCTCGGCAAGCTGAACCAGCTGTGACAGTTTGAGCATGGCTTTTCCTGCCCAATAGGTATCACCATAGCGATTTAATGTGGCCGCAGGATTCACTGCAGCAGGATCATTACGCACCATCTCCTGCAGCGTATTACGTTGCACTTCTGTGAGCACTGACGGGAGTGTTGGCAGAACACCTCGAGCTGGAACTGTCACATCAAAACCAGTTGTTGAAACCAGATTAAGTTCACCGCGTGGACTGATATACCCTGAAGACGCCACCGACTGCCCCAATGATTCAGGTGCTGATGCCAATCGAGTCACGTGTGGATAGGCAGCGAAAAGAATCTCTGTAGCATTATCTGACACGAATTCGTATCGCAATTGAATATCAAATGGATCTGAGACTGTGTCCCATGAAAACTGTGTTGTCTCCGGACGATTGTTCGCCGTTTCCAGAAATCGTGAGCGTATCTCCTGATTGCTTTCTGGAAGAAGTCCGACAGCAAGTGTGCCACGTTCAACGCCACGTACAACAAGACCCTCCGGCTGAACCTCGAACTGTGATCCTTCCGGGCCAAGAATAAGTGATGTCCGGCCAGCTACGGTAACAAACGCATAATTATTCTGTGTTTCAATACCCGCGTTGATATCTGTTGGCTTGACTACCAGTTGGTCAAATTCAACATCGTCCAGCCACACTACGGGTGAGCCTTGTGCAAGCGTGGCGGCTGGCTGGCTATCACCCCCAATCCAACGGCCAGTAAACGACCAGTCACCATATGCTTCGACTGCAAACCGGTCGGCAGTACCTTGTTGAAAAAGTTCGAGTTGTAGGTCAAACCGGTGCGGTGTTTTATACTCGGATGTTGTAGCGCCTGTCACAGCAACAGTCGTCTCAGTGGGTGCACCAAAAAGAAGCCCCGTTGCGGCAGCTTGCACTGTCAGTGGATGAGCATGAAGTGGTGCAGAAAAATCATCCCCGAATACTGGCATGACCACAGATGACCACCAGTCGGAAGACGGTACTGCCTGATCAAAGTCTGGCGACGTCAGTGGCTGTAGTGGAGTACCATCAAAACGACGAGGAAGTGCGTCACCGACTGCAGGGGAACCAAGAATACGACCATCTGCTATCGCATTGGCAAGTGCTGGAGTGACTTGGGTTCTTGGGAGCAGCTGATCAAGATTGACTGGTGGTGTAGGCTCTCGTGGGAGTGGCGGCTCAGGACGTAATTCCGGTGGTTCGACGGGCACTGGTTCTTGAGGAAGTTCTGACTCTGGAACTGGCTCTGGAACTGGCTCCGGGTTAGTTGGTGGCTGACTCGGCTCAGGGCCCGGCACCTCGTCAACTGGAGAACTCATTGGTGGTGCTACCAATGTTTCACCAATCACGCGAAATGGTGTTGTCGCTACACTTCTTTCTCCTGCAGCATTCGTTGCAACGACGGTGACGACATATTCCCCTCCAGCAGGAGGCGAAAGCATGAGTCGCCAATGACCATCATCTGCAACGATGTCACCGTCATGCCATTGTAGCGATCCAAAACTTTCATCAGGACGCCAGTACGCACCGCCCTCGTGCCGTACTGCAAGTCTCAGGCTTGTGATGTCATCAGAATCAGTCACAGTTCCATGAATTCCATTCGATACTCCCGTACGCATGACAACGTCAGAAGTTGGCCAGACAAGATTGAGATCAGGACCATTGAGCGTCGGTAGAGGAATGCTGATTTCAAACGTAGGTCGCGTTAGAAGAGCTGGCCTGGGAGGCCGCGGTGTAAGAGGATTCGGCCCCATCATCGGAGGCTGAATAGGGGCACTGACTGGCGGCAATCGAACAGGACCGGAAGCTGGTATGCCTGGGAGTGTTGCATCGAGCACAAGTGGTGAAGGTGTGAACGGCTGCTCTAATCCCATGGGATTTTGTCTGACTGCATTTCCATCAGTACCGGCTACAGTTGGCCACCGAAGATTATCATTCACCCGACGAACAAAGCCATCATAGAGATTGCCCTCGGCATCCAGCTCTGGCCAAGGTGTATGGATAAAATCTGCATGCATACTCCACCCGGGCGCATAGTCAGGGTGATCTGCTGTCATTGAGTCCGATGAAAGGAGTAATCTGGCATCCTGTGGTATTCGGCCGTAGTGAATCTGCAGCTGAAGTTCTGGCAGGAGATATGGATGACTACTAGGACCACCGTCACCACCCCGATCGTATGCCATATGATCTTTGAAATTTGTTCCGGTGAGACTTGTGCCGTTCCAGAACTGGGGAAACATAACAACCGCTTGGAGTGGTAGATCCTGCCACTCCTCTCCTTGTGGTATGTGGTCATACTGCGTCGAAGTTCCGATGTAATTCCAGAACATAACAGCTGTTGGCTGGCGTTCGGTTGGCATGGCGGACCCGGCAATGATCGATAAGCCTGCAGGCATGTCGACGATTTTGCTTGGCTCGAGCGGTTTTTGGACGGCGTAATACGCAATGGAACTGTCCAGTGGTGTTACAAATTCATTACTCGTTGCATTCATCAGGCTCGGCACCCAGTAGACCGAAAGATTGTTTGCTGGAGCTGCAGCTGATTCACCTGCTTGCATCAGACTTTCGAGTGTCGAGTTTTCATGAACGCTGGGATTTACAAAAAAATCATGAGCGTGCCAGAAATCAGGATTACCCGGAGCTAAAAGTGGATCAATGGTGTCACGTTTCGAAAAGTTCAACCGAGAATGAAATTCACCCAGCGGCATGCCGGTGATGTCCCAGGCAGACGGCTGTCCTGGATCAGACAGTCCCTGCCCCCAGGTAAGGGGCACTGTGCTTCCAGCTGGTAGAGAGGATACGACCTGATCGGTCATTTCCATTGACATTTCCATACTGGCAGGCACAGGAGTAGCAATCGGGGTATCTGTTCCGAGAAATTCACTACTCGATGTCACCGAGAGAAGCATCCGTTGTTCCAGCCGCTCAGTTCCAAGAGAACAAAGCGCATCGTTACCACAATGCGTATCAAAGCGGCTCGACACCCCCAAAAGAAGTCGAAGCCAGATCCAATTACTCATATCAGAATGCCTTGCGACGGATGCCGCTGTGCCCTGCCTTGCCCTTCAATCGTATTGATTGGCGTATGGTGGTAAGCAGATCAACTCTTTATGTAAAAAATACGATGAGAAAGACTGACGCACGAAGAAAAGCGGACTCTTCCGGTACTGCTCTTTGTCATACGACACTTGGTAGTCTTGACACGACAACGAGAAAAATGTCATGCCGTCATAGCTGGCATCGTATTGGGGCTCTGATTGATCACGTGTCTTTTTGTGACAATGTTGCCTTTGTTCGAGTCATTCTCAGAACACCGGAAAGCGTTGTTCCAGAGAGCTGAACCACTCGTACTTCGCCTGCAAAACTCGTCGTACGCAATTCATACGAACCACTATCGACTCGCCGGGCAAATCCTCGTCCACCAGAAACCTCTCCTTCGACTTTATGGAGCCAGGCAAGTCGATGATCCGGGAGTTGGGAGGCAGCTACTGATGGTCCTGCCGCTACAGGAATCTCAGCGAGTCGCCACGTTTCACAGGTCTTCGGCTGTTCCAGCAGAAGATCAAAATGCTTCCCTGCCGGGTCATCTGGATGGCCGATATGTTCAAGGAGTACAAACTGTGACACGAGTTCCGTCATTCTTCAGATTAGTAATCTTCTGCTGCCACTGAAGACTTTTCTCCACCGATGCCAAGCGGTCTCGGCTTATGTCGAACAATACGTCGCACGTTTTCATCGCGAAGGCGTTCAATCGCTGCCTCAAGACTCATCGCGCCAAGGTCACCATCCAGCCGGTCTCGCATACTGACAGTACCAGCCGCTTCATCCCGTGGACCACAAACAACCATCATGGGAATAAGCTCAAGCTGTGCCTTGCGAATTTTAGCACCAAGTTTTTCAGCATCGAGATCAATGCCAACCCGCAGACCAGCTGCCTTAAACGCTGCTTCTACCTTTCTGGCATATGCCTCACTTTTTTCACTGACCGGAAGAATGCGAACCTGCTCGGGTGCGAGCCATAGCGGGAACGCACCGGCAAAGTGCTCAATCAGCACGCCAATAAATCGCTCCATACTGCCGAGGGGCGCCCGATGAATCATTACTGGTTTATGACGACCGCTATCTGAGCCAATGTACTCAAGATCAAAACGTTCAGCGCTGGGCAGATTGTAGTCCAACTGTACCGTGCCAAGCTGCCATTCCCGACCAAGGGAATCGTTAATGACAAAGTCGATCTTCGGACCATAGAACGCCGCTTCGCCTGGCTCTGGTTCGCAGCCCGGCAGATTCATTTCCCTGGCAACTTTTTCAATCGCGGCTTCTGCTTCATCCCAACGCTCAGGGTCACCAACATACTTATCACTTGATTTATCTCGAAATCCGAGCCGAACACGATACGAATCAAAGGCAAGGCTTTCAAGCACCTTCAGCGTAAAGTCAATACAACCTGCTACTTCGTGTTCAACCTGGTCCGGTGTACAGAAAATATGGGCATCGTCTTGAGTAAATCCACGCACTCGGGTCATTCCACCGAGCTCACCAGATTGTTCATATCGATAGACAGTGCCAAACTCAGCAAGACGTAAAGGTAGTTCACGATAGCTACGTGGCCGAGCTTTATAAATCATCGTGTGATGCGGACAATTCATTGGCTTGAGCAGATACTGCTCATCTTCATGCATCACAATCGGCTTGAACTGGCTGTCTGCATAGTAGGGAAAGTGACCTGAAATTTTATAGAGATCAACTTTACCGATATGAGGCGTGTAAACTGGTTCATACCCACGTGCTGTCAGTTCTTCTCGAACAAATCCCTCGAGTACACTTCGTAGCGTAGCGCCCTTCGGCATCCAAAGGACAAGTCCCGAGCCGACAAGTGGGCTTATCGTGAAAAGATCCAATTGTTTCCCAAGGACACGGTGATCTCGCTTTCGGGCTTCCTCTAGAGCTTCAAGGTGTCGGTCAAGGTCTTGCTGTGTAAACCAGGCTGTTCCATAGAGTCGCTGAAGCTGCGCATTGTTTGCATCACCCTTCCAATAGGCACCGGCAAGACTTGTCAGTTTAAATCCACCGATACATCCCGGGCTCGGTATATGCGGGCCTCGACACAGGTCAACAAATTCGCCCTGTCGATAAAATGAAAGTGATGGGTGCTCTGCTAAACCAGTCTCAATATGTTCGACCTTAAGGGGCTGGTTGAGATCACGAACAATTTCAACTGCTTTCTCACGATCAACCTCAACGCGTTCAAATGCCTCATCTTCTGTAATGATCTTCCGCATTTCTTTTTCAATTTTTGGAAGATCTTCTTCAGTAATGGGCTTTTCTGCACGCATGTCATAGTAAAACCCATCGCCCACTGTTGGGCCGAAAGCAAGTTCCACACCTTCAAACAGTCGCATGACGGCTCGTGCCATAATATGAGCAGCCGAATGCCGCATGACTGGCAAAGCACGAGGATCACCTGGCAACAGGAATTCAACAGCCGGCTCTCCTTCTTCTGGCAGGAGACTGTCGAGTCCAACGACTTTTCCGTCAAGGACGGCGGCGATTGGCGTTTTCTTTCGCTTTGTCTTTTCTGTCACAAAGGTCGCGACAATATCCTCAAGACGAGTACCAGAGGGAAATGATTTTTTCTCAGCTGGTGTTGTAGATTTTTTTGGATCAATCAGATGAATAGTTGGCATGAAAGGAAAAGTCCTTGTCTTTCAAATACAAGAAGAAAGCGGAATACTCTTATGCAGCTATGGCACAGTAACGTGCCCCCTGTCGTTGAGACAAGGCGGGCTTATGCTTGGCCTGAAGGCTCCTGATATACCTCGGCGGCTCGTCGCATTTTCTCATGCTCAAGACGCCTCAGATTATAGGCCGTAATCACATCTTTTCGTGTGATGATGCCGATCAGGTGCTGTCGGTCATCAGCCGAAACTACGGGAAGTTCGTCGACATTGGTCGCTGTAAACTTGCCCAAGGCTGTATTGAGATCGTCATCTGGCGTCACCGTCACGACATTTCCGTTCATTACATCTCGAGCATTGGCAATCTGCCAAATTGTATCGTCATAGAGATAGCCTCGCACATCTTCTTCAGAGAAAATCCCGACCAGCTTTCCATGAGCATCCACCACAGGAAAGTATCGTTGAATAGACTCTGCCAATGCGTGAACAATATCATCGAGGGTTGTTCCTTCATGGATAAGCTTTAACTCTGGAGCTCGCTTGAAGACATTATCTACTTTGATGCCTTCAAGAACATCAACGAAAAAGTCTCCACGGTGTGCTGGTGAGTCAAGTCGCGTTGGGACCTGTTTTATGTAGAGTGTCCAGCGGCGTCCTAAGAGAAAGGTGAGCGTTGAGACCCAAAGTGTTGGCAGCAGCAGACTGTAGCCCCCGGTCATTTCACTCACCATCAACACCGTTGAAAGTGGTGCCCGTGCACACCCTGAAAAGAAACCGGCCATCCCGACAATAGCAAAAGCTTCTGGCTGTTTAACAAGGTCAGGCCAGAGGGCATGAAAAACGATCCCGACCGCCCCACCGAGACAGCCGCCAATCACCATTGATGGGCCAAAGACACCGCCTGAACCACCCGATGAAATTGTCAGCGAGGTTGTCAGAATTTTGACAAGTGCAACGGTAACAAGGAGTACAGGACCTACTGTCTCGCCAGAGGTAAACAGCTTTTGAAGAAGGCCGTAACCACTTCCGAGCACAGCGAGTGCGTCATGGTTTTGTTCAAAAGCAAACCAGAGACCAATTCCAACAAGCCCGGCAAGAGCCGCGCCAATAAGTGGCCTAACATGTGGCGGGACTGGCAATTTTTTAAAAAGATGATGGATGCCGTAAAACGTCTGGATGTACAGCACACCGGCAAGTGCGAGTACGATAGCCATGGCACCGTAGGGCAACAGTTCCAGCGGTGAGTCGATTGCATATCGAATGTTTGCACCAAAAAGTGGCACAAAGCGAAGTGATGGAGGAAGCCAGAGGCAGAACACCGAGTAGGCAACTGCGGAGGAAATAGCCGCTGGAACAATCGCATCACTTTCGATATCGGCATCACGATAGAGGATTTCTCCTGCAAACACTGCACCGGCGAGCGGTGCCCGGAAAATTGCACCAACACCAGCACCCATGCCGGCGGCGAGCATTATCCGACGGTCACGTGCAGGGAGTTTAAGTAAACCCCCTAGGTATGATCCAAACCCGGCACCAATTTGTGCAATTGGTCCTTCACGACCAGCAGACCCACCAGTGCCGAGGGTAATAGCGGATGCGATCGTTTTAATAATTGGAATACGACCACGAATTTCACCACGCTTATTATGGAAGGCGTCAATTGCTGCATCTGTTCCATGTCCCTCTGCCTCAGGGGCAAAGGTGTAAACAAGCACTCCGGAGGCAAGTCCACCACCGGCCATCACAAGGACAAGCAGCCACGGCCGAAACCCACTATGGTCCTCCGGCTCATGAGTATTTTTAGCCTGTTGGTTGACCTCGTCAGGCATTTCTTCAAAGAGGGCGCCTTCCGCCTCTGCTTCACGGGGGTGAAAGCCTGCAATTTGCTGAAGGGCTGTAAACTGGACTGCCTGTCCTATTGCGTGAAACCCTATGGCACCAAGGCCGGCAACCAAGCCGATGATGGCCGAAAGAAGAAACCACTTTCCTGTTGACCGAAGCTCAAAGCGTTTCAGGACGGAAAGAAGGTGATTCAACGTAGCTGAGTCCAATCTGGCAATTTTGGCGATATCGTGGCCATCACAACCTCACCAAGGTTGAGTGTACCACACCATTTTGAAGATTCATCTGATTAGCGGGTTGACGGAAATGAACTGGTGGTCAGAATTAAGTTACAGACCCGGGCGATTAGCTCAGTTGGTTAGAGCACCAGCTCGACAAGCTGGGGGTCACAGGTTCGAACCCTGTATCGCCCACTAGCCTCTCTCAAGAAGTCTCGGAACACAGGATGTTTTGAGGCTTTTTTCTTTTTCTGGCTTTACGTGGTGACTTTCGTTGACGCTTGTTTTCTAGCGTTGACGCTTGTTGAGGAGTCACAAAAGGAGTCACAAATCAAAAAGAGTTGGAAATCCCGCAACGGGTACGAATGAAATTCAGTTCTAACGCCCATTCAACTTCTTGCCTGACTGATTGAACGTTTAACAAAACGCCTCTTATATATAGACGGTGGTGGTTTTAACTTGTCGCTGTTTTGACTCCCTTTCCAGCCAAAATCGCGGGGTGGATTAGGCACAATTCCAACCAAGTTGAAAACTGATAACAAAACTATCAAAGATAATATTCTTACGAGGTTCAAAACTCACCGAGTCAACATCTGATATCAGCGAAGCTCAACGTGACACGAATTGTGTCTTAAAGAGGGGCG
>ERZ1049444.774-NODE-774-length-27373-cov-9.515301_pt1 | contig 27373 bp, 21 predicted proteins | sample MGYA00383101_ERZ1049444 | MGnify/ENA primary metagenome ERZ1049444 (study PRJEB29581, sample SAMEA5548371) | metagenome | biome: marine; feature: coastal; material: water | depth 50 m | study: Short-term variability in the microbial, nano- and picoplankton...
ATACTGCTGCCTCCTGCACAGATGGGTGGTTGTAAATAGCAGCTTCAACTTCTATGCATGAAATATTTTCACCGCCTCGAATTACCAAGTCTTTAACTCTATCAACAATATATACAAACCCATCTTCTATATAGCCAAGGTCACCGGATTTAAACCAGCCATCATCATTAAACACTTCGTCTGTAGCTTCTTGATTACCCCAATAGCAAACCATATTTGCAGGACTTTTGATTACAATCTCACCCACTGCTTTTGGCTCTAATAGAAAATTCCAATTCTCATCAATTATTGCAACATCTGTAACGGGAGGAATTGCCTTTCCACAACTACCAGGGTGAGATAAATATTCTTTACCCAAGTTTAATGTTCCAGCAGCATTCGTTTCAGTGAGACCATATCCAATGGATGGTTCAGCATCTTTAAATCCATCTTTAAGTTTTTTAACATGCTCAGGAGGTCTGGGAGCGCCGCCTCCACTTAATTCTTTAAAAGTTGATAAATCATACTTCTCTCTATCAGGATGAGTAAGCAAGTCCCATGTTTGCGTCGGAACTCCTGTGATGGCACCTATTTTTTCATCCTGTATTAATTTTAATGCAGCTCCAGGATCCCATTTAGACATCATAACCATTTTTCTTCCGGCAATTATGCTCATTAAAAACCCTGAATGACTACCCGTAACATGAAACAATGGAACACAATGGAGTATTGCTGATTGGTTTTTTGGGGCTGATTCTTCTGGAGAGCCCGAAGACACTAGCTCAAAGTTTTCTTCTTCCTTTTTAATGGTGGTAACTAATGCCCAGCTAAATAATGTAGCAAGTATATTTCTATGAGTTGATAAAACTCCCTTGGGGAAACCTGTAGATCCTGATGTATAAAAAATTGTCGCATTATCATTGGTATCAAGCGCTGATTCAGAAAAATTATTAGATTGTGTACTAATAAAACTATTAAAGTCTTCAAACTCGGTACTTTGTATTGAGGGTCTTACAACAACTTTTTTTAAGTCAGTGAATTTTTCCAACCCCTTCATCCTCTTTTCGTCGGCAATTAAAACTATGGATCCAGAATTCTCAAGCCCATAAGTGACTTCATCTGGCACCCACCAGGAATTCAGAAGAACACATACTGCACCCATCGATGTGATAGCCATAAATGAAATAATGTATTCAGGATTATTGGCCATACATATAGCAACTCGATCTCCTTTTTTAACGCCAGCACCTTTGAGGGCGTTTGCAGTTTGAGCTGATTTTTTAATAATTTCTTGATAAGTGTATCTTTCGTTGTTAAATACAATGAATTCCCATTCAGGAAAAAGAAGCCCAAAGTCATAAAATTCAGCTAAAGTTTTTGGAGTATTTGCAAATTCTCTATAAGTTATTCCTGAAACATGTTTTTGTTCTTGAAAAGCAAATATTTGATCAGGAGCAGTTAAAGAATTTAAAATTTCAGTATATTTTTCTGTCATAATAAGCGTTAATTTAAAATTGAATCTAATCCTAAACTAAAATGAAAAAAAACTACATAGTTCTTCCCTTTCTTATAATCATTTCAGCCTGTGGAGGCGGGGGCGGTTCATCCCAAGCCCCGGCAGTATCAAATGCTCCAACTCCAAACTCTCCACCGCCATCATCGCAATCTGATACACCAAGTTTTTCAGAATTGAAGGCACAGTTTGAAAGTAACTATGAATATAGCAATCACTGGGGGTTGGAAATTATTAATGCATCTTCAGCTTATGCAAGAGGCGCCACAGGGAATAACATTCTTATAGGAATAACTGATTCTGGTCTTGATGAAACTCATGCAGAAATAATAGGAGCAAACCTTTCTCCAAACAGTGATTTAGAATACTCAAATTATATTCCTAATACCAGACAGAAACGTCATGGAACAATGGTTGCATCCATTGCTGCGGGTACATTGGATAAAAACAGAAGTACCCCAATGCATGGAGTTGGGTTTGATGCAGAAATTTTATTTGTTGCCATTCAGTTAGCGGAACCAGATCCAGATTATGAGCCAATTGATCTGGGTGATACTGATAGCAGTGGAAACCTTACTGATGCAGATGATGTTGCAGAAGACTTTTCCGGAATAGATAGCTTTTTTAGCTCACTATTTGATTATTATGACGCTTATAATGCTGATATTGTTAATAATAGTTATGGCTTTTCTGGCAATATTATTGACTACACTGAAGCCCAGGTAAGAAATGCCTTCCCAAAAACAATTTTTTCAATGTCACAGGCTGGAACTTCATCTTACGACAAAACTATATATGTATGGGCAGCAGGAAATGCTGGCGGATATGCTGATCAAGGAGTAGATTATTCTAGCCCAGAGATGCTTCCAGGAATGGCTTATTTCATTGAAGAAATTCAAGGACATTCTATTGCCGTTGTTAGCATAGACGATGACGGCGAGATCAGTGATTTTTCAAGCAGATGTGGAGTTGCAAAGGATTATTGTATTGCTGCCCCTGGAGGCAGTGTGACAGTTGCATACCCTACTTCAATGGATGATGCTGGAATTTATGAAGATGAAATTAATAACCCAACTAGCTGTGTTCAGGATAACTCCTGTTACGCTGTGGCTGGCGGAACCTCTTTTGCTGCACCATTTGTTACAGGAGGCCTTGCAACAATAGCTAGTTATTTTGAAGGGCAGCTTGGAAGCACTGAAATTGTTTCAAGGTTATTTTTAACAGCAAATAAAGATGGTGTGTATGCAGATTCAGAAACTTATGGCCAAGGACTTATGGATCTTGATGCAGCAACCAACCCGGTAGGTCAAACTAGTGCAATGATGAGCAACACATTGTCAGGGCCAATGATAAGTTCAAATTTAACCTCTCTTCAGATGGTAAATCCTGCATTTGGAGATGCAATTTCGAGGGGTATCAATAATCAATCAGTGATATTTTTTGATGAACTGCAGGCACCATTTAGAAATTCACTTAATAGCTTAGTTTCTGGTTATAACAATCAAATTAATTCAGTAGCAGGGTTTGATGGAATGCAGGATTTTTCACGATCAATGATTAATTCTTCAAGTGAGTTCTTTGAAGTGGGAAAATCTAGCTTCCAGAATATATCAAATGAATTGGTGGCTCCATCACACTTGCTCAAAACACAAGCAGAGAAAAATCAATACTTTGCATATTTCAATTCATCAAACAAAACTTTTTTTAGTCAAGGTATTAATGGAAGCTGGGCATTAGGAGTATTTAAAGACTCCAGCCTCAGAACTAATAGTGCATTAAGATCAAAATTTAATAATCCTTGGCTGAACTATACAGCTTCAGGAGCATCCTTTGGATCGATTCAAAAAATTAATAATCTTTTTGATCTAGCTTTAACAATTTCAGCTGGAAGAAATAAATTTAGCCCGGATGAGACATTTATTGAAACAAATTCAAGTATGCTTGGCCTTGTTGAGCTTCAATCTGACTCTATTCTGCCTTCTCTTCAACTGGGTATTCTTCAAGAAAATGATTCAAATAGTGGATTAGCTGGTTCGGGAGCTTTGGCTGGGACAAATAATCAAATTACAAAGTTTGTAGGCATTTCCTCTGTACGTAATTTGTTTGGGGGGAAACTTTTTGGGTCAATGCATTGGGGTCAATCATCAGACAGCAATGGTAACGATGGAATGCTAAGATCTATTCAAGAGGTTAAATCCTCTTCATTTGGATTTGGTTACATACATACCTCAATCTTCAGGGAGAGTGATCAATTAACAATTTCAATCGATCAACCTTTAAGGGTAGAGTCCGGAATATTAAATCTTGATGTGCCCGTTTATAGAACTAAGAAAAAAGAAGTCATTTTTAACTCCCTTAGCTTTGGGTTAAGGCCAAGCGGGAGAGAGATTAATTCTAAAATAAATTACTCAACAGAATTTAAAAAACTCAATCTTAATATTGCTTTTGGATACAAGGCAGATCCATATCATATGATGAATATGAATGATTACTGGTATACATCCATGAGTGCAAATATAAAATTTTAATCGCTTAAATTGGGGGAGCTTTGGTAAAAAAGTTACAAGACCAAATTATATATATTACTGGTGCTTCTGCTGGCATAGGCCTAGCAACAGCAAAATGTTGTTTAGAACAAGGAGCTACAGTAGTTATTACTGGTAGGAATGAAGATAGGCTTAAGAAAGCTGAGATGGAGCTTCACAAAACTTCACTGAATGTGATTGCGCATCTTTTGGATGTTAGCAATGAATCAGATGTTATAAATTCTCTTAATAATATTTACAAAAAATTTGGTCGCATTGACGGACTGGTAAACAATGCGCCATCTATTCATACAGGCAAAATCATTGATCTTGATATGTCATCATGGAAAACAAATTTCAAGACGAACCTAGATGCTGTTTTTTTAACTACCAAAACTGTCTTACCTTGGATGATGGCAGCTAAAAAGGGTTCAATTGTAAATATTGCCTCTGTCGTGGGTTTGAGGGGGACCGCTTACATGTCTGGGTATGGAGCTGCTAAATCAGGCCTAATTAATTTTTCTAAAACATCCGCAATAGAAGCTGCGCCAAATGTCAGAGTTAATTGCGTTATTCCAGGAGCTGTCCAAACCCCTGCAACTGAGCGTGCAATTCCAAGTGAAGATTTGATGGATGCAACCATTAAAACCATCCCATTAAAAAGAATTGCAAAACCAAGTGAATTAGCGGCACCGATTGTATTTTTACTAAGTTCAGAGGCATCATTTATAACTGGGGCCGATTTAATAATTGATGGTGGCAAAACTGCAGATTTAAATGCTGGAAACTGAGATAAGCCCTAGCGAAGAACTTTGGCTTTCAGATGTTGAAGCACCACAAATAATCAGTGATCCCAATCTCTTCGCTTGGGATGATGAGGCAGACTTAGTAATTGCTGGATTGGGCGGTGCAGGAATTGCTGCAGCAAACGAAGCGCTTGATCAGAACCTAACAGTAATAGGGATCGATAAAACAAGCGGCGGAGGCGCAACTGCAAAAAGCGGTGGTGTATTTTATGCTGGGGGTGGCACGCCGATTCAACAAGCAGCAGGTGTTGAGGATACTCCAGAAAATATGTTCAATTATCTTATTCAAGAAACAGGAGACATAGTCAAAGAGACAACTTTAAAAAAATTTTGTGAGACATCTGCTGAAAATACCCAATGGTTAATGGACAATGGTGTTCAGTTTAATCCTTCATATTATAAAGTTAAAACAAGTTATCCAGGAGCAGGTTACTTTTTATATCACTCAGATAATTCATTGGTACCAAGCTATATGGAAAAAGCTGATCCAGCGCCTAGAGGGCATAGGGGTTATGAGGAAGGTCCTTTTAGACCTATTGGTGTTGGAGGAACAATTTTCTATCCTTTAAAAAAATCAGCTCTTGCAAAAGGCTTAAAACTCTTCCCCCAAACTGAAGCACGTTCACTTGTAATAAGCTCGGAAGGAAGAGTCGTTGGTGTTAAGGTATTAATGTTGCCATCTGGGAAATCTGCTCAACAGCATAAAGCTTTAACATCTCGGGGAGAGCTTTTTCAAATGCTCCTTCCCCCTTCATATCCGGGCTCAGGCTTACTGCAAATAATTGGTAACTTCTTTATTAAAAAAGCTCAAAAAATTGAAAAGACCCACAGACAAGTTAAATATATTAGAGCAAAAAAGGGAGTATGCCTTTCAACAGGTGGCTTTATTTTTAATCGCTCAATGGTAAAAGCGTATGCTCCAAAATACTTTAATGGAATGCCTCTTGGAACTTCTAATGATCAAGGATCTGGAATTCGTCTTGGGCAAAGTGTTGGCGGGAAAACTAATCACATGGACAGGGTAACTGCATGGAGGTTCCTTAATCCACCATTAGCATTTGCACAGGGGATTGTGGTGAACAAGCATGGAGAAAGGTTCTGCAATGAGATGGTTTATGGGGCTACTCTTGGTGATGCAATGTGTGAACATAATGAAGGCAAGGCCTACTTGATTGTGGATACGGGTTTATTTGACCTGGCCAAAAAACAATCCAGTGAAGCCCTTCCCTTTCAAAGAGATATGGCCAGAATGTTGATGTACTTTAATGCTAGAAAAAAATCTAATCTGGAAGATATAGCAAAAGTCTATGGACTTGATGCGAGTAAATTAATTTTAGAGGTTAACAAATACAATGAGGCTGCAATAGCCGGTCTCTCTTGTGAATTTGGTAAAGCTGCAAGTGATGTTAAAGAACTCAAAGGACCATTCTGCATTATGGATATCTCTATTGATTCTAAGTTAGCGCCATTAACAACACTAACTCTTGGTGGCTTAATGGTTAACGAGGAAACAGGAGAGGTCATTAATCAAAATTTACAAGAGATTCAAGGACTTTATGCTGCTGGTAGAACTGCAGTTGGAATCTGCTCAAATATTTATGTATCTGGCCTATCAATTGCTGATTGTATTTTTTCAGGCAGAAGAATTGGCCAACATCTATCATCTAAGGAGATCTGAATTATGAATTTAAATTTTGCAAGCATATGGGAAAACATAAGTAGCATTATTCCTGATCAAACAGCAATCGTTTGCGGTGATCAAAAAAAGACATGGGCAGAGTATGACGATATAGCAGCAAAGCTAGCATCAGCTTTGACTGAGTATGGCTTAGGGGCTCACTCTAAAGCGGGTTTGTACCTTCATAATTCTAATGAGTATTTAGAAGCTCAATACGCCATTTTTAAAATTGGAGGAACGCCTATTAATGTTAATTACAGATATAAAGCTGATGAGCTTCTTTATCTTTTAGATAATTCAGACTGTGAGGCCTTGTTCTATCAAGCCTGCTATGGAGATCAAATTAATTTAATTAAAAATTCACTACCAAAAATTAAAGCCTGGATTGAGGTTGATGATGGCGCCCCCTCCCTTGTTTCAGAATGTACAAGCTATACCTCAATAGCAAATGGATACAGCCCCATGGAAAGATGGGATAGACCTGAGGATATTGTATACATGCTTTATACAGGCGGTACAACCGGCATGCCAAAGGGTGTAATGTACAATCAAGCTGAATTTATTGTAGGCATGTTCAGAACTTTAAAAGCTATGGGTTACACAGTACCAGATGATATTAGCAATCTTGATGAGTATGTCTTGGACCTTCATGCGAAAAAAGAACTGCCGGTAAATCTTGTAGGATGCCCATTAATGCATGGAACAGGAATGTGGCTCGGTTGTTTTGTTCCTCATAATCTAGGAGGAACTGTTGTAACAATTCCTGGACTGGGTTTTGATCCAGATAAAATTTGGAATGAGTGCTCAAAAGTGGATATAACAAATATAATTATTGTGGGTGATGCATTTGCAAGACCCATGCTCGATGCATTGGATGCCGCTCAAGCCAATAATTCTCCCTATGACTTAAGCTCATTAAATCAAATTACTTCCAGTGGCGTGATGTGGAGTTCTGAGGTTAAAGCAGGCCTATTAGCTCATCATGATATGAGGTTAATGGATACAATGGGCTCTACCGAAGGTGGCATGGGAGCCTCTATAAGCACAAGAGAAAGCACTTCTGAAACAGCTAAATTTACCCTTAACCCTGGAATGATTGTATTGAAAGACAATGGAGAGTTAGTTGAGCCTGGATCAGATGATATGGGTTTGCTGGGGATCAGCGGAGATGTTGCGATGATTCCTCTTGGTTATTACAAGGATGAAAAAAAATCAGCAGAAACTTTTAGGGAGTACCGAGGAACTCGTTACAGCTTCCCTGGAGATTACGCGAAAATTGAATCAGATGGCAGCATTGTACTTTTGGGAAGAGGCAGCAACTGCATTAATTCAGCTGGAGAAAAGATTTATCCAGAAGAAGTCGAAGAAGCATTAAAAAAAGATAAAAATGTTTTTGATTGCTTGGTTATTGGCCTTCCTGATGAAAGATTTGGACAAAAAATAGTTGCAGTTGTTTCAACAGTTGAAAACAAAGAAATCAGTGAAACCGATTTAATTAATAGCGCTAGAGAACGCTTGGCGGGATATAAGCTGCCTAAGATTGTTATTTTTACAAAAGAAGTTCAGAGAGCTCCCAATGGAAAAGCTAATTACAAGTGGGCTAAAACGTATGCTATTGAGAGCTTGGCTTGAAAATAATTTATAGTTTTTAAAGATATGACTCGATTTCAAAACAAGATAGTACTGATTACTGGAGCAGGATCTGGCATTGGAAGATCAACTGCCCTCAGGCTCGATAAAGAAGGAGCAACTTCGATTATCGTGGATATGAATGCAGAGCAACTTACAGAAACACATCTCATGCTCTCAAATCCCGAGTCAACTTTAAGAGTGCTAGATATATCGTCTTTAGATGATGCAAAAAAATGCTTTCAAGAAATCAAAGAAACACATAATCAATTAGACGCTCTAATTAATGTTGCTGGTATTTTAAGGTTTGATAATTCTCATGAAGTTGAAATTTCAAATTGGAATAAAATTTTAGAAGTTAATCTGACTGGTACATTTTTTATGTGTAACTTTGGGTTACCTATGTTGCTTGAATCTAAAGGCTGCATAGTCAACGTTTCTTCTACTGCAGCATTGGGCTCTCACGCATGGACAGCAGCTTACAGCGCATCTAAAGGAGGCATTAGTGCATTTTCTAAAACTCTTGCAGTTGAGTATGGTCTTAGAGGATTAAATGTTAACTGTGTGTGCCCTGCTTCAATTGAAACACCTATGTCAACAAGCCCTAATTTACCTAAAGACATCGATACAAGATTACTAAAAAAAATAATGCCTGTTGATGGTGTAAATAGATCTCCTGATGATATTGCCAGCACCATTGCTTTTCTTGCATCTGAGGATGCTATTCATATTAATGGAATTGATTTAAGGGTTGATGGGGGTCTCCTTACTTAATTACTAAAGGTTATATTTCTATAGTTTTTTATTACTTATTTAATTTTTAAATTATGGTAGATTAGCCTCATGATAATGAAATATATATTTTCTTTTTTTCTGATTTTTTCACTCCATGTAAAATCATCCATCTTTAACTCTAAAGCTATCGTTCACCCAGAAGTAGGTGCAAATGGCATGGTGGTTTCCCAGCACTATCTTGCAACCGATGCTGGTCAATCAATTCTAGCTGCAGGTGGGAATGCGTATGATGCATCAATAGCTGTGGCTTTTGCACTAGCTGTAGTGCTGCCAAGAGCTGGAAATATTGGGGGCGGCGGATTTATGGTCATGTTTGATGAAGCCTCTAATAAAACCTATAGCATTGACTATCGTGAAATAGCTCCTGAGCTTGCAACCAAGGACATGTTTCTTGCGACCGATGGAACTGTTGATAAAAAAAGAGCTACCCAGGGAATTTTATCCATAGGAGTCCCTGGAACGGTGTATGGAATGTGGGAAGTGCATCAAAAATTTGGGAGCCTGCCATGGAGTCAACTCTTAGCGCCTGCAATTAAATTAGCTGAGAGCGGTTTTTTGATGTCTCCATTCATGGCTGATGCTCTTAATAAAAGATACAGCAAACTTTCAAGCTACAGTAATTTTAAACGTATTTTTTATGCTGAGTATCCAGTGCAAATGCATCAAATGCTGCAACAAAAAAATTTAGCAAAAACTTTAAAAGCTATTTCTGCTAAAGGCACAAAAGGGTTTTATGAGGGAAGCGTAGCAGAAACAATTGATAGCTACATGAAAAAAAATGGTGGTTTGATCACAAAAAAAGATTTAAAAAACTATCGTCCAGTATGGCGAGATACACTTAAGGGAAATTATCGTCAGCACGAGATTGTTACGATGGGACCTCCCTCTTCTGGTGGCATACATATTATTCAAATGCTTAATATTTTAGAAGAATATAATTTGGTTGCTATGGGTCATAACTCTCCAACCTATACGGCATTGTTAACTGAATCAATGAAATATGCTTATGCTGATCGGTCTGAATATTTGGGTGACCCTAGTTTTTTTGATGTGCCCGTTAATTCCTTGATCAGCAAGGCCTATGCCAAACAGATCAATAAAAAAATTAAATTAAATGTAATCACCCCTTCAGATAAGATCTTGCCAGGTGCTGCTATGCCTCCTGAAAGCCCCGATACTACGCATTTTTCTGTTGCAGATGCTTATGGTAATGTCATCTCCAATACCTACACATTAAATTCAGGCTTTGGCTCAGGCATAGTTATAGATGGGACAGGGGTCTTAATGAACAATGAGATGGATGACTTTGTATCAGCTCCAGGAGTGCCAAATCAGTTTGGTCTTGTGGGTGGCGAAGCAAATAAAATTGAGCCTTTCAAAAGACCTTTAAGCTCTATGACACCCACCATTGTGTTGCAAGATGGAAAACCAGTCTTTGCTACTGGCTCTCCAGGAGGCTCAAGAATTATCACAGCTGTTTTGCAGTTTCTGCTAAATACTCTAGATTTTAAAATGGAAATTTCAGATGCAACAATTGCTCCTAGAGTTCATCATCAATGGAAACCAGATGTTCTAATGCTGGAATCAGGGTTCGATATTCTTCATGCCAAAGAAATTGAATCTTTTGGACAGCGCATTTACGTTTCTGGTCCTGGAACTTCTCTTGAAAGCATTGAAATTAAAAATAATTTATTTTATGGTTTTGGTGATACTAGACGACCGGATTCAAAGGCAAAGGGTTTATGAAAGCATGCTTGATAAAATAATTGTGATCACACTTTATGCAATTCCAACGATTGCTCTGTTGGTAACTTGTCTTTTAATCTCAAAGAAAAAGTAATTCGGTGCCAATTCATAATAAACTCTTAATAAAATTAGATAGGTAATGGTTGAAAGCATAGAAAAAAGAAAAATGTTCCCTGAGGGCGCTGCAATTGTTATAGGTGGAAGCGGTGGAATTGGTTCTGCGATATGTAAAACCTTTGCATCTTATCAAGTGCCAGTAATATTGACCTACAATAGAAATGAAACCGCAGCCAAAGAAGTGCAAGAAGAAATAGTTAATTTTGGAGGCGATGCCTCATATTATCAACTTGCCATCAAGGATAAAGATCAGGTTGAGAAATTTTTTGGTAATTTTCAGACAACAATGATACACAGTATCGTAAATGCTTCAGGATCTGACATTCGTATGAAATGGATCAATGAATTATCTTATGAGGAGTGGGATAATGTGATGCGTTCAGATGCAGATGGATTTTTTAATATTGTTAAAAATAGTTTGCCTCTATTTCAACAGTCTGGTGGCTCCTATACAACATTAAGCTCTATTGGACTGTCAAGATGGCCTGCGAAGGATGTTCTTTCTGTTGCTCCAAAGGCAGCAATTGATGCTCTGATAAATGGAATTGCAAAAGAAGAAGGTCGCAATAACATTAGAGCCAATTCAATTGAACTAGGTATTATTGAAGCTGGTATTTTTTTACGAATTAAAGGTAAAGACTATGATGAAAGATACATTGAGGCTGCAAAAAATAATACAGCTCTTAAAAAATTAGGAAAACCGCAGGATGTTGCTGATGCAGTTATTTTTCTTTCTTCCAATCGTGCTCAATATATTACTGGGCAAACTCTATATCTTGATGGTGGATACAGAATATAAATAGAAAAAGAACTCTCAATGAAATGCTCAAGGGAGTAAATCTATTAATTAAAAATTCATTATCCTTTTTTGGATAGGCAGAACTCTTATTTTTTGACAGTGATTACACCTGATTAGAACCGCTGATGTGCTTACCTGCAATAAACCCAAAAGTCATAGCTGGTCCAATTGTTGCTCCAGGTCCGGGATAGGTTGTTAACAAGGCGGGAGTGCAATTTCCTGTAGCATATAAGCCAGTAATAGCTTTATTGTCATTATCAAGAACTTGACCATATTCATTAATAGCCATTCCACCACACGTGGCAAATTCCCCTGGATCAATTCTCATGGCATAAAATGGGGCAGTTTCTACCGGTCCAAGACATGGATTCAGCAAAGTGGAATCGCCAGAAAATCTATCTCGCTCATTATCACCCCTTTGAAAGTCTAGATCTTTTCCAGAAATTGAAAAATTATTTACTTTTTTGATTGTATTTTGTAAAGCTTTGCTATTAATTCCTGTTTGAGTAGCCAATTCATCAATTGTAGTTGCAGAGGTTAAAAAGCTACTTCCAAACCAATCTTTATGAATAATTTTAACTAGCCTATCTGGAAAAAATTTCCCTGGCATCAGCGGACCAACTGGATAGTTTTTTCTATGAGTTGCATCAAAAATCATATACATGGGAGCACAAGATTCACCATTTTTTTCTTTTTCAAGAACCTCAAGCATAAATGTTAGGTAGTTCTGAGACTCATTTGCAAACCGTTTTCCAGATTTATTAACCGTATAGTTTCCAGGTAAAGATTTTTCAATTTCACTCAATCTTGGGAACTCCTCATTAGGAGCTTTAACAGTTGTTACCCACCATGCTTTATCCATAAATTTAAGCTGCGCACCAATAGCTTCTGCAGCTTTAATAGGGTCGCCGGTATTAGTTTTAGGTTCACAGCCCCATTCTGAATTTGTAGGCTTAGGAAGGTATTGCTCTCTCATTTCCTGGTTCTGACCAAATCCGCCTGAAGCCACAATAACACCGCGTCTTGTTTTAATTTTGATCAATGCGCCATCTTTTTCAATAAGGGCGCCAATAACTTTATTACCTTGAACAATAAATTCTTTGAGAGATGTGGATCTCCAGATAGGGATATTTCTTTTTTTAACAGATGAAACTAGGCGCGTTACTGATGCAGCTCCAAAAGCCAGCCTTCTTGATCTTTTTCGCTTGATTCTCCAGGACAAATCTAACCAATATGAAAAGAAAATCTTTATAAATAGACCAAACCAGCCAGGGGATTGAGTTGTAAATGCGTGAGATTCTTCAAAGTTAACACCGTATCTTCCAAACACAACCGTTTGAGGGCCTGAGGGATGAAGGTTATCTACGTCATCTTTTAAAATTGCTGCAGATACAGGCAATGGCTCCAATGCTCGGTTCCCTAGCTTAACTCCAGGCGCATCTTGAAAGTAATCTGGGTAATGTTCAAGACTGGTATACCTTGCATCAGTATTATCTTCCATGAACTTTACCATTTTTGGGCCTTGATCTAGATATGTATCTATAAGCAGCTCATTGAACTCATTACTAGGGATGGTTGCCTTCAAGTATTCTTTTGCTTCCAAAAGAGAATCATTAGAGCCCTTTTCTTTGGCAAGATGATTTTCTGGGATCCAAATTACTCCACCTGAGGTAGCACTTGTTCCACCTATTAGGTGACTTTTCTCAATAATTAATACTTCGGATGGGTTTGAAATATCAGCTGTGAGAGCCGCAGTTAATCCACCGCAGCCAGTCCCAACAACTAGGACATCAACGGTTTTATCAAATTGATCATGGCTCACAGACATAAATATTTTAAACTGTATATTCTTTTCTAGTTTTAAGCTTTTCAGGAACTGAATTTCTATCGATATAGAATTGGTCGTACCATTCTCGAAGTTTATGCAAGGGCCCATCGCCATCGCATAGCAGGGGATTATCAACCCTGAATTTATTATGCCAAATATCAACATCTTGCTTAAAAGAAAGTTGAGTCATTTCAGTATATTCTGCAACTACAACTTGGTTCTCTTCATCGCTGAGATGAGGAATATTTTGAACCTTTACCCCATGACGAAGCATAAAACTATCTTTATTTATGGGTACGTGACTAACAAGCTGAATAGAGCTGTGTGAAAAACCAGCTGCTTCATTATCAATTGCAGCTATCATGTATGCTGGACCATAGTAAGTAGCAGAAGACCTTAGCTCACCTCCCTCACCAAATTCAGAGCCCTCATCGTTAAGTGCATTCATAATTTGGGTTAATTTATGACCTTCAAAAATATTCTTGAAAAGAGATGGTGCCTTTAATCCATGAACAGTAATAAAGTGAGCTTTATCTGACATGTTGTCGATAAGCTCACGACAATTAATATGGATCACGTTCTCTTCAATGACCCAATCAGACCAATCTTCAGCAAATGCTGAATCTTCTCTGGGAATAATCTCACCCTCTAGTGGCAGCAATCCCTCGGGATCATTCCATATAAATAGTAAATGATTCTCCTCGCAAACAGGCCAACTTCTTATTCTTGCATTTTTGGGAATTTTTTTTGCATATGGAATATCTAGACACATTCCTTCTGCTCCCCAACCCCAGTCGTGATAAGGACATCTAACGACATCTCCATCTACCCTACCCATCGTAAGATCACCACCCATGTGGGGGCAAGTAGCCTCAAGGACAACGGCATCATTATTTGAGTTTCTAAATACAACTATGCGGGTTCCAAAGGCGCTAATTGCGATTGGTTTATCTTTAAAGCTTGAGCTCAATCCCAGACAATGCCAGCCCCGTGCATATCGGTCTGGTGGAGGCGATTGATCTATTTGTCTGATTGGTATTTCATTCATAGTATTTTCGTTCCTAGAAAATCAAAGCATTAAATTTTCTGTTTCTCCGCCTAATACACTGGAGCCATAATCAATTGCAAAAGGAGTTGAGATATTAGCAACATGAACCTGGGTAGTCATAATGTCTAAAAATTTATTCATTACATCATGACCAAGGTACACGCTTGCTCCTCCGCTTGCTTTAACCAATTTTAATGCGCCAGCAACACAACGATCATTAATGGTGCCAACTTGATGCCTAAATTTCACTCTATTATTGACATCAATCTTATTTGAATTCCTTGCTTCGTCCATCATAGATTTCATATTTGCTTCTAAAGTATTCCACATCTGATCAATCTCCAGTGTAGCTTCGGCTATTAGAGCAGAAGTTACTGGATTGCTTTTAGCCTCAACACCAAAGCTTGATACTCTAGACTTTGCTCCATCAATAAAAGCATTTAATGCGCCTTGGTAAGCTCCAAGAGAAGGAACGGCCACAGAGTGAGTAAAAACTTGACCAAAAGGGAGTTGATACAAGGGACTTGGATTTATTTTCTTACCTGGATTTTCTGATAAAAATGCATCTTTTAGATAATGAATTCTGTAATTGGGTACAAATGCATCGGTAACTTTAATTCTTTTGCTGCCAGTTCCTTTCAGACCATAAACATGCCAATTATCAACAATCTCATAGTCTTCTCTGGGTATAAGCAAGGTAACAAAACTTTCAAAGCCTAGAGAAGGGTCTAAAACTGCACCTCCAAAAAACCAATTACAATGATCGCTTCCAGAGGACCAATCCCATTCACCAGACACTCTGTAACCACCCTCTTCAGGAACTGCAATTCCTTTCGGAGCGTAAGATGAAGATATTAAAACAGTATTATCTTCTCCCCAGACATCTTGTTGAGCTTGCTCACCAAAAACAGAGATTTGCCAATTATGTACCGCAACAACTGAGAAAACCCAAGCAGAGGTCATACAAGCCTCAGCAATAATGCCTGTAACTTTATAAAATACAATTGGATCCATCTCATAGCCACCCCATCTAATGGGTTGAAGGATTTTAAAAAAGCCAAGGTCTTTAAAATCTTGAATAGTTTCATCACTAAGCCTCCTAAGTTTTGCTGTATCTTCAGCTCTATTGCGCAAAGTTTGCTGTAAATCTCTAGCTAACTGATAAAGCTTTTCTGGGGATGGAATAATATTATTGGATGTTTGCGGCATATCTATACTCTCCTAAAACTCAGTAGTTATTTTTAAACCTTATCAAATAATAATATACATTTAAGGATCTTTTTAAAAGCTTATAAAATAAGTTTGATATCCACGCAACAGTAAAATTAAAGGGTTAAAAGATTTATAAATTATGAACTTTTTATGTTTTTGCTGGTCATATAAGTAAGCTAGTTAAAATTTTCCTCTAAAATTTTTCCCTAAAACTAGCTAGAGCGGGCTGGCCATGCCCGCTTGCTCCTTAAGATGTAATAATATAATTAATGAAGGTTGAGATTTGAAGATATAGCTCTTAACTCATCTATTACAGCTTCCCAGATTCTCCACTCCTTGGTGTTGAGGGTTGCAGCAAACTCTGCCGCCCTAAGCATGACAATTGACTCAGCATCATCTCCGTATTGAGATAAAAGATCAGTTGCTATTTGTTTGATAGAATTCATATGATTTAAATTTTCTAAATTTATTTACTTCACAACGGTTATTAGACAGGTTACTTTAAACATTACAAATTACAAATTACAAATTAAATGCAAGTTTTCTGGTTCAAGGATTCAAAAATTGGTCATCTTAAGCAAGTAAATGCTTTGCTAGATGAGCTTGAAAAAGATATAGCGTTTAAAGTTGTGCCAATTGAGGATGATGACATTGAGACCTATGAAGATGAGGCATTATTATCAGACTGTGAGGAAACTATATTACTTATAGGCGCTGGACATTCCACTTATCCTAAAATACTTAAATTACAAAAACGCTTTAAAAAAAAATACAAAGGTAAGTTAATATCAGTGGCTATTTTGCGCCCATCTAAAAATATTAAATCATTCACCATAGTTTATGCGCCACAACATGATTTTAACAAAAAAAAGATACCTGATAATGTAATTACATTTCAAGGTTCGTTAGCATCGCCATCTTATTCAAAGCCAGAGATTAATAAGGCAGTAATAGCCATTGGTGGGTTAAGCAAGCACTATAAATTTGATTCAAAAATATTAATGAAGCAGCTGCATTATATTTTAAGCATGCATCAACATTATAATTTTAAAATATTTAACTCTCGAAGAACCCCTGCAATAGTTAATAAAAAAATTCAGAGGGAACTCAGAGAATATAAGAATATTGAATTTATTGACTGTCAAAATAAATTTTCAGAATCATTGAAAGCAAGATTAGAAAGCTCAATATTAAAATTCGTTACGCCTGACAGCTCTAATTTGGTTTTTGAATCCTTATCTACAGTAGGTAAAACATATTTAATACAAGTGGAACATCCAAGCTATAGGCGCTGGTTCGGAGCTAAAAAAATTAGATCTTCTATGGGTGAATTGGTAAACTCTAAAAGGGTTGGCGTTGTGAGCGTTATCTCAAAAAAAAGTGGGGTCAATATCTCTAGCATTACAAATCCCTCAATAGGTTTAGAGCCTATGGCTGAGATTGAAAAAGTAGCCTTTTCATTAATTAAAATAATAAAAAACTTTTCATGAAAATTGCCCATTTAGTTTCAAGCAAAATTTTTGCAGGTATTGAGCAACATGTATATGAATTGGCGTGTGAGATGAGTCAAGATACCAAGCAAATTATCATATGCGATAAAAAGATTGAAAATGACATGAGGGGATTGAAAACCATTTGTATAAAAATGGGCTCAAGACATTCCCCAATCAACCTCATTAAATTAATTTATTTACTTAAGAAAAATCATGTTGATATGTTGCATTGTCATGGGGCTAAAGCAAACTCAATTGGTGGTTGGTTAAGGCGAATCTTTGGAACGCAAGTTGTTTCAACTATTCACGGTCAAAAATCCAGAAAGAGCACTTTTTTAATTCCCAATGCAACTATTGGGGTCAATAAAAAACTTGCTGATAGCGTTAAGGATGGAATATTTATCCCAAATTGGTTCAACCCATCGCATGCCGGAAATCGTTCCACTCGAGAGGGCTCTATAATTGCCATAGGGAGACTTGAAAAAGTTAAAGGTTTTGATTTATTAATTAATAGCTGGGTAAATATTGAGCAGCAATTAGAAATTATTGGTTCGGGCTCAGAGGAAGAACCTCTAAGACGATTGATCAGAACTCTAAACTTAGATAACAAAATTAACATTGTGAATAATTGCAATTATTCATCTATCGAAGAAAAGTATAAAACAGCAAAAGGCTTGATTGTATCTAGTTTACGCGAAGGCGGTCCAAGAGTGGTTCTAGAAGCAATTAATCATGAGGTGCCTATTCTGGGAACAAGAGTAGGTATTATTCCAGAGCTAATCTCTAATGAATTTTTAACAGAGCCCAATAACTTAGAAGCTCTTCAAGCTATGCTTGAGGAAATGGTGCCTTTATTACCACAAATTGATATGAGCGGAATCAAATCTGCCTTAGTCTCTGAGTACTCTATAAAAAATGCTAGCAAGAAAACAAGGGATGTTTACCTTTCTTTGGCCAAAGCTAACTCATAAATATTTGTTGTCGCATTAGCTAAATACTCTTTAGTAAAAATATCTGGAATAGATTCTGGCTTTGGGGTCTCATGAAATTTTGAAATCTTTTCTGAAAGTGCAGAAATATTTCCATATTCAACTAATCCAGCAGGGTTAATTAATTCAATTGATTCCTTTACACCTCCTCTATTCCATCCCATTACACGAGTTCCACAAGCTGCAGCCTCAATAATTGTTCTGCCAAATGGTTCAGGTTTAGATGATAGATTCAGAACAATATCTGAAATTTTATAAACATTAGCAATATCTGATCTGGAGCCACAAAATGTAATATGTGATGAAAGATTTTTTTGCTTAATTGATTTAAGCAAAGATTTATAATAGTTCTCTTTATTTTTTTTAACCGGGCCCGGTATCAATCCATGGTATTTATTTGTATCTAATTTAGTAAAGAGAGTTATAAATTCCTCAATGCCTTTCCAGCTGGTAATTCTTCCTGGTAAGGTTAATAAAGTTTTATTCTTAGTTGAAGGAAATTCTTGGAACCAAGAATCACTCCATTCTTCAGTTAAGGGATTTAGATTAAATTCCTTAAGATCACACCCCCTGTAAACAAGATGTAAATTGCTCTTATTAACGTCATAGTATTTATTAATATAATCTTTTACTGTTTGTGAAATAGCAATTATCTCATCAGCATAAGACATAGATTTACTATAAAAAGGTTTGCTGTACAAACCATGGAATGTGGAGATAACAACCGGCCTTTTTCCTGTAAATTTTTTTAAAGCGAGGTAGTTAACCCAGGCAGGAAATCTAGAACGAACATGAATAATATCTGGTTGAAACTCTGAATAAATCTTTCTTAAATTATTTATCTGAGCAAGTGCTATAAGGTTTTTTTTAGCTAAAGGGAGAGTGTAATGTTTTGCACCATGCTCCTCTAATAATTCTACCAATCGACCGCCTGCAGAAATTACAGCAGATTCATGTCCTGATATTTTTAGGTATTGTGAAAGGTCAACTGTGCCCCGCTCAACACCGCCAAGTTTAAGCTCTGGCAGTAGCTGAATTACCCTCATTGATTACTCGTAGCGCAGCGCAACAGCGGGCTCTAATTGAGCAGCTTTTCTGGCTGGCCAAATTCCAAAAAATAAACCTACACAAGCTGAAAATGTGACTGAACCAAATATAGCTGAAAAAGGTATAGTAAAGACCCAGTCTTGGAAGATAGTAACTAAAAAATAGAGTGCAGATCCAAAGATAACGCCAACAATGCCGCCAATAATACATAAAGCAACAGCTTCAATTATAAATTGCAGCAAAATTGCCTGATGGGTTGCTCCCAATGCCTTGCGCAAACCTATTTCCCTTGTTCGCTCTGTTACAGATACAAGCATAATATTCATTACACCTATTCCGCCAACCAGAAGACTAATGCCAGCTATACCAATAATTAGAGCTGAAAAAATTGCAGTTGCTTGTTTTTGTAAATCAGTAAACTGAGACCAATCATTGATCCTAAAATTATTTTCTTCTCCAGGACCAATATCATGCTCTCTTCGAAGAACTCTCTCTATTGAAATCATAGCTTCTTCTGGAGTGTAGGTGTTTGGCACTTCAACACGAATTGAATCAACTCTGTCCCTTCCAAAAAGCCTATCAGATGCTGTGAGCAGAGGTATATAAATTTGCTCATCAGGATTGGACCAACCTGAAGAACCTTCAGATTTTACAACGCCTATAACCTTGAAGGTAACTCCTCCTAGGTCAATATCCTGACCTACTAGGGCCTTTGATGATGTTTTAAGCTCTGTGCCAACACTGGAGCCGACAATTGCAACCCTTTTTCTGGCCAGATCATCTCTCTCTGTGAAAAAGGTACCCTCATCAATTTCATACCCTTGAATGCTGAGATAACTCTCTCGCGCTCCAATAACAGATATGCTAATACTTTCATTTTTATATTTTAGTGATTTGCTTCCACGAATCTCAGGGGAAACTTTCCAATTAATTTCTTGGTCTTTAATTAATGCATCAGCATCTGAAATAGAGAGAGGAGCAGCGCTAATTTTTTGACTTCCCCTGCCTCTAGATGGATACACAGACAATGTTCTAGCAGATAAATTGGTAATCGAGTCATCAATTGCTCTTTGGGCGCTAGAACCAATTCCTACCATTGCGATGACTGATGCGGTACCAATAACAATTGCAATGGTTGTTAAAAGAGAGCGGAGTAGATTGGCTCTTATTGCATCAATAGCAGTTGAAATTGATTCTTGTAAAACCATCGATTAACCAAACCTACCTTTTACTCTCTCAGAGAATCTTTGCTGATATTTTATTAAGCCTTCACTTGGAAGCACGTACACCACTTCTGTCTGTTCTATCCCTTGTTTTACTTCGACATAATTTAAATCAGTTTTCCCAACTTTTACCCAGATTGGCTTTGCTCCCTTATTAGTTTTCTTTAGCACTATGAAGGTATCAAAATTTTCACCTGCAATCCTTTTAGCTAAGAAACTATTCAAATCTTCATTATCTACTCCAAGCAAAGATGCTACTGAAGCAATATCTTTTCGAGTTCTTAAGGAACCTGCAGGTAGCGCCAAAGCTACCTCTTCATTTAATATCTCTATTGCCACATCAGTATTCATTCCTATAAGCAATAGATTATCTTTATTTTCTATATCTATTAATACTGGGAATGTAGTGACATTTTGATCAATCTTAGACATCGGCTCAATTTTAGAAACAACTCCAATGAATTTTTTGTCTCTATAAGCCGAAACTTTTAACGTAACCTCTTGACCAATAGTAATCTTGCCAATATCTATTTCATCAATTAGAGCTCTAACTCTTACCTGGTTAAGGTCAGCCATCTCCATCAATAAAGTTCCTCCGCCCACAGCTGAAGTGGGAGAGGTTATAACTTGTCCAACTTCTGCAAGTCTGCTAATTACTGTTCCAGCGATTGGAGATCTAACGCTAGTGTCATCAAGTGCAATTCTTGCATTTTCTAAAAATACTTCTGCTCTAACAAGTTGAGCTCGCGCAGAGGAAAAGGCTTCTTGGGCATCTTCAAAAGATTTGTCAGAGATATTGCCCTCATCATGTAGTCTCTTGGAGCGCTCAAACTGATTTTGAGCATTACTTAAACGAACCTTAGCTACATCTAAATCTGCATTAGCTTGTGCCAATGTATTTGTTGGTGTTCTCTGATCAATTCTTGCCAAAACAACTCCCTCATCTACATAGTCACCTATTTCAGCACCCAAAAAGAGGATTTGACCAGAAGCTTTTGATTTAATTTCAATAGAAGAGATTGCCTCAACAGTTCCTGAAGCCTCAACAGTTAATTCAAGCTGCTGAGATCCTGCTTCTTTTAGGGCATAAAACTTAAACTCCTCTTCTTCCTTTCCACCTCCACAGCTCACTAAGAACATTAGCGAGATAGACAAGGTAACTTTTCTGACAATTGAATGTTTCATTTTTTTTCCTTAATTGAATCTGATTCTACCAAACCATCCTTAATAAAGATTGTTCTTTGGGCCTCTGCCGCGACATCATTTTCATGAGTTATTATAATTATTGTTTGGCCCTGTTTGTGAAGGTTTTGAAATAGCTGCATGACATCATGTCCAGTTTGACTATCTAAGTTTCCAGTCGGCTCATCTGCGAACAAGATAGAAGGGTTATTTACCAATGCTCTAGCAATAGCAACCCTTTGTTGTTGCCCTCCTGATAGCTCAGAGGGCTGATGATCCATTCTTGACTCTAAACCTACTTGAGATAAGGCATCTTTTGCCTTTTTAATTTGCTCCTGTTTACTAACTCCTGCATATTTTAGTGGCAGCATGACATTATCAAGAGCGCTATTGCGAGCTAATAAATGAAAGTTTTGAAAAACAAATCCAATTTCTTTATTTCTAATTCCAGCCAGTTCATCTCCTGCTAGCGTGCTGACCTCCTGTTGATTTAAAAAATAAGAGCCATGCGTTGGGCTATCTAGACACCCTATAATATTCATTAACGTTGATTTGCCTGAGCCTGATGGACCCATTATGGCAATAAATTCTCCTTGCTCAATTCCAAAGCTTATACCCCTAAGAGCCTCAACTGTTTGAGTGCCTAGCGAATAATGTTTTGTTATATTTTGAACTTCTATTAAATTCATATTTGCTCACAGAAAAAAACAGGGATATCCCTCAATGTATTGCTTTGATAGGTTTCATAATTTGGATAAAACGAACATATAAGCGGCCATAAATCCTCTTTTTTATCTTTAGACAATTCTTCAGCTACATAGTTCCCTGAGCCTGAAATTGTGGTGATTTTTATGTTTGGATGAGCCTTTACATTGTAGTACCAGCTTGGATTTTTAGGCATGCCTCCAAGAGAGGCAACGAGAATCGGAGCCCCATCTTGATGAACATAGATCAAAGGGATATTTCTAATCTTCTGAGATTTTGCACCTTTGGTTCTAACAACCATAATCGGAAAACCGCCTGGCCACTTATTCCAAATTTTTCCATTGGTCATTAAAAATATGAATGCCTGCAGTTTAGCAAAATGCTTAATTACACGCTTAGCAGTTTTTGCCTGTTGAAGAGTATATTTTTCTGAGTTCATTGGTTTATATAATGTAAAGTCTACTTTACACTATAAACTATTCAAATGCAGCTATTTGAGTTTGAAAATTTCCAAGAATAAGCGCATGAAGGTCATGAGTACCCTCGTATGTATTAACTGCCTCAAGGTTCATTGAATGCCTTACAACATGGTATTCATCTATTACTCCATTGCCGCCATGCATATCCCTTGCCATACGAGCTATTTCAAGAGCCTTACCACAGTTATTTCTTTTAATAAGAGATATCATTTCTGGAACCATTTTCTCTTCGTCTATCAAACGCCCAACTCTCAAGGCTGCTTGTAAGCCAAGAGTTATTTCTGTTTGCATATCTGCTAATTTTTTTTGAATAAGTTGCTTTCCGGCCAAAGGCTTGCCAAATTGAACTCTGTCAAGTGTGTATTGACGCGCAGCATGCCAACAGAATTCTGCTGCTCCTAAAACACCCCAGGCTATCCCATATCTTGCCATATTAAGACATGTAAATGGTCCTCTAAAACTTTGTGCTAAAGGCAGAACATGGTCATCTGGAATAAACACATCTGACATAAATACTTGCCCAGTAATAGATGCGCGAAGAGCAAACTTTCCAGCCATGGGTTGGGTTTCTAATCCTTTGAAATCTTTTCTTGCTATAAATCCTCTTAAAACTCCCTGTTCGTCTTTAGCCCAAATTACAAAAACATCTGCAATGGGCGCATTTGTAATCCAAGTTTTAGAACCATTTAATTTATAGCCGCCATCAACTTTCGTTGCGCGTGAAAGCATACTTCCTGGATCTGATCCAGCATCAGGTTCTGTTAAACCAAAACAGCCTACCAATTCCCCTGCAGCCATCCGAGGCAACAGCTCATCTTTTTGCTCTTCAGAGCCAAAGTTATAAATTGCATACATGGACAATGAAGACTGAACACTAAATGTAGAACGATAACTTGTATCAACTCTTTCAATTTCTCTGGTAATTAGACCGTATGAAACATAATTAATTCCAGCGCATCCATAACCCTTAATTGTTGCTCCTAAGATCCCAAGCTCTCCCATTTCTTTAAAAATTTGTGGATGAAAAGTTTCATTTCTATTGGATTCAAGAATTCTTGGCATCAAAGATTTTTGACAATAGTCTCGAACATTGTCTCGGATCATTCTTTCCTCTTCGGTTAGCTGGTCATCAAACTTAAAAATATCTTCCCAGTTATTTTCCATAATTAATATCTCTTAATAAATAAAGTTTTTCAAAAAAAAGCCCTGGTAATATACCAAGGCTTTTGATGCATTCTAAAATTAGAACTTGTAGGATAAATCCATTCCTATAGTTCTTGGAGCACCAAAGTAACTCACAGTGAGCTGGCCAAAGCCTGGGCCAAAAGGAATAGCATTTACGGAATAATCAGTATCAGTAAGGTTTTTAACCCAAAAAGTTAAAGCCATGTTTTCAGATGGCTCCATAAATAACCTCAGATCAGTTACCCCGTAACCATCCATCATTGATAATCCAGCCCTTGGATCTTTTCCATTGTAGGGGTTGGTGGAATATTCACTTTTTCTGTTGTGATCCAATCTCATGCGATAGCTACCAAAATCCTTTTCAAGTGAGACGTAAAGACTGTTTTTTGGAGAATAAGGAAATTGCTCAATTTGAAATCCATCTGTAGCAGTTTTACTGTCAGTATATTTTGGATCTAGATGACCAAAATTTACCATTAGCTTGGTAGAGTCATTTAAATAAGCGGTTGTTTCTATCTCCAAGCCAGATACTTCTGCTGAATTGTTAATCACCTCTGAAGCTGCTGCTGCATCAGCATTAAAGTAAGATAGTTGCATATCCTCATGTTCATTCTGAAAGATTGCTGCATTTAACATTAATCTATTATCAAAATATATACCCTTTAAGCCAAACTCAGTGGACTGAACTGTCTCTGGAGCATATGGAGTAGATGCAGCAAAGGGGTTGGAAGCCTCAGCATTAAAACCACCCGCTTTAAACCCATCAGCAACTTTAAAATATAAGTTTGTGTTTTCGCTGTAGTCATTAGAAATTATAAAAGTGGTGCTTGTGTCGTCAAAGCTACCTGATCCTGATGCAGAAATCACACCAACATATTCCTTGAAGCCATTCTTATCTTCATCTGTTGAACGTGCTCCCAATGTAACGTCCCAAGCTTCGCCTAGGGCAAATGTTACTTGGCCAAACATTGCTGTTGCGTCACCTGAGCCTGAGTAATTTTGAGCAAATACTTGTCCGCCCCCAAAAAATGATTGCGGATTAGCCGTATATGCATCATCGTCTAAGGAGTAATAACCTAAGATATAACTCATTCTGTCTGTTGAACCTGAGAGCTGCAGTTCAAATGTTTCAGAGGAGTATTGAGTATGTCTTTGAGTTGCGGCAATTGGGAATGGGCCTCCATCTAGGTCTAAACTATCGTCCCAATCAAGCTCTCTTTTTGACACTATAGCTTTTAATGTTCCAATGCTGAGTTCATGCGAAACAGTTAAACTCGTTCCTTTTACCACAGAGGTTTCAGAAACATTTGCATCAATATGAGCAACTTTCTGTCTACCATCCTTGGTAAACAGTTCGATGGGCCATAATCTTAGATTGCCCATAGCAGGGCCCAAGTTACCAACACCGAAAGCTTCGCTCCAATTTGGAATTGTATTTGTTAAAACACCTAGTGGCGGCGTATTATCTTGATCTGTTTTATCATGAGTAAAAGTTACAGATGTTTTTTCACCCTCATAAACATAAGTAAATTTATAGCCCTCAGAGTCTATGGTATCAAGATCACTTCTCAAGGGATTAGTAAGGTTTGGAACAACCCCTTGGGCAGCTTGATAAGGAGAAGGCATATTTGAAACATAGCCATCTCTTTGTTTGTTGTGGAGAACAAGTTTTATAAATACGTCTTCACCAGCTTCATAATCTGCAATAAATTTTGTTTGTTTTAAACCATAATTTCCAAAAGTTACTTTTGCAGAAGCTCCTTCGCCAGAAGGTCTTTTGCTAATAAAGTTTATTGCGCCTGCTAGAGTATTTCTGCCGTAAAGAGTTCCTTGAGGTCCGCGAAGAACCTCGACTCTTTCAAGATCAACAACATCAAAAATAGCACCTTGATTTTTTCCTAAATATACGCCATCAAGATATATTCCAACTGTAGGCTCCCAAGTAATTGCTGGGTTCATTGTCACCCCGCCTCGGATAGCTGCTGTCATGCCGGTATTGTTTGCAGGCATTTGCATTAGGAAAACATTTGGAGCTATACCATTTAAATCAATTCCATTTTTAATATCTAAATCATTTATCGTAGATTCAGAAATTGCAGTAAGAGCAATTGGAGTATCTTGAAGACTCTCTTCTTTCTTCTGCGCCGTAACTACCACCTCTTCAATAACGCCTGGTGATTGAGCATGAAGATTCGTATTAAAGAAAAAAGATAGCGGTATCGCTAAAAATATTAATTTCAGTTTACTCATAGTATTTCCTATATAAAATTTAGTAAGTTGCTTGATTATTGCAAAAAAGTTAACTTTTTGCATCTTTCTAAGATTTAAGATAAAAATAAACCTTGCTTATTGGATGATTAACTGATCATCTCGATCCTAATAATGCCGAATCTCGGAGATGAAAATGTAATTTCTGAATTCTTTAAGCATTCTGACGCTATCTCAATCATCTTATTGCTATTGCCACAAATAATAATTAAAGGGAGATTTTCTTGATATTGATATGTGAAGTTAAGAACCTCAGAGGAAACATCTCCATGTTTAGTACCATGTAGATCTAGGTGTGTAATACCCCTTTCTTCGAAAACTTTCATCATTTGGCAGTTTGACTTACCTTTAACTTATATTTGTTTTAACCATCATGACATCCATTCTTCGTGCATTGTGATGATCATAATCATAGACAACCTCATCTCCAAGGGTGAGGTTTGGAAAACGTTTGAAAAGCTCTTTGAGCATTACTTCAGTTTGCGATCTGACTAATGTGACTCCAATACAATAATGGGGGCCTTGACCAAAAGAAATGCTTTTATCATGATCCCTCTTGATGTCAAAGGTACTGGGATTTTGATAAATCAAAGGGTCCATTCCAGCTGTGCTGGTAATGAGTTGGACCATTTGCCCTTTTTTAATGCGATGACCTTGTATTTCCATATCTTCAGAAGCATACCTAGCCAGCCCTGTTTTTCCTGAGGATTCATACCTAAGAGTTTCTGAAATTGCTCCTTGAACCAGCGTTTCATCAGCCATCAACGCATCATGTTGCTTTGGATGCTGTAACAAATTTTTAATCAAATAACTATGCAAATCAACAGCAGTGTCTGAGCCAGCACCTAACACTGCGCCGACAAGAGCACACATTTCAAGGTTTGATAGTTTTGACCCCTCATCTTCTGCAAGAATTAAAGTTGATAAGAAATCATCTCCCGGGTTTGCTCTTCTTTCGTTGATAAGCTCATTCAATAAATCCAAACCCTCAGGCACTCCTTTGATAGCATCTTTTCTTTCTTCTGGAGTAAGCATCGGATTAATTCCACGAACCACCCCATATGCCAAAGAATCAAAAATTGGAAATTTATCTCTAGGTATACCAACAAGACTTGCAATAGCTTGGG
>ERZ1049444.778-NODE-778-length-27207-cov-43.379051_pt1 | contig 27207 bp, 21 predicted proteins | sample MGYA00383101_ERZ1049444 | MGnify/ENA primary metagenome ERZ1049444 (study PRJEB29581, sample SAMEA5548371) | metagenome | biome: marine; feature: coastal; material: water | depth 50 m | study: Short-term variability in the microbial, nano- and picoplankton...
TCGTGGCATACTTGATCGCAGTGCCCTTGATCGCAGTGCCTTTGATCGCAGTGCCAATGCATTTCTTGACGATGAAACCATTAACCGCGATATTGCACCTACTTCTAAACCACTTTTGACTATTGGGAAAAATATGCGCAAAACGCTGCTTTTCGCGCTCTTAATCTCTCTCAATGCACCCGCTGCTGAGAGAACGCTCAACAATGGCAATCTTGTTCTGCAGGATATTCCAGTGATTCCGGCATCGATGATCGAAGACCTGAATCGATACCAGAATGTTCGTTCGGCTTCATTCCAGGCGTGGAGCCAAGATGGGGAATCGCTTTTTGTACGAACGCGGTTTGGGGATGTGCCTCAATTACACAAAGTTAGCACGCCGGGTGGTGCAAGATCGCAGCTGACTTTTTTTAGTGAACCTATTGGCAGCGTCAATAGAAACCCAAACAGCAACGAGTTGGTATTTACCATGGACGCAGGTGGGAGTGAGTTCTCGCAGGTGTTCTTTTTCGATCCCGAGTCCGGTAGCGCGAGGATGATGACCGATGGTGAATCAAGAAATGGTTCGGTCACTTTTAACCGTGATGGCAGCGGCATTGCGTATGCCAGCACAGAACGAAATGGCCGCTCTAACGATATCTGGATGATGGATGTCGGTGAATCAGCGGAACGTGAAATCACATTTGAGGCGCCCGATGGAACCTACTGGAGCCCGTCAGATTTCACCGCTGACAAAGAGGGTCTGCTGATTACGAACTATGTCGCAGTGGTCGATTCACGTATCCACTTAAAAAACCAGTCAACCGGTAAAGTCACTCAATTGCGTGGTGGTGGCACTAACAAGAGCATCAATCTTGCCGTCGGTTTTGATGCCGATGATCAGGGTTTTTTCTTCATTACCAATGAAGGTAGCGAATTTGCTCAATTAGCTTGGGCGCGGTTGGATGATCCAGATAACATTGTTCGAATAACCAACAACATCAATTGGGATATCGACGACGTTATCTTGAGTGATGATCGCCAGCGCGCTGCGTTTGTCGTTAATGAGGGTGGCATCCACCGTTTATATTTGCTGGATACCCGCAGTCGAAAGTTTGCTGAAGTTGATGGCTTGCCCACCGGGCTAGTCGGTAAGCTTGCGTTCAGCCCCAGCGGGCGAGCACTTGCGATGACGCTCAATACGCCAAAAACCCCATCTGATACGTTTGTGTTGGCGCTTAAAGATGACCCAACCCGGCATGGTGCGCTCACCCGTTGGACTACTAGTGAAGTTGGTGGCTTGAACACTGAAGATTTTGCTGTGCCTGAACTGATCGAATACGAGACGTTCGACAACCGAAAGATTCCGGCGTTCTTATATAAACCTCAAGGGCAAGGCCCATTCCCTGTCGTAATCTCGATCCACGGTGGCCCTGAAAGTCAGGCTCTGCCATCTTTCAGTTCTACCTACCAGATGTGGCTGGCGAAACTTGGTGTTGCGATTCTAGTGCCCAATGTGCGCGGGTCAGACGGCTACGGTAAGTCTTACCTGCAACTAGACGATGGCTTTAAACGCGAAAACTCGGTTAAAGATATTGGAACGTTGCTCGACTGGGTGGAACAGCAACCGGAGCTCGATAAAAACCGGGTTGCCGTTTTTGGTGGCAGCTACGGCGGCTACATGGTGCTGGCGTCCTCCGTTCTCTTCAGCGACCGCTTGAAAGCGGCGGTTGACGTGGTGGGAATCAGCAGCTTTGTCACTTTTCTGGAGAACACACAGGACTATCGTCGCGATCTACGGCGTGCGGAATATGGTGATGAGCGCGACCCGGAGATGCGTGCACATCTAGAGAAAATCTCACCGCTGAATAATGCAGAGCGGATAAAGGTCCCCATGTTGGTGGTCCAGGGGCAGAATGATCCCCGTGTGCCGGTAACCGAATCGCAGCAGTTGGTTGATCAGCTTCGTGAACAAGGGCAAACAGTTTGGTATATGAATGCGCTGAATGAAGGGCACGGTTTTAGAAAGAAGGAGAACCGTGATATCTACCAGCAGGCAACCGTTTTGTTTCTGAAGGAATTCTTGGTGGGTAAATAGTGAGTAGCTCATTCGATTAACACAAGAGGGTGCGGAATTCACGTTGCGCTGGATTTCAAATTGTTGGCTGCGACCCTCTATTTCATGAACATTATCGGTGATTTTTCCCCTGCTTCGAAGCGCCATCCACAACATTGTCGGTTACGGTTGGCAATCTAGTCAGATAAGCACGTGAGTGTTGAAGGGCAGGGATTTTGGGTTGAAGAAAATTTTTTGATCTTTACGTAATCTTCACGTTGCTTAGGTATCTTTGCGAATTCTCAATGTGAACGTATTTTTATCCAGTCTGTAAATCGCACTTTACAGTAACACCCGAGAGGAAATTATGATCAAAGCAAGACATTGGTTAGTCGCTGCTGTGCTATCACTGAGTACAGTTGCCCAGGCAGAGGTCTCGGATAGCGAGTTTGCTGAAATGAAAGCGGGTCTCGTGTCGTTGATGGAGCGCGTAAATGCTCTTGAGGCGGAAAACAAGGCATTGCGCGTCCAGTCTGTCAAGCATAGCGAGGCGGTAGAAGTCATGGCTAGTGCAGACCAAAAAGTGAAAAGCAATTGGTCAAACACGGTCAAGGTAAAAGGTGATCTGCGCTACCGCTATGAAGGCATTGCTCAAGACGGAAGGGCAGACAGGGAAAGAAATCGGGTCAGAGCACGGGCTGCGATTGTCGCCAAGCTCAAAGATAATGTTGAAGTCGGCATTGGTATCGCGAGTGGAAATGATGATCCGGTTTCTACCAATCAATCCCTTGGTGGTGGTGGTGCAACCAAGGATACGCGGTTGGATCTGGCATATTTCAAATGGCGTGCCACCGAGAATGTTGCGATTACCGGCGGTAAGTTTAAAAACGTCTTCTATAAGCCCCACGGAAGCGAGTTAATTTTTGATGGAGACTACAACCCGGAAGGCGTGGCATTTGGTTGGAACAATGGTTCAGGGTTTCTCACGGCGGCACTTTACTGGCTCGAAAGTGATACTAGGAGAAGCAATCACCGATTCTCCTACGGTGTGCAGGGAGGCTACAACGCGGAACTGGGAGGGGGTAAGCTTACCGCAGGTTTGGGGTATTACCAGTTTGGCACGCAGGGTCGAAGCACTTTCTATGGTGATGAAGATGACTTTGCCGGGAATACTTTTACTTGCGCTGATCCCGTGGCAGTGACTGGTTGCCTATATGACAATGACTTTACGGAAATTCAGGTGTTTGGAGACTGGAGTACAACAATACAAGACAGACCATTTAGTCTTTACGCCGAATACCTGAACAATACGGCTGCGGATAGATTTGATACAGCATGGTCCGGCGGGTTTAAGTATGGCAAAGCGTCTGCGCGTGGTACCTGGGAGTTTGATTATAGATATGAGGATAGGGAAGCTGATTCAGTATTTGGTTTGATTACCGGTAGTGACTTCGGCGGTGGCGGCACAGATGCCAATGGTCACATTCTGAAAGGCGCGATTGCGATGAATAAAGCCTGGAAGTTCTCGCTGACTTATTTTATCAACGAGACCAATTTGGCTTTCGGCACCGAAGCTGATTACAACAGAATCCAGATAGACTCAGCCTTTAAATTTTAACTTGTAATCTCAGCAAGGGCGCCTCAAAACGTCCTGCCAAAGGCCGCAATGATGTTGCGCTAAAATGCAGGAAATAATGACCGCGGGAAGCCCGGAAAATATGTTCCCAACTTCAGGTCTGAGAAAAGCTAAAATATAACCGAAGCCATTGCTGGTGTTATTCGCCCCACATACCTGCAAATTCATAAGAAACGGCGACTTCATCTCCTACTACCCACGCATCATGACCCGGCGCCAAAGCGTAGGCATCGCCGGCACTGTAAGTCACTTCACTTCCATCGTCATGAACACAACAAATTTTACCAGACAAAATAAGGCCTAAATGGCTTGCTTGACAGGTTGCTGTTCCAACCGTGGGTTTGACGTCAACTGACCACTTCCAACCTGGCTGAAGTGTTAATTTATTAACTCTCTGACCGCGAACACTAACAGACTCGATAAGCGCGTTTGCAAATCCATTATTTACTTCTTCAGGATCATCAAAATTTTTGGCTTCTAGTGAAATCACAATTTCTCTCCTTTTGTCAGAGCTTTAATCATAGCTGAATAGCCTATTCAGTCAAACCAGGTCTAAATCGAGGAGAGAAGTTCTTGAAGCGCATGAAAAGTGGTTTTTGCGCTTACGTCTCTCGATTATCTTTTGTCCCGGTTCCCAATGCCGAGTGGCTGCACGCGAGTAGGATTAGTCTTTGGTGTTGATAGTGAGTGTTTTCCGTGCGACTAATTTTTCTCGATCCGAATAAACCAAAATCGAACTATGATTGAAGCGCCCGCCTCCCAAGGGGAGACTGTGGTTTCCATAATGCTTATTAGGAGCGAAACAATGAGTTACACATCCGTATCGATGACAAGACCCGGCAAGGCCTGGGATGGTGTAGAAGCTGGCTCGGACGAATGGGCCGCAATGCAAGAAAAGCAGCAAGCCGTGATCAGTGAAGCAGGTGGTACGATTGTCGCTGGTGGTTGGGCTGTTGGTTTTAATGCTTTTATTAATATCATTACCTATCCGGACATTGATTGTTCGATGAAGGTGGTCGCCCGCCTGACGGCTGCGCAAATGGCAGAAATTGAGTCTTCTGCATTAATTTCTCCCGAGGAATGGGCAACCCTAATCAGCTAAGCCGGGCGGCGCTCGAAGATAGATATGCGCTTAAGGCTAGTTGTTAAAGGTGTTTCTCCTGTCTAAACGATTCAGCACGCGACAAGGCATGTATCGCCATGCGCGGAAGACGCGCTGGCTTCAACGAAGTCTAGACAGGGGAATCAGTGAGAACGATCTTGCTTTGTAGTCGACATAGCCCGGTTTATCTTCGAGCAATTTCTTTTCGATCATTGGAATCGAGACAAAGGTAAACAGAAGAATCATAGCGATAGAACCTGAAAGCATCCAATAATCGGCATAGCCTACTGCAGCATAACCGAACAACAGCACAGCGACCCAAACACCGATTTCGCCAAGGTAATTTGGATGGCGGCATAAAGACCATAGGCCGGTATCTAACACTTCAGTTCGGCTGCGGCGAAGCTGCCGAAAACGGTGTAGCTCACGATCAGACTGGAACTCGAGCCAAACGGATGTCAGGCCAATAGCCAGTGCCAGATAGTCGAACCCGTTAATCGGTTGAGTGCCGATAACAAGGGCGTGGTACATCGGTATGCAGCCCAAAAAAACAAGCAACGTGGGGTAAAGGTGAACGCCGGTAAAACTCAGTGGCCACCAAAGTATGCCGGCTTTGGCCTGTAAATTCACATAGCGCCAATCCACGTGATCAAGACCGCTCCAAGTGTACGCCCAGTTAATGGTTAGCCTAAAGCCCCAAAGTAGAATCACCAATGCCAACATCAGCTGGCGAATGACATTTGCATCACTTTGCAGACTGATTAGGTAGCCAACAATCACCATCGGAATCACGCTCCAGTAGGCATCGTAAAAGCTGGAATTTTTGTATGCAACACTGAAGGCAAATATGACAATGGTTGCAACCACGTCGGCTATCAGTACCTGAACCATCAGATGGTATTCGGTGACAAACTGAAGGGTTACCCCGGCAGCGGCTAGTGCAATTAAGTAACTGATAACGACAATAATGTAGGCTTTAATCATAGGGTAAATACCACGTGTTCTCATTGTTTAGTAGACAACATAACTAACCAAAAAGTAAAGGTGCACGCTCTGAATTTTTAAAATTCTAAAATGAGCTGAGTGGCGATGGTGTTTTCGTAGACCAAGCAGCTTGTTACTGATGATGAGGCAAGGCAAATAGCACGAGAAAAGACATGGTAAACCATGTTTTCCAAAAAACGTTAAGTATGGTGATAGCGGTAATTTGTGTGCAGTTCAATCAGACTTTAGGCACTTGATTTAGGACCACCCAAGAGGTCTCTAGGGTGATCCGTCATCTTAAAATACCACTGCCCGTGTGGATCGCTGGCTGATTACCATTGATCGACATGCATAACGGTGTTTAGGGGAGGGCGGTATGCAGGCTTGAATTCAGTGCCCTTTGTGTAGGCGATGGGTATCAAGGCGACTTGTGTATAGTCAGCGTAGGGAATGCCCAGTAGATTCGCAATTTCCTCTTCGTGCATTAAATGCAGCGTTGTCCAGGCGGTGCCGAGACCGCGGGCGCGCGCGGCAATCATAAAACTCCAGGCAGCGGGGATAATCGAACCGTAGGTGGCGGCCTGTGCGAAATTTCCGCCGCCAGCAATTTCCGGTGATTCAATACGACCCGCAATGCACGGAATAAGTAACGCTGGGGCCTTGGCCATGTTGGCAGCTAAATATTCAGCGGAAGAAGTTGACCTCTCTTGGCTGGAGACCAGTGATTGATCGCCGCTGTCCTTATGCAGATGATGAATGGCTACAGGCATGGTTTTATAAATTTCCCAGACTTGAGCGTAGATCTCAGCAATGCGATCTTTTTTTGCCTGATCGGTGACGAACATGAACTGCCAACCTTGTGCGTTTGAGCCCGTAGGCGCTTGAACGGCGATGTTCATGCACTCTTCTAAGACGTCCATCGGCACTGGGCGGTCAAAGTCCAGTCGTTTACGCACAGCACGGGTGGTGCTAAGAAGCTCATCATTGCTCAGCGCTAACTGTGGGTGTGTCATGTAAATCCTCTTGGTGTTGGTGAGTGAGTATGTCGTGGGTCATGTTAAACAAATGTGTGCTAAGCAGCAGCAATCACCATGCCTTACCTTTCTTGGAAAAATATGGTTCACACTGCCTATCTCAACAGCCTAGTCATCTCTCTGTTTTACTGAAACAAAAACCCAACAATTGTTAATACAATAGTATAAGGCAGCGCCATGATCACCATCCGGATATAGCCCAGTTTGATAAGCGGCGCGAGTGCCGATGTCAACAGAAATAGAAACGCGGCTTGACCATTCGGAGTCGCGACCGAGGGAAGGTTTGTGCCCGTATTAATACTGACGGCTAGGCTATCGAAATGCGCTCTGGATATATCGCCTGCATCATATGCTGCTTTAACTTCGTTGATATAGACCGTGGCGACGAATACATTATCAGAGATGGCTGACAGTAATCCGTTGGCCAGGAAAAATGCTCTCGGTTGGTCTTCAATAGGCAGGGCAAGCACCCACTGAATAACAGGGCTAAAGAGGTGTAGGTCATGAATCATGCCTACAACGACGAAGAAGATGCAGAGCAGTGAAACAAAAGGCAGTGATTCTTCAAACGCTCGACCGATTTGATGTTCTTCGTTGATGCCAGTTAGTGCCGTTACAGCAACCAGCAGACATAAGCCAATAAGACCGACTTCCATGATATGAAGAGCAAGACCGATCACTAAAAGGATACCGCAGGCTCCCTGCACAATAAGAGCATAAACCTCCCTAGGTTTACGTTTTTCGTCCTGTTCTTGAATATAGTCTTTTATTATCCCGCGTACCTTTGGATCTAGCTTGCCGCCGTAGCCGAGTACACCCGTCAGCTCAAGTACGACGCAAGTTATAAAGCCGGCGATCACCGCTGGGATTGTGACATGTGACATTGCGATAGCGAACTCAATGAAAGTCCAATCCATTTTGTCGGCAATCAAGAGATTCTGGGGTTCACCCACCATCGTTGTGACGCCGCCAAGTGCTGTGCCGATCGCACCGTGCATGACTAGGCCTCTAATGAATGCTCTGAAGTCCTCGAGCACATCGCCGCTGAGCTCCTCTCGATCCTCAACGCCGTCATGGTCTATATCTGTGTTTGTTGCAGAATGAATCTTTTCGTACACCCCATACAGGGCAACAAAGACAGCAATAAGCACGGCAGTAACGGTTAGCGCGTCAAGGAACGCGGAAAGGAATGCGGCCATGACTGAAAACATGAGTGACAGCATCCATTTGCTGCGCACATTCATAATGATTTTTGCAAAGACAAAGGTCAGTAATGGCTTCATGAAATAAATAAAGCTCACCATGAAGATCAGTAGTGCAAGTACACCGAGATTGGCTTGTATTTCGTGCCAAACAGTTTCAGGGGAGGTCAATCCAAGCGCTAGGATGCCAATGCCTAAAAGTCCGCCGCTCTGAAGTGGGTAGCATTTTAGTGCCATGGCCAGTGTCAGAATGAACATGCCTAAAAACATCCAACCTAAAACAGTGGTTCCTACCACTAATTTGAGGGGGAAACACAGGACGAGGAAAACCAAGATTGACATCTTGAACCAGCCTGGACTATTTCCTAAAAACTCTCTGTATGCGATTTGAATCATTAAATTCCCTCCACTGCCTGCATTGTAAATAAATTGTCTTTGCTTCACGCGAAAGTTACCGAGTCATCGCGTGCCATATATTCTACTAATTTCTTGAAGCGCTTTGTGACACTTTGTGCGGTATGCCGAATGTCAGTTCGCCCCTTAATATCTTAGCGGTTGATATACTAAGCGTTATATTACATCGAATTTTGTCTTGAGCGAGTTTTTAAGTGATTGATTATTAACTTAAATAGACATTCGTTGTCGCGACTACAAATTGGTAGGTCTAGCCTAATTTGATGTGACTTATTGGTAATCAGTGGTCAATCTTCGACTTCGTGTTGTCCCGTCTATCTGGCCTCGATTTTGCCCCATGAGTGCTGTTCAAGTCGGCCGTAGGAGCAGGTGGCCTGTAAGGCTCCAGAATAGCACTATCTTGTTGTCTTAGCGTTGAATGATCATCCCAGTGACCACACTTAGCAGTTCTTAGGGCAATGTGGTTTATACTGCTTGTCCTCACAAGTGCTCCTCGCCGTGCAAGGTGTGCGGGAGAGTTAAGGTCATCGAATGCCAGCGTACAAAACAGCACCAGTCCCTTCGTCCCGAATGCCAGACGGCATACCGTATATTATTGTCAACGATATCGCGGAACGCTTTAGCTTCTATGGCATGAAGGCCATTCTTGTGGTCTTTATGACGCAGTACTTGATGTCGAGCGATGGGCAATTGGCGACCATGTCGCGCGCCGACGCGACGTCTTATTTCCATCTGTTTGTGTCTACAACCTACTTTCTGCCGATTATTGGTGCCGTTATTGCGGATGCGTATTGGGGCAAGTATCGAACCGTCATGTTGCTATCTGTGGTGTATTGCGCAGGCCATTTTGCCTTGTTCTTGGATGACACCAGGGTAGGGTTGTTTCTCGGTCTGACATTAATCGCGATCGGGTCAGGGGGGATCAAGCCCAGCGTTGCTTCGAACGTCGGAGATCAGTTTGGCCGCTCCAATGAACACTTGTTGTCGAGAGCCTTTTCCTGGTACTACCTCGGCATCAACATAGGATCAGTGTTGTCTTCGCTGATGATACCTTGGCTGCTCAAGGCCTATGGGCCTGCCGTCGCGTTTGGCGTGCCTGGTCTGTTTATGCTGGTGGCAACATTAACATTTTGGATGGGCCGTTATCATTTTGTGCACCTGCCTCCGGCGGGCAAGTCTTACCTGACCGATGTCTTCGGTCGCGATGGCAGACGCGTGGCCAGCCGTTTGCTGGTGATTTATATCCTGGTAGCGGCGTTTTGGTCTTTATTCGATCAAATGGGCAGCACCTGGGTGCTTCAGGCAATGCAGATGGATAGAACCATTTTGGGTTATGAATTGTTGCCCGCCCAAATTCAAGCGATGAACCCTTTTTTGATTATCGTGCTCATTCCCCTTTTTTCTTACTATATTTATCCGTTCATGGCACGTTATTTTGACCTCACCGCGGGTCGCAAGATGTGTATGGGCATGTTTCTAGCGGCCACACCTTTTTTGGTCACCGCATGGTGCGAATCACAAATCCAGCTGGGTCACACGCCGCACATCAGTTGGCAGCTTCTGGCTTATTTTTTGATGACCCTGGCTGAAGTTCTATTGGTGATTACCTGCATGGAATTTTCGTATACCCAAGCACCAAAAAGCATGAAGTCGTTAGTCATGGCTCTGTTTTACCTGTCCATATCAGCGGGTAATTTGTTCACCGCGCTGGTCAATCAGGTGATTCAAAACCCTGACGGTACAACAATACTTGTTGGCGCGAGTTATCATCTGTTCTTCGCTGGATTCATGGGTCTTGTTGCTTTGATCTTTGCGATATATATGCGCTTTTATGAGGAACAGCACATCATTCAAGCAGAGGCTGCGCAATGAAAACGCTGCATGGCTGTGTAAAGCTTGAGACCAGCACGATCACGTTCATAGATTGTCTATTAGCCTCCGCGACATCAGCCTCCACTACCAATGACTGCCATGGCTTCAACCTCGACCAGCAGCTCCGGCATGACCAGGGCGGGGGTGGCAACCGCAGTGCTTGCCGGTACGCCGTCTGGGAACGCCTCAGTGCGGGCCTTGGCGAAATCTTTATAGGTAGAGATATCAGTTAGGTAAGTAGTAATTTTGACCACGTCTGCCATGGTCGCTCCGGCGCAGGCGAGGGCCTCTTCGATGTTCTCGAAAGTTCGCTTTGACTGGCCATAGACATCGCCCTTGGCTACTACGTTACCTGCATCGTCCAGCGAACAGATGCCAGAGAGATAGACCGTGTCGCCCAGCTTCGCGCCGGCTGGAATATTTAGTTTTTTTGCCCATGCCCATCCTGTGTCTACGCGCTGCTGCTTCATTGTCGCCTCCATGATGTTTGGATAATGCATTTTAGACTAACAGTTATCGCCAAGGCGGTTCAACACGGCTGCCTTTGTAATATCCGGCTAGCATTATCAGGATTAAGGACCATCAAGCGGAATGCCAACTTGCAGTGCCTTAGACTTGGATGCCCCTGTTGACGAGTCGAACCTGTGCTTTGGGTGTTGATGGGTCAGTCGTGAGCAAAAACTGAAAATAGACTGGCTATGATGAATAGGGCCAGTTGGCATTCGATGGCACTTCGATAAGGATTAATTGATAACTTAGCTAATATCGCTATGCTGCCAAAGACCGACATAAAAAGGCGATGCGTAATGATGGACTGTCTGTGGCACTGGGCTCGATTTCTCCTGCTAATTAGTTGGGGGTCTATTACTCTGGCCTCAGAAGAATCGAAAACTTGGGCGGTCGACAAGCCGAATTTCAGCGTTGAGGCATCAAGCGTTGATATCGATGTCGATGAAGGAACATGGATGAGTCTAACGGTGTCACCAGATGGTGAATACCTGGCGTTCGACCTGCTTGGAGATATCTACGAAATTCCGATTTCCGGAGGAGATGCGAAACCTCTAACCGAAGGCGTTGCCTGGGATATTCATCCGCAATACAGCCCTAATGGACGTTCAATAGCTTATGTATCCGATCGTGCGGGTGGAGACAATCTGTGGGTGATGAACCGAGCATCCGGTGAGTCACGGCAACTCACGCATGAATCCTTCAGGCTAGTAAACAGTCCGTTCTGGAGCCCGGATAGCCAATTTATTGCAGCAAGAAAACATTTTACGACTTCGCGCTCACTTGGGACCGGAGAGGTTTGGCTATACCATGCCGAATCCGATAAAGACTCGAGTGGCGGGGTTCAGGTTGTAAAGAGACCGTCTCCCACTTTCCAAAAAGAATTGGGCGAGCCTGCTTTTAGCCCGGATGGCAATTATTTGTATTACACCCAGAACGTCTCTCCAGGCAATATGTTCGTCTATCGTCAGGACAGTAATAAGGAAATTTTTCAAATTAAGCGCGTTGATCTCCAAACTGGAGAAGTGTCTACGGCGGTTAGAGGTGTCGGCGGATCGGTGCGGCCAACGCCTTCCCCTGATGGAACGCGTCTCGCTTTTATCCGTCGCGTAGGAGGCGATTCAAGTCTTTTTGTTAAGCATCTAGAAACGGGGATGGAGTCATTAATTGTGTCTGGACTGGATCCTGATATGCAGGAAACCTGGGCTGTTTATGGCTTTTATCCCAGCATGGCTTGGATGCCGGGCTCAAATGAAATTGTCTATTGGGCAGGCGGTAAAATATGGCGAGTTGGGCTGGGTGGCACTGAGCCTGTAGAAATTCCTTTCAAGATTCAGCACAGTCGTGAGTTTTTTGAAGCGCCATCGCCAACAATAGCGGTTTCGCCCGACACGTTTTCTACAAAAATGGTTCGATTTGCGACCAGATCTCCAGATGGCAGCGCGGTTGTGTTTGAGTCTTTAGGTAAGCTCTTTATCAAGAAAGGCGACGAACGACCGGTGCGCCTCACTGAGCATAAAACCGGATTCGAATACTATCCTGTTTGGACTCCGGACGGCCGTCAATTGGTATACATGCATTGGCATGATGACGCGCTCGCGACGTTGAAAAGTATCGATCTTAAGCAGGGTAAATCTAGGTCGCTGCTTGAAGCCAAAGGCCATTATATCGAGCCGAGTATCTCGAGCGATGGCGAGCATTTGGTGTATAGAAAATTAAGTGGCGGTAGGCTTCGGCATGGTGCATTTGGTGAGCGTCCTGGTCTTTATCTGCTCAATTTAAAGACTGGTGAAAACAGCTTCCTGAGACGGGATGGTGTGGATGCGCACATTGTCGGAGATGACATTTATTTTACGCATCGAAAACGACCAATGGGACGCAACAGCGATACAGCAAAGACTGTTTTGTTTGCGATGGACCTGACAGGGAACAGTGTTCGCGAGATTGCTAATGGTCTGCTGGCGACTCAATTTCGTGTTTCACCGAATAAGCGGTGGGTGGCATTCCGTGAACATTATCAAGTGTTCGTTAGCCCGATGCAGCAGACAGGTAAGTCAATCCCGCTTGGTCCGAAAGAAAAATCGCTGCCGACAAAAAAGCTGAGTGTAAATGGTGGGATCTATTTGAATTGGTCTAATGAAAATAGTCTGAGCTGGTCCACTGGGCCGGAAATGACAACCGTTACGCTGGGCGATGCGCCATTCACCGAAGAGAGCGCGACTGAAACAATCAATTTGTCGATGCAAGTTGAAACAGCAAAACCAAGCGGTACAGTGGCACTGACTCATGCGCGTATCATTACAATGAATGCTGAGCGCGATGTGATTGAATCAGGAACAATCATCGTTACGGACAACCGCATTGAAGCCGTCGGGGCATCTGATGAGGTTGAAGTGCCCCTTGGTGCACAGATAGTCGATGCGAAGGGTAAGACGATTATCCCTGGTATTATCGATGCTCACGCCCATGGTCGTTATGGTGAAGGTGAGATCATTGTTGAGAACAATTGGAACACGCTTGCGCATTTGGCGCTTGGGGTAACAACCCAGCACAACCCGTCCAGTTCAGCAAAACTCGCGTTTGCTTCAGCCGAATACACAAACACCGGACAAATTTTGTCAACGCGAATCTTTTCGACTGGTGAAATCGTTTACGGTGCAAAGAGTCGTAGCTTTGCGCCGGTTGATTCAGTTGAAGATGCCCTATCGCACATTCGACGCCTGAAAGCTCAGGGTGCGATTAGTATTAAAAACTACAATCAGCCCCGCAGAGAACAGCGCCAACAGGTCATCGAAGCTGCTCGTCAGGAGAACATGTTTGTTGTTGCCGAAGGAGGATCTTTGTACCACATGGACATGAATCTGGTGGTAGACGGTAGCACGGGTATTGAACATAACGTTCCCGCACTGAAAATGTATAACGATGTCACCCAGTTGTGGCAAGCGACGAACGTCGGGTACACACCAACGCTGGTTGTTACTTACGGCGGTTTGACATCCGAGGACTACTACTACCAGAAATACAATGTTTGGGAGCATCCAATACTCTCGAATTTCGTTCCTCCCTCAGTGCTCCGACCTCGGAGTGTACGACGAGTGATGGCGCCAGAATCAGAGTTTCGTGATGATGACGCTGCTGCCGTGGCGAAAACGTTGATGGATAACGGGGTAACGGTCAATATCGGTGCGCATGGTCAGCGTGAGGGGTTGGCGAGCCATTGGGAAATGTGGAGCTTTGTGCGTGGCGGCATGTCTCCTATGCAGGCTTTATCAGCGGCGACTATTAATCCGGCAACGTATCTTGGCATGGATGCAGATCTCGGTTCTATTGAACCAGGCAAGCTAGCTGACTTGGTGGTTTTGACGAAAAACCCATTGGAAAACATTGAATATTCTGATGACGTGAGTCATGTCATGATTAATGGAAGGTTCTACAGGGCGGATACGCTCGCTGAACAGGTCACGGGTGATCGACCTGCGCCCAAGCTTTGGTGGCGTTAACGCTTATTGTTGATCGGTCTTTTGGCAGGCAAGCGGGGTGCTGATGCTGACGCGACCTGTTTGCAAAACAGTGGGTTGAGCGCCTAATCAGCACCCAACCCCGTTTTGAATCAATCAGCAGCTGCTGGCATGATCCTGTTTTTCAAATCCCAAACTAAATGGGCGATAGCATAACCGCCGATGGCGATCGCAAAATGGTCAATAATAGTGTTTAGATATCCGCCGACCACAGGAATAGCGTCTAAGCTATTTGCAATGGTGGGGAAAGCGACTGCGGCAACAACCACCATGAGAATGGTTGTGGGATCTTCTTCTGGTGCTCCAAAACCTTGTACTAGACCAATGGCTAATAGTATTAAAGGCCACCACTCCAAAGGAACAAATACAGAGATGATTGCCACGAGAACACCCAGTGCGGGCATAATTTGATTAAAGCTCATAAGGACTCCTGATTATTTTTTTATTGCGTGATACCTCATAACTTCTAGATGTTTGCCCCACACGTAAAGTCGCGCGACTAATTTCACCCTAACAAAAGACGCGTTTACAAACAAGCAGCGGCGGAGCTCAGGAGATCACCGTCTGATCGTGTCTTAGAGAGAGGAAAATGTGATCAACAGTGTCTATTTTCGTCCGGGCTTGACGCATGCAGCGGTGATATATTTCACGTCAGTTGTTCCCAATATCCAATGTCTTTTTAAGTGCGGCTTGGTCACCCATGCCGCCCATAGTAGAGCCGTCAGTATCGATGCCTAGCGCGAACTGCGGTGGCACAACTTCTGGCATTTCACCCGGCGCGCCGGGCGGCGTGTAGTACCCCAAGGCGTATTGTCCCATTGCGTACCCCGCAAGCTCTTGCAGAGTTGGGTTAAGATCTTTTGCAAGCTCGGGAGGGCAACTTAGGTACTGGTTCTCTTCCTGTCGTAACCAGCCAAGTGCATAGGTAATATTTAAACCAATACGATCACCGTCACTGCCGTTTTTGCCCCCGCCGTGAAATACCGAGCCTGAATAGATCAGTACAGAGCCAGCTTTCATCTCGGCCTGCGTCACTTGATCTGGCTCAGCCTTTTGATCATCCGGCCAAGACGTGCTGCCGGGTACGACCTGCGTGGCACCGTTTTCAGTGGTGAAATCTGTCAAAGCCCAAATAGTGTTGAACTGGGGTTCAACATGAGCCAAGTGAGCGCCCCAGGCCCAGCGATCTCGATGGATAGTCTGTGCAGTTTCGCCAGGACGTATACGAATAATCTGGCTTAGATGCAACTGCACGCGCTCGCAGTAAGGCGCGAGATACATGCGGCAGGGATTGAGAATCGTCGCGTGCTCGATCAGGTCGCGACATTTAGCAGATCTCACCATGAGGCCGCCCGTACGGGTAGTTTTATAGCCCGTGAAACTATCTTTCCCGTTACTGGTATGGTCCATGTAGGGATCAGTTTCTTTGCGTAAGGCAGCCACAAATTCAGGGCTAATGACATCGTCTAGGATCACAGCGCCATCTTTCTTTACGGCCGCTACAATCATTTCTGCATCGGCATCCGCTGGTAAGTGTTGAAGTTGGGGCATCAGTATTCTCCCTTGGGGTTTAGTCTGTGATGGCGATACACTTTATTTCGATTTTGAAAGAAGGGTCGACCAGACCAGCCACTTGAACCAAAGTTTGGCTCACCTCTGGTATTTTTCCATAGCGTCGTTGTCGCTCAGCGAATAGTGCTTCGACCTGCCCCATGCATTCGTCAATGTCAGTAACGAACCAAGTTTCATCAACAATGTTGTCCATTGTTGCATTGAACTCAGCGAGAACATTTTGCACATGCCCATAGGCGAGCGACATTTGCTCGACAAGATCATTCGGCGCAACACCCGCTGCATCGGTGCCCACCTGGCCGGCCATGTGCAGCGAATTTCCTACCTGAACGCCTTGGCTAAAAAAGTCCGCGTAAGGACCACTTCGGAATAACTTTTTGGATATCGTCATAGGATTTCTACTTTTGTGTTGTTTGAAATAGATGATTTGATTGCCGCAGCCTCAAAATAGGTTGTAAAGGCGATAAGTGCTTGCTGATGGTAGTACTCAGTAATACTGCCATGTTGAATAAATGATTTTCGTAGAACGGCATCCACCAAATCCATTGCAATTTCACACGCGAAAAGTGTTTCTTGGTCGTCTTCCCAAATTGACAGGGTGGCCAAGTGGCGGTGCAACGCCTTGGCATAGGCACGGTTTTGCTGATTAACTTCCTCAAAGCAGACCGGCGTTAGACTTAAAATCATAGCCACCGCTAGCCGGTGAATCGACAGCGGACTGAGTGACCTTTGCGTCAGAATGATTTCTCTGGCTGTTGCGAGTATGTGTTCATGCCGCTTCTTAGCCGCCTTTCGCATCGGTTGAAATGTAGGCGATGTGTCCATCGTAATGATTGCGAATGAGTTTGACCTTGAGGTTATTTAAAAAGCAAAAGAAACTCAACATTTGTTTGAAAAGTGCAATTGGGACGCAGCTGCAACTGAATGACGCAAGGTCATGTTGCGATGATCGGTGTCACCGCGACTTAAACTACTCGAAATGCTAAAGGCTAGTTTGTGGTAAAGCCTGCAAGGTATCGCTTAGCCCTTGGTCACGGTGTTTGCGCTTCTGCGTTTGCTTAGTTCGGCCTGAATTTCTTCGTGTCGGGCCCTTGTAAGGCGATATTTCAAATAAAAGAAGACGGCAATGATGCCGGGAATAACGGCTATCGGCCCGTCGATTATGCCCAAGCGGAAGATGGTATCAGGGTCCACGGTGCCAGGTTCTGCGCCAACAGGAAAATCAATCAGGTCAATGGCTATACCCGCGAGCAGGTGTCCCAAGCCCGACGAGGCCTTGGCAAAAAAAGATCTTGCTGCGTAGAAAATACCTTCCTGGCGACGGTGGGTGTTGAGTTCGTGTTCGTCAGCAATGTCTGCCAGTGCAGACATGGCGCTGATCAGCAGGATCACGCCAAAGATAAGTGTTAAAAGATAGAAAATCATCAGCATCGGCATCAAAGCATCGGAGCCGTTTTCAGGAAACAGTCCAAAGATGCGCAGCAGAACAGGCGCGGTAGCAAAAAAGAGTAAGAAAATTAATCCAACGATAAGCACCGGTTTCTTTTCGAAACGATTATGTAAGGGGGCGGTCACTGCGTAGCCAAAGAGAGTGGCCGCTAAACCCGCGAGTGCAAAGTACCGAATTTGGCTGGGTACTAATTCCCAGTAGTAGGTATTCATGTGCAACCCAATCGTGTCCCTAGTACCCAGTGTGGCACTGAGCAGCAAATAGCCAATTAATAACATCAAATAATTTTGATTGGTTAATGCGGATTTTAGGTCAAGTAAAAAACTGGAAAAGTTAAACCGCTCGATGCTGTCATGCATAGGTGGTAGTAAAGGAATCACCTTGAGTGTCAATATCGTAGAAGCGAGCATCACTGCGCCACCCAAAAACGCAGCGGAAATAGCGAGGCTTGGGTAAGCCGAGGCGTTAAGCAAACCGTTATCAAACTCGGGGGTCTTATTGAAAAAGAAAGTAAGCGCGATGACATAGGTACCGTATCCGCCAACTCCGCCCAGTAGAGTGTTTAGGCTCATGATACGGGTTCTTTCGGTAAAATCTGCAGACAGCTCTGCACCCAATGCGAGATGAGGGACGTGGAATAAGGTGATGCTAGTGCGCATAAGCACAGTCAGCACTGTAAGCCACAGGAACAAACCCGTATCACCAAGAAGCGCGGGTGGAGAGTAGATAAAGAATAAACAGATCATCACTGGCAGGGGCGCAGCAAACATGAAGGGGTGTCGCCTACCCAGCTTCGATCGCCACCGATCAGACCAAGCGCCTATCAGCGGGTCACTGATTGCATCAAAAAAAAGCGCAATGGTAATGGCAAGTCCGGCGAGCGTGCCGGGAATACCCATAATGTTGGTATAGAAAAAGAAGTTAAATGCGTTAAATGCAACGCCAAAAATAGTTTCTGCTGAAGCGCCGATAGCGTAAAAAAACTTGAGCCTTCGAGGCACTCTGTCCGCGTATGCGCTGCTGCCCATGGAAAACGTAACATCGTTATTGTTAGGCATTTTTTTCTGCTACCGCCGAGAGTTAAAAGTTATAGACGCAAGCCACGGAAATTGGAGTTATAACGCGTTTTTAAAAGCTTTAACGGAATGGTTGACTACAGCGACAAAAGATTCTTTGTTCAGGGCTTCGTTTGCACTGAGAATTTTCTTTAGGCAAGAAATTTCAGCTTCCTCTAGCTTCTTTCCAATCGGGTCTTCTTGGTGGTCTGCAGCGAGGGTCAGATAACAAAGGCCTACCCAGAAAAAGTATTCCTCAAGGCTGACGTCTTTCAGAGCATCAATGCAACTGACAGACCTTAGTGAGGTATCCCCTTCAAAATCTGCTTTATCCATTATCGCTGAAATTTTTGTGGTCTTGTCCTTGATGAAACCTAGGAGGTCCAATTGGTCACCCATGGTTTTGATGGTGGGGATTTCCCGCACAACGTACGGATTATCTTTTGCTGCCAAATGCCAGAGGAGATCGCATAGTCGTTCCCGCTCAGCGGAGGACAGTGCCATATCGGCTTCGCATACAGTAATAATAAAGTCGATCCTGTCTAAGCTAGACACAGAACAATTTCCTTCTTTTGTGGTTTTTTTGGCTGGTCTTAAAAAAGCTAACGAAGTTTTGTTTCTTTAAGTATGTAAGCAAATATTCTCTTCAACACGCTATCAGCAATTTTAATCAGAGGGTGAGAATATACTTAAATAGCGCAAGCAAGATCAATAGCCATTTGAGTAAGTTTAAATACACGCGTGTTAGTCGACAGAACAGGCAGCATCACCCGCACAAAAAGTTAGGAGACATCTTTTCGCACAGGGTTTCTGTTGTGTAACCGGCCCGCAGATGTTGGAGAGATGCAATGATGCCCCTAGATCAAAGTTAACGTGATAGTCTAGAATTAATAACTAAATACTAGGAGCATAAAATATGGCACAGGTCACCGCTGGCGCGCCTTCATCCAATTTCTTTTTGGACGGTAACTTCAGTCCCATCGCAGAAGAGCGCGACGCGACAGACATGGAAGTCATCGGTGCAATACCTGATGATCTCGCCGGCCACTTCCTCAGAGTCGGGCCCAATCCGGTCTATGTATTCAGCGAAGAGGCTTACCATACATTTGACGGCGATGGCATGATTCACGCGATCGCGTTCTCAAACGGCACCGCGCAATACAGAAATAGATTTGTGCAGAACGAAGGATTCAAGCTGGAGCAGGAACGCGGCGACTGGGTCTACAAAGGCATGAATTCCATGTTGGACCCAACACCCTCGCGCGTTCCGGAGGGCGCTCCGGGTGGTAAGAACCTAGCGAACACGGCATTCACATTTCACAACAACACGCTTTATGCGTTGCATGAAGCATCAGAACCTACGGTCATCGAGCTTCCAGGATTAGAAACTAAAGGACCAACGGACTTCGGCGGCAAGCTGCAACACTCGTTTTCGGCCCACCCCAAGGTTGATGCGAAAAGCGGTGAAATGATGACCTATGGTTATGCTTTTCAGGCACCCTACGTCACCTATTCTGTTATTGACGCTAATGGCGATTTGGTTCACACAACGCCCGTGACTATTCCAAAGCCGGTATTCATGCATGACTTTGCGGTAAGCGAAAAGTACAGTCTGTTTTTGGATTTTCCGATCACTTTGGATATCGAGCGCGCAATGTCTGGTGGACCAGCGCTAGGTTTTGAACCAGAGCACGGATCAAGAATTGGCGTGATGCCAAGATACGGCACCGACGCTGATGTGCGTTGGTTTGATGTAAAAACCGGCGTGGTTGTTCACACAGCAAATGCCTGGGATGAAGGAGACGAAGTGATTCTGCAGGCGTCACGTTCAAAGACCGCCGACATCGCAGGCGCTGGCACCACGGAAGGCAACGACCTGGCAGAAAATCAGGGGAAATTGTACGAATGGCGCATCAACCTTAAGACCGGTGAAGTTTTGGAGCGAACACTCAGTGATACTCCATGTGACTTTACAAGGGTTAACGACACTTACGCCTGCCACCCAACACGCTATGTCTATGCAGGTGTGTTTAACCCCATAAGACCTTTTTCCTTTGACGGTGTGCTGAAATTCGATAACGAATCAGACACGACCAAGGTCTACAAATGGGGCGAGCAGCGTTTTGGCGGCGAAGCCGTGTTTGCACCCAGAGTCAACGCAAGTAGTGAAGACGATGGCTACCTGATTAGCTTTGTTCACGATGAGAGTAATAACCAAAGCGAGTGCGTGATTCTGGATGCTAAAAACGTCGATGCAGGCCCCGTTACAAGAATTGTCATGCCGTTCAGGGTACCTTACGGATTCCACTCGGGGTGGGTAGCCTCAGCTTGACGTTTTATTTGGCATAAGCAGTTGTAATTTTTTCCCCGTTTTGACGGGCGGATGCGCTAATCAATCAAACTGCTTTTTTAACGCCGCATATCGCTCTATCATCGGCAGCACTTCATCAGCGCCAGCCGGCGGCAACGCAAAAACGATGCGGTCAAAGCCATGCGTCAAACAACGTTCAACGGCTGCTGGGTCGTGTCCGACACCGAAAATAGTAGAATTCGGGCTGCCTGAACGCCCTGCAGAGTCCCATGCTTCGCGGGTGAGGCGCATGCTTTCCGAGTAATCGGTAGCCCCGGCGGCCGCAGCGCGTGCTTCGTCCTGATAGATTGGAAACCAGCCGTCGCAGTATTCAGCAATCCGCTTATGCATGTATTTCGACGCAGCACCCAGCAAGATTGGCGGCCCGCCTGCCTGTTTGGGCTTTGGATAGGACCATAGCGGGTCAAAATCTACATAGTCGCCGTGAAATTCAGCCGCTTCATCTGTCCAGATCGCCTTCATGGCGAGAATACGTTCCCTAAGTACTTTCCAGCGACTGGCAAAAGGCGTGCCGTGATTCTCCATTTCCTCTGCATTCCACCCGGCACCAACGCCAAGAATCAATCGACCATTACTGATATGGTCAAGTGTCGCGACCTGTTTGGCCATAAGGATCGGGTCTCTTTCGGTGACCAGTGCGATACCCGTGCCGACTTTCAGGTTCGTGGTAACGGCAGCGGCGGCCGCCAGACCAACAAAAGGGTCATGGGTATGCCAGTATTCCTTGGGCAGGTCAGCACCGCCGGGCCAAGGAGACAATCGACTGGCGGGAATGTGCGTATGCTCAGGGAAAAACAATGATTCGAAGCCATTGTGCTCCGCTGCCACAGCCAATTCAGACGGGGCGATTGCATAGTCGGCGGGAAACATAACCAAACCAAAATCTGTCACTTAACTCTCCATAGTATTGATGTTAGAGGAATGATAAACCCATCGCTTGCTTGGCATCAAACGCGATCGTTAATGAGGGGCGCTTTGCTGAAAAGGGACTTCGTGGTTCATCGGTAAACGTGGTTATTTCGTACTATCTTCTCCGGCCGTTATTGTTAAACTTTAGCGCTACCATTGCTACAGGAGCTTATGAAGTGCATAAGGATGAGCAGAGCCGGAAGCTCGAACGCCTGCGGCGACATCTAGAAGATGGCACGACGGATTTGTCACCTCATAGCTTAAAAGTGCCCGCATCTCACTATACTAGCGAGGCGCAAAATGCCGTAGAAATAGAGTTGATGTTTAAACAGCGACCGCTGTTAGTCGCGCTTACCCCCCATATTCCTAATCAGGGTGACTACCTCACACACGAGGCTATCGACATCAGCTTGTTACTCGTCAGAGATCGAGAAGATAAAGCTCGGGCTTATATCAACGCGTGTCGCCATCGCGGCGCAAGACTTGTAGAAGGAAAAGGCCACAAGGCGTCTTTCTCATGCCCCTTTCATGCGTGGAACTGGGGTTTAGATGGCAAAATAATCGCGCGTCCAAACAGTCATGAGGGGTTCGCTGCCGCGGATGATTGCTTTGACCGTTTGGTCGAGCTCCCTTGCTACGAGATCGCAGGCTTGATTTTTGTTTTACTCGAAGGCGAAGATATTGAATCGAAAGTTCACGCCTTAATGGGTGCGTCACTACTCGATATAGAAAATTACAACATCTCCGAAACCAAATACATTGACAGTCGAACCACCGAGCTAGCCTGCAACTACAAATTTTTTCTTGATGGCTTTGCGGAGACCTATCACATAGCGTCGCTGCACAAGGAGACTATTAGCCCATTCTATTACTCTAACTCAACGTTGGTAGATCAATTGGGTGAAGTTGTGCACCTAGTTTCACCAAGAAAAACCATCGATAAGGAGTTCGAAAAAACTCAGTCCGAGCAAGGTGCCATCCTACCCTACTGCACAACAGAATATTTGCTAGCGCCCAATGTGCTGCTCACACATCAGGTAGATCATATTCAGTTTTGGACAGCCTATCCCGTTGATGGCGCCAATCGTTGTCGTATTGAACTCAACGTGTTCTGGCCAAATCCGATGGATGATGAGGCAGAGCGCAAAGCAAAACTGAATGTTGATCTGGTTTGGCAGGTAACCACCGAAGAAGATTTCCCACAAAGCGTCGCAATCCATCGCAACTTGATAAGTGGGGCGCTACCGCATCTTATTTTTGGTCAAAATGAACCGGCGTTAATCTACTATCACCAGAACATCGCAACAGCAATCGGCAGCGATCAACTCATCCCGCTTGCGACGGCAAATGATTCTGATTAAGTGTTTGATTTTACGAGGAGAGAAAAATGAGCGTCCAAAATTCAACCAGTGAAATGTCAGAACAAGCACGCGCTAATCCAAATGATATCCCTTTGGCCGAAATAGATGTGTCTGACAGCACGTTATATGAGCACGATCTCCACGATGCTTTCTTTCGTCGATTGCGTGAGGAAGATCCGGTACATTATCTGGCCGACAGTCCATTCGGGCCTTTTTGGTCAATTACCAAGTTCGCCGACATTCAATACGTTGATAGCCACCATGACATATTTTCTTCGGAGCCTTCGATCCTGATTGGTGATCACTCGGAAGATATTCCTCTCACTAATTTTATCCAGTCTGATCCGCCCGTTCATGGTGTTCAGCGCAAAGCCGTACAAAACGTCGTAGCACCGAGTAATCTCGCGGAGCTAGAACCAATCATTCGCAGACGTGCGGCCTCTATTCTTGACGGGCTGCCAGTAGGCGAAACCTTTAACTGGGTTGAAAAAGTTTCTGTGGAGTTGACGACCCAAATGCTCGCAACGATTTTCGACTTCCCATTTGAGGAGCGTCATTTGCTCACCTATTGGTCGGATCTAGCGATCGCAACACCGGAATTGACTGGCAACGATGGTGTTAGTGACGAGGAGCGAAGTCGCAGTCTGGGAGAGTGCCTGCAGAAGTTCACTGCGCTTTGGCATGAGCGAAAAGATCAGCCACCAAAATTTGATCTGATTTCAATGTTGATTAACAACGATGACACAAAGGATATGGTGGATGTGCCAGAAGTCTTTCTCGGCAATCTTATGCTACTGATTGTTGGTGGCAACGATACGACGCGAAACTCGATTTCAGGCGGCATACTCGCCCTCAATGAGCACCCCGATGAGTATCAAAAATTGCGAAATAATCCCGCGTTAATACCTAATATGGTCTCGGAAATCGTTCGCTGGCAAACGCCATTGCTGCACATGCGCCGACTCGCTAAAAAGGATACAGAACTGGGCGGTAAAAAAATTCGCAAGGGTGACAAAGTTGTCATGTGGTATGTCTCTGGAAATCGAGATGAAAGCATGATTGATCGTGCCAATGAATTCATCATCGACCGGCCTTCCGCACGGCACCATCTTTCATTTGGGTTCGGCATACACCGATGCATGGGCAATCGTCTTGCAGAAATGCAATTACGCATCGTATGGGAAGAAATCATGAAACGCTTCAGTCGGGTTGAAGTTGTCGCCGCGCCCACCAGGGGACGTTCAAATTTCGTGCGAGGCATTATAGAGTTGCCCGTTCGGTTGCACGCGCTTTGAAGCGGATATCAATTGACTCTGTGATCACGACACCGTCGTGGACATCCTCAGCGCTCGGCCCTTCGGATTAATCTTAAGATAAGATTCTCAGATATTTTGGCGCATCTGAAGATTGATTGATGTCGTCGTCCAGCGAAGCTTTTTTTGCAAGAGCCAAATTTACTCGTTGTGCGCAATTCGATATAAAGCATTGATAAACGCGAATGCCCCGATGAGAGGCGAGTCCGTCATTGCTGCCTGCAACGATAGGCATTCATCCTTCATTAGTTCGTAAATTAGTGCCTTAATCTTGCGTTGATTCGGTCCAGGCTTGCTACGATCCTTGCTATGCTGGCGTTAAAATCAGACTGCAACGCTTTATGTCTAGCGCGACGAGTGTTTCGGTCCGGGTCAGCACCAAGCGAAAACAATATCTATACGGTGAGCAAAGCCTGATGAGTAAAGCGAAAAGTGGCGTAGTGCTTAAAAACAACAGAAGTGCGTCGAGTATCTTTCATGAAGTCTTGAGCCTTGTCTGTGATCAAATTGATCCCACGCCAAGATTGCAAGAGTGGTTAATATCAGCGGATAGCTTTCGCAAGCATTACGTCTCGCGACTGCCGGAATTCGAAGCGCATCGATTATGCAGTCCCCAACGTCACGCAATCGCTAGGCAACTATCTAAAGCCGTCGAAGACAACTTGGTCTGGGACGTCGATAAGCAACAGAGTCTGCATGAATACTTACAGCAACCGGTCGCGTCTTTGCCGTGTGAAGTTGTCGCAGGCGAAGGCACCTCGTTATGGACGCCGGCGTTTCAATACGGCGACAAGCAATGGCAAGATTTTGCAGCGCTCGGTACAACTTTGGTGGCCGATAATGTGATTACCTCGGCCGCGGCGGATAGCCTTGCAGCGATTGCAAAGAGACTTGAAAAGGATAATGGATTGTCACTCAGGGGCCGGAAAGTGGTGGTGATTGGTGCCGCGGCCGAGATGGCGTCCACGCGTCACTTTTTGGCTATGGGCGCAGAGGTGCTCTGGTTAGATCAAGCAGCACCGCCTAAGGAGCTGAAGGAGAATCCAGCATTTTCTGGCATCCTGCATTACCCAAGCGAAAATGTCGATTTGCTCACTCAACCGGCAGAGTTGATGGCGACCATTATTGAGTTCTCTGCGGGCTCTGCATGTGACATTTGTTTGTATGCCTATGCGCCAGGGCAAGCCCGTGAGTTACGATTAACAGGTGTGATGAATGCGATCATCAACGCCATGCCTTCTGAACTGATGGCGAGCGTCACGATGTTAGTCTCGCCCACGACGCCATCAGAGCTGCAGGCCGGTGATAAAGTCCTACTAGAACAGCGCTTGGCACAGCGACCCAAATGGGAGGGTCTGCTCGATACGTTTGGTGTGCTCGGTAAAATGGGTGGCGTTGCGCAATTCGGTGAGCGTTCGACAATTCGTAGCGTGGTGAGTATTCAAGGTGCGAGTTACCAGGCTGCACAATATTTGTGCAAAGTAATCATGGCGGAGGCTTGGGCCACGCACGGACAGATTCACGCTGACAATGTCGACCCCTTGCGCGTGTCCGCGAATACCGCGGCGATCACAAAAACACGCTCGCTGGACCACCCTGTGTTTGATGCGGCGTTCGGCGGTGCGGCAGCGATGCAGGTTCAGACTTTCAGCCCAGAGCAGTCTAAATGTTTAAACGCTTTGCTTGCCGTCCAGGATTGGTTAAGTGCTGAGATACCAGCACCCGGAAGAGTTCGAGTTCACGGGGGTATTCATACATTACCGTATCCGCTCCAGTCGGCCCTTCGGCCAGCCGCCGTTATCGGCTTTGCGAAGGCGCCAAAGTTGCTTGCCGGATTGTTGAAATAAGATACCGGGCAGTGTGTCAGTCGAACAGCCTGATGACATCCTTATCCAGTCATGTCGCGCCCGTTTCATGCGAGAATCGAACTATTATTGACCGCTTTTGTATCGCCACCTTATTCTGACCTGACATCAATAAGGAGCAAGCAAAATGAGTGAATTCGAAGTTTGGTCAGTTTTGACGGGTTTTTTGATCAGTAATGCCATTTATACTGCAGCAGTGTTTTTCATGGTCTGGGTGGCTTTTAGGGCGGCAAACCAGACTGCCGCAGAGGGAGGGAGCTTAGTTGCAAAAATTCTCGTTACCCTTTTTGCCATCGGCATCGTTTTTAACGGGTTAGCGACCGGCGGCAATTTGATGTTTAATCTTGAATCTGCAGCGCTATCTCTGCAGATGATTGGTACGGAAAACCCTAATGCACTGCAGTTTATCGAGGCCTATGGCGCTAGCGGTCAACCTTCGTTCAGTTTGTTTTCAAACCCCATTAATGTGGGTTGGTGGACTGTCGTTGCAGCAATGATACTGGGTCGAGTTTGGCTAAAAAATGACTAGCCCTGATCTTGCGCGAGTGCTCAGCGCCGTCTGAGTGCTTTCGCATGCTCAACATCGACGTCGATTTAGTATCAAGTACGGCGACCCCCGAGGGGGCCGCTCTACTTGATGATATTTTGAACGCTGAAGGTGCTCAACATCGATGCGAAGGCTTAATCTTGCGTCAGGCGTTTCCGGCGGATGAAACCAAAACCAGCTAAGCCCATACCGAGCAGGGCCAGTGTTGTCGGAGCGGGGACTGGAGAATACTCCACGACGTAGCCATGGCGATAAGTGGGGAAGTGCGGTAGACCGTGATCATTCCACGTACCGTTTGTTCTGATTTGTGTATAGTCTTCCCCGCTTATATAGTCGTTCGGCTCCCCTGCAGACCAGTTGGTGTACACAGCCAAGTCGCCGGCTTCCGGTCCATCAACCCATCGCCATTCACCTTCAACCGCAGCGTCGCTTAACCCGATCCATGCGGGGCCGCTGATCAAAT
>ERZ1049444.784-NODE-784-length-27032-cov-32.126367_pt1 | contig 27032 bp, 23 predicted proteins | sample MGYA00383101_ERZ1049444 | MGnify/ENA primary metagenome ERZ1049444 (study PRJEB29581, sample SAMEA5548371) | metagenome | biome: marine; feature: coastal; material: water | depth 50 m | study: Short-term variability in the microbial, nano- and picoplankton...
CGGTGGCGAAACCCGCGGTTAGGGCGCCTCGCTGGGGCTAGCGTCCAGCGCGGCGTAGATGCCAACATCGTCGAGGATCCGCAGCATGTCGGGCTCGTACCGCAGGTCCGCGTCCTCTCGCTCCAGATGGTGTAATCTCGTGATGCGCTCCGTCTTGGTAATAATATTCATCAGTTTCGTCTTCGCGCGCGTCTCGAAATCCCAGTCCCGCTTCAGGGCGGTGAGCGACCCGGCCGTGTCTCGCGGGTCGTCACACAGCTGCACACCACCGTACCGGTTGAGCGCGTGTCCAAACGCGGCCGTCCACGAGTCGCCCTGGTACCACAGAGTTTTGTCGGAGTCGCAGCACGAGATCACGTCACTCACGCTCTGGTTGCCGGTGAGCAGCACATCGGGCAGGCTGTGCTTCATCACCGCCGCAAACTGGGGAGGCGTCAAGGGGAACACGTCGGTGACAAAGGTGACGCCCCGGATGGTGGGACTCCCCAGGTTTTTGTACGCGTAGTCCGGCATCACCACCGACACACCCGGGCCGTACTTGGATGTGACGTGGTCCACAAAGTTGAACAGGCAGGCCTCGCTCGCGCTTCGTCCCACGTAGACAAACACGTAGGGTTTGCCGCGCAGCCTGGCGGGCAGGTCTTGTGCGCGAACCGGCACACGCTTGAGGAAGATCCCGAACTTGCCCGGGCCAACGCCCATGGGGAAGTCGAAGTCGGCGTTGACGTCCTGGTCGTCCTCCGGGTTGTACACGGAGAAGAGCACGGTGTTGCTGCTCGCCGCGCCCGGGAACGATTTGCTGAGGTCTTCGACGATGATGCCCTTCTTCGACACCGCGAGTTCTTGGCTGCTGAGGTGTGTGGGGTTGGACGAGACGTGCACTAAGTTTGGTGTGCGTCCCGAGTTGCGTTCGCGCGCGTCCCTGCTGTGCAGGATGTACTCCGGCAGAGTCCGGATGAATGTGGTGGACACGGGCGCGAGCAGGAACAAGTCGAAGCCCTCCACCGGCAGCGTCGCGCCGTAGGGCGTGTATCCCGGGATGCCACCGCGGTGGTATTTCATCTTCAGGGTGTCGTGTTTTGGGATGCCGGCGCGGTCCACGCGCGCCGCCACGCTCTTCTCGTCGGGGTCGAACATGGTGTTGAATGCATACTTGACGCGCGCCCGGATGCCTTCCTCCAATCACCATTCGCGGACGTACGTCCCAAGGTTCTTGGCGAAGATGATGTCGCCCATGCCACCCACAACCACGGAGTATACGAGGATGTGCATTTTACATTCATAACTTATTTTCCATGATACGATCGCGCTGCATCACGTGGGTCACAGAGGCGTGTTCGGACGACGCCATCCGCAAGTGCCGGGAGTACGCGCGCGGCCTGAGGTCGCCGTTCCTCGCGTGGAGTCACGCCGACGTGTACGACACGCGTCGCTGGATGTTCGCGCTGCCGCGCTACGTGAACCAGCGCGACGTCAACGTGTTGGTTCCGCCCGACTCGGTGTTTGACGTGATTACCAAGTCGGGCGAGTACAGCTACAGCGACGTGGTGGGCGAACTGCGGTCGCGCGGGTTCGACCACGAGTGGGACGCGGCGTACCCCAACTACCCGAGCGTGATTCGGGACCTGGTGCCGAGCGAGCGCGTCGACACCATCGCCAGCCTGCGAGCCGAAATCGCCAGCCTGCGAGCCGAAAACGAACAACTGCGCGCGACGCAGCGCGCAGACTGGGTAGACATGTACTCGTTCACATAGACTAAAAACATAGTTTCTTTCAAATAAAAATCATGGCCACTGAAGGTGTTGAGCTATGCGAGGATTTATGGAAGTCGACGCCAATCCTACTTCCGGCGAAGATTGACGACCCGCGAGTGGAGCTGGAGGTGGATGGCCTGGAATCCGTCCGCAAGGTGTCCCTGGTAAACGACGACTTGTTTTGTCTGGCCGGACCGCCGGAGGACGAGACGGAGGAGGAGGAAAAGCTAGAGCCGGAGGAGGAGACGGAAAAGCAAGAGCCGCACGATTGTCGAGATGTGGACGTTTTTGAGCGGTGCAAGTGTGAGGACACTAGCCCCAAGAGAGGGATCTGGGATAAGCTGGTGACAAACCAGACCGGCACCGATTTGCTGGGTCGGTTGAAGAGTTCGGACCCGCCCGAGGCGTTGCCGGTCGCGGAAAACGAGGTGTGCAAGCACGCGTCCACCATGTACACCAAGTGTCTGTGCGGGAAACTGCTGGTGTACTCCAATAACATTGTGAAGATCGACATGACGTGCGAGTGCGGCACCGGGGTGGCGGTGTGCTTCAGTAAGAAGAAATAAATCATTTATTCAGTGTTCATCCATCACGCCGGGCCCCACAAACTCGAGCTCGTTCAGAATAATGTCCAGCCCCTGCAGGAACGTCTCGCGACAGTGTTCCACCCGGCCGCCGCGGTGCACCATCACGCCGTTGTTGTTCACGGCGCGCCGCAGTTGGGGCACGGACCACAGCGAGATAATCTTCTTCTCGATGAACTCCTTGCGCACCGACCCGAACTCGGTGACGGCCGGGTGCGCGTCCACGTCCAGCGTGCAGATGTCGCGCGGACACGTGAGCGCCGCGCGGTAGCGCGAGAACCGGTACGTGGCGTCGGGGTCCCACGGGATCTGCTTCACGAACATGACGAACTTGCGGTGCTTGTCGCCCTGCGTGATCTTGATGGTGTAGTTGCCGTTCGTCAGGTCGGCCGCGATGTCGTGCCAGCTGGTGCGCGGCAGCACGTCGTCGGGGAAGTAGCGCACCACCGCCAGCGTCTCCTCCATGAATTCGCGCGCGGCGGTGGACTCGGCCGAGTCGCCGTCGCCCGACACCGACCCGCCAAAGTCGGACCACTTGCTGGACCCGGCCGGCCAGCGGTAGTTGTGCCGCTCCTTGCCCAGCAGGAAGTAGGTGCACCGGAACGTGGGGTCCACCGCGAAGCACAGCAGGGACGCGCCCACCAGTCGGCCGCGTATTCGTTTCGACGTCTTCTCGGCGCGCGGCACGGGCTGGCGCAGCGGTTCTTTTGCGGACACAAAACTTAACATTTGATGCATCGCCGCATTTTAATTAAGCGCATTATGCGTCCGCGAGTGCAGCTCGATTTTATTTTGGCTACTGTAAATGTCGGAGCGACAGCACGATTTCACTGGCGGCGACGACGAGTACGTGGCGCACGTGTTGTACATCCTGGAGGGCGACCCCAACTGCGCCGCCGTGGTGGCGCGCGTGAACCAGATGGGCATGGACGCGCAGGTGATGATTCAGGACGCCGCGCGCTCCCGGCCCAACTGGCTTCGCGGCGTGCCCAGCTTGCTTACCAACGCCACCGAAACGACGCCCTCGCGCGTCACCGAGCGCACGGCCGACATCATCGCGCGGCTGGCCGAGATCCGGCAGTCGGAGTGGCAGCACACGGGCGTGTCCAACATGAACGTGGGCTCGGGGGTCGGCGGAGAGAGTCTGTACGCGCAGGGCATGTTCTCGATCGAGGGCGACCCCGCGCCCGGCCCGGCCGCGCCCGACAGCCGGGGACGGCCGCGCAACGAAAAGTCGCAACGACGCGCGCAGATGGAGGAGCGCACCAACTCGGCCGTGGAGGCGCTGCAGAACTCGCGCGCGCAGCTGGACCAGCGGATTCAGATGAACATGCCGGGGCAGCACCGGATGATGCCGCAACAGCGACAGCCCGCGCAACCACCCTCGCACATGCAGCGCAGGGCGGCCTGGTAAGTTCTAGCGGGTGGGCTTGGGCGCCCAAGACACGCGCTCGTCGCACCCCATCGAGCCACACACCACACTGTTGGTGAGCGCCACCGCCGGTTCCTGTGGGCTCAGCAACTGCAGCGCCATGTCGCACTCGCCGCGCGTGCGGTAACTGCGGCGCACGCGGTTGTGGATGTCGTAGGTGGGCGCGGAGATGGCGCGGCCGCCCCACGGACCGCCCGGCGGCGTCTGCGTCACCATCCACCGGTGCGGTCGGCACACGTGTTTCAGGGAGGCGTAGATCACGGCCCAGGCCTGGGAGAAGCCGCCCCAGGAACTCTCGGTGGGCCCGTCGCGCACCGCGTCGAACACGCGGCGCACCGCCGCCTCCCAGGGGCCGCTCACGGCCAGCCATGCATGCGGCTGCAGTTGTTTGGCGTGCGCGCTCAGGTACTCCAGCACCGCGGTGACGGTCTCGATGGAGGGCTCGGAGGTGACTCGGGAGTTGATGTCTGTCAGGCGATCGCACATGTTTTATGCACCGCGGCATAAAAATCGAGTCCGATTTTAAAATGCCGTTCGACTGGGATCAACCGCTTAACGGCGTCGGATGCAAACTCAGTCCGTTTGGGGTGTACGACACGGTGGAAGGGTGTCGCGACGAATCGCACTGCAACGCGCGGTGGCGGTGTGCGGCCCGAGACGGCGAGACCGACGTGTTCGGCGTGGAGGTGGCGGGTGGGAATCCGCTGCTCGCCACAGACGGCGTCTACAACACGAGGGAAGAGTGTATGTGTTACGAGTGCGACCCCTCGGGCGGCGGGTGTGTGCCCACCGACAAAAGGAACGGCACCCATCAGGAAGCCTCGTGCGGGGACAGCTGCGTGTACGGTTACAAGGCCAACCCAGCGAATAATAACACGTGCGAGCTCAGCCTTGATGAGGACGCGGTGGGTGTGTCGGAGGAAGAGTGCCAAATCGTGCAGTTTGGACTTCACCCGGGGGAGAATGCGCACGGCGGAGGCTACGGTTGCTTCAACCAGTTCGCGTGCCGATACGGGGTGTGCGTGGGCATCCCCGAGTCTGGCGATGGATCTGCACGACCCGGTGAACCCGTGTACGAGTCCATGGCCGCGTGCACGGAAGCGGGGTGTGATGCAGACACACCGACCGTCCCCGAGCCGTGTGACCCGCTACCCGGCAGCTGGAGAGTCCATCGAGGCAACTCCGGAATCTACATGTTTGGAGATGAATCCGACCAGTTGTTCACGTTCTCGGCATCCGACCTTGACGCCGACGGTTTTCAATGGTACAACAGCAGCGTCTCTGGCGACGATTCCCCGATCTTGAGGTTGGGGTTCCGGGAAGACATTAACAACGGCGAACGTACCGTGTTGTTGAAGATGCTGGGCCGTCTGCAGATTACAGCCGGTAGCGGGGACTTCAAGTACATGTGGTCCATTAACTCCGAAGGCGGAACACCGGAAGCTCCGGCAGCGAATGTGGTCGCCACACTCCCCGATGATGGTAGTTGTTTCGAGATGACGTCGCTGGACTTGAACAAGTTTTGCGGAGAATCTGCATGTCTACATCGAAGTACCACCACGGACACGACCGTCGGGTCCATGATAATTCTTCAACGCGAAGACTTGTGTGGAGATGACGTTTGGGTGGGCAATTCCAGCCCGGACGGCACGCTCAATCCTGAGCTGTGCCCTTAATAAAATATGTAATACATTTATTCCCCCGGAGTGTCTCGATCGGGCGTACATCCCCGAATTAAAACGCGTCTGCACCTGCATAAAAATCGAATCCAATTCTAAATGCCGTTCGACTGGGATCAACCGCTTAACGGCGTCGGGTGCAAACTCAGTCCGTTTGGACTGTACGACACAGTGGAAGGCTGTCGCGACGAATCGCACTGCAACGCGCGGTGGCGGTGTGCGGCCCGAGGCGGCGAGAACGACGTGTTCGGCGCGCGTGTGGACGAAGGCAACCCGCTGCTCGCCGCAGACGGCGTCTACAACACGAGGGAAGAGTGTAAGTGTTACGAGTGCGACCCCTCGGGCGGCGGGTGTGTGCCGACCGACAAAACGAACGGCACCCACCAGGAAGCCTCGTGCGGGGACAGCTGCGTGTACGGTTACAAGGCCAACCCAGCGAATAATAACACGTGCGAGCTCAGCCTTGATGAGGACGCGGTGGGTGTGTCGGAGGAAGAGTGCCAAATCGTGCAGTTTGGACTTCACCCGGGGGAGAATGCGCACGGCGGAGGCTACGGTTGCTTCAACCAGTTCGCGTGCCGATACGGGGTGTGCGTGGGCATCCCCGAGTCTGGCCATGGCTCGGCTCGAACCGGTGAAACCGTGTATGAGTCGATGACAGCGTGCACGGACGCGGGGTGTGATGCAGACACCCCGACCGTCCCCGAGTCGTGTGACCCGTTTGGGGGTAACTGGCGGATTCGCCGCGACGCGGGGCAGGGCAATCAGTCGCTCCGGATCCACCCCGGTGATTTGTTCACGTTTTCCGAGACCGACACCGACGCCGACGGGTTCACGTGGTACGAAAGTTCGTTGCAATTCGATGGGATTGGCCCGGTTATCCGGATTGCGCTCAAGGAGGAGTTGGTGGGGGGCGAGCGGCAGGTGTACATGAAGTTCCGCCTCAATGCGTCATTCAACTCGACCGAATACACCGGGTCGATGCGTCAGCTGTGGTCTTCCAGCCCGGACGAACGTGGCAGCTGGGAATCGCCGCACGCGTCGGAGGTTGCGGTGCTTCCCAATGATGACTCCTGCTTCACCATGTACGCGGTGAACCTGAACGAGTTCTGTGCGGAAGGCTCGTGTGTGGTGAGGATCCGGAGTTATGATGATGGTAATCCGGTGTACGGAAACGTCAACATCATTCTGCAGCGCGAGGAGGACTGCGGCGAGGGCATGTACGAAGGCGTCGGCGGCGACGGGGGCGCATTCGATGCTTCCTTCTGCTCGGATACAATCAGTTAATAAAGTATGTATTTTTATTACATTTCAACGCGCTCCAACCGCAACCGCGTCATTGCGCCAGTAGGCGTGCCCACCCCAAACTCGTCTAGGTCGTACTCGTACATGGTGTAGCACTCGTACTCGTTGTCCATATCCTTAATGATGAATGAACCTGGGTTGCCGCGAATGCCGCCGTTGGCGCTGGACCAGTACTCCCTGCTGTATTGCGTGTCGTCCCCCGGGAAGTTGAAGCGGTAGTGGCCGGCAAACTTGGCGCGGATCACACGCGCGCCGTCCTGTACATCGTCCTTGAACGCGATACGGGACACGATGTATGTGTTGACCCCAAACGTCTCGGTGGCCGTGCTATTGTACCACTGATACCCTTCGTCATCCAGCTCGCCCTTGACGAAGCTGAACGGCTCGTTCACCACCGGCGTCTGGCTGTAATGGCGGTACATCATCCACTGGCCCACCATCGGTGAACCGCACGGGTCGACGCAGTTGGCCTCGTCCTGCAGCACGCCGCGCTCGCCGCCCACGCCAACCATGCGCCGGTCCGGGCCGCACAACTCTTCGCGCTGCAGGATCAGCGTGTTCAGTTCATCACCCGAGGTGTGCACGCACGCCGCCGTGTCGCACACACGCGCCAGGTCGATCGAGTCAAACACGAAGCACGCGTTGGGCGCGGCCATCTCGTGCACCACCACGGCTCCCGGGTTGGCGTAATCCGCGTCGGACCCGGACCAGAACCTGGACCCAATCCTGCCACTCCAAAAGGACTCGGTCACACCCCGGAACTTCAGCCACACCGTGTGTGCGCCGTCCGCCGGCACCTCAATCCGCAGCCCGATCTCCAGTAAGGGCGTGTCGTCAAGCACCGCGTCGCTGCTGTACCAGGTGTAGCCTTGTTCCTCGCGCGTGGCGGTGAAATGAAAGGGTGTACCGACGCCCGCCACCGGCACGTACTCCTCGGTGTGGTGCAGGAACCACGCACCCTGCAGCGGGCTGGGACAACACTCCGCGCACGAGTCGGAGTCGCCATATGGACTGTAACTACAGGAAGACATTTATTGCATCGTAGTCATTAATCGAGAGTGCTACCCTGGCTAGTTTTACGCATTGGTCTGGCACACCAACTCGTCGTCGGTACCCGGCAACGCGGGGATTCCGGGAGCGCACAACTCGGCTCTCTGAAGCACAATGTCTCCCGTGATCTCATCGTTTGTGCTGGAGAAACAGTTTCCACACAACTGGTTCAATTCAACCGAGTCCAGCACGAAGCACTCACCGGGCGACATCGACGCGATTTCAACCGCATCCGGGTCGTTGTACGATGCCCCCGACCAAAATTGCGTGGAAGCCTGGTGCCACCCCCTGAATTTCATCTCCACAGAACCCGATGACTCGGTGTGTTTTAAGCCTATGGATATGGCGGGTATCACACTTGTGTTACTAATATACCACCTGAATCCCTCGGCATCAATACTGTCTTCTTCAAACACAAAGGGATCGGGACCGTACGACACCATGTTCACCGTGTTACCATCCTCATCCGTGTGGTACAGATACCACTCCCCCTCGAGCGGGGAGTCGCACCCCGACACGGACCTATTGCACGCCGACGACTCGATGCATGATTCGGAGGAGTCGTAGCACGTCAGCGTCCCCGCATTCCCATCCTCGTCGGTGTTGCCCACGCACTCCGCCTCGGGCACAGCCGCGCACGACACGCCGTCCACGCACGCGTACTTATTGAAACACCCAAACTTCCACCCGCACTTGGCCTCCGAGTCGAGCTGGCACGTTTCCTCGGAGGTTCCGCGAGTCGCAAGCTCGGACAGCGCACACGCATCGTCCACACACCCGTAGCCCCATCCACACATGGCGGTCTCGTCTGAATCACAGGCCGAGAGCGTTTTGAACTCGCCCTGTTCGTAATCCGATACGGGTCCGCACGTAGAGTCCGGACCCGCGTCGCCCGAACACGTGAAACATTTCGACTCGGGTGAAGTGGGTTTTGCATTCGCAAGCCTGTCCAGATCATCACGTTCATCATCACGCACGGCGGCGGTGTTGCCGTTCTTGCACCAATACAGGCAACTGTGCTCACCGCTCACCGAAGACGGATCGGTACTTGAGACAATTCCAGAGAGTGCACTAGGCTGCGTGGCGCCGGTGCAGAGATAACAGTTCATTTCGTTGTACCGTAAACCGTTGGCGGACACCGGCTCGTGCACCTTCACTCCATCATCGCACGTGTAGCGGCAAGTGTCCGCAGCCGAGTCGGCGGTATTTCCATCCACACCATCAACCGGAAGGGGGTTGTCGCCTCCATCACAGTTATAACACCCCGATATGGAAGAGTATGGCGAGCCGTCGGCGGCGTACTGCAGTGTGCTCGCAGTCCCATCACTGACGCACGTGTACGTACAGGCGGCGTCAGTGTCTGCATTTCCGTCAATGCCCGACACAGCCACTGCTGTATCCGGAGACGAGGAATTGGGGTCGCAGTTGTAACATTTAAGGTCCGCATGAAGCAACCCGGACGCCGCCTGCTCCTTATTTCCGGCACCATCACACACGTACTTGCAGTCGTCGGCGTTGGCCATCTCTCCGTCGAATTCCATGACTGGGCCGGCCGGCTCGCAATTCCAGCGGCTCGCGCGCTCGCTGCACACGGGGGAACACGCCTCCAAGTCCCGGTGCTCGCCCAAACCGTCCTCTTGGACCACACACCCGTCTGCGGTGCACGTGAAGCACATGCACTCCTCCGCGCTAGCCAGGGTTCCGTCGGGAGCCTCGATGGGGTTTCCGGAAGAGTCGCACTTCCATTTCCATCCACACTTGTTTTCGGTTGTACATGTTGCAACGTCGGTGTACGTCCCGTACGGACTGAGGATACAACCGGACATTTGTTATACGCTCCTAATTTTTTTGTACGGCCTACGACTGGCACATGTACTTCCAGCCACACTTGGTGGTGTCGTCCTCGAAACACTCCTGGTGCGTGTCGTACTCGCCGCCACCCGCGTCAAACACGCACAAACTCGCGGGCCCGGGCGGCGTTCCCGTGCACGTCCAGCACGAACACTCCTCCAGGCTCGCGAATTCGCCGCCAGGTGTCTGCACGCACCGCTCCGCGTTCCCCGCGTCCGGGTGGCACGCCCAGCCCAGCGTGTCGTCCCGGCACACGGCCGCGCCATCCGCCTCGCACGCCGACACGCTCGGGTAGGCACCCCCCGACTCGGCGGCCACGCACGCCCCGTCGCGACACACCCCGCAGGAACACTGCGCGCGGCTGTCCCAGATGCCGCCCGCGCCCTGCACGCACTCGCCGGACTCGCACTTCCACTTCTTGCAATCCACGCACGCGCGTTTGCGCAACACCACCAACAACACCACACCCACCGTGAGCACAACCGCCACGATGGGCACGGCAATGGCAATCTTAACTTTGGTTTTCATTTAGGAATCAAGTTTATTTTTTAAAACACATTAACGATTTGAGACCGGCGTCTACTTCCTCCTTTTTGGCGCGCTTGCGCTTCCGGACCGTGGGCTTGCGCGCAACCTCTCCCGAACTGGGCCGCGCCGTCACGCGACACACGCGCATCATGGCCCGCGTGTTCAACCCGCGCGCCTTCACCTGCTCCACCGCGTCCAGGAACATGCGGTCCACGTCCGGCACCGGCAGCAGGCCCAGGATGCCCTCCAGCCTCCGCTCCAACTGGTTCGTCAGGTAGTAGATGGTGTCGATCTTCACGCCGTGCTCCGCCACGTACTTGGGGTCCTCCGCGCGGTCCGACACGCGGCTCAGCTTGGCGTCCTCCGTAATCACAAACGGCACGCGGTCCCCGGGCCGCGGGATGCCGAACGCGCGCCGAGCCCGCATCTTGCGCACCACGGCCAGCTGCGGCTGCGCGTCGTTCGAGTACGACTCGTCGGCCTTGAGCGAGTTCGTGATCTGCAGCTTCTCCAGCGGAATCGCGTTGGCCACCAGGCCCGCCACCGCGCGCTGCACCACCCGGAACGCCTCCTCCGGGTTGTTGTCCTGCATCGTCAGCGTCAACACGTCCTTCATCACCTCGCGCACCAGTCCGCAGTTGTCGCGCCGCACCACCGCCAGGCCCTTGACGTCCAGACTGGGCGGCGCGTCCGGGCTGTCCTCGAACTTCTGCCCCGCGTACGTCTTGCGCTTTATCAGCAGGTACGGGTAGAAGATCTTCTCGAACTCCAGCACCACCGTGTCGGGGAAGATCTTGGTGGTCTCGCGCGCCACGCGCTCGCCCATCTCAAACGCCTGCGCCACCGTGGACACGCCCGGGAACGTCAGCATCACCGAGTCGGTGTCGCCGTAGATCACCGTCGCGCCGTACGTGTCCTCCACAAACTGCTTCGTCTGAGAGATCGCCAGCCGGCCGTTGTAGGTGGTGGCCACCGCCACCGGCAGACACGGGAACATGCCGTTGTTCACCACCCCGCAGAACCCGTACACCGAGTTGCAACTCACCTTGAGCGCCAGCTGCGCGCCGTCGCACAGCCGGTGGTCCAGACTGCCCTTGGCGTACTGCTTCATCTCGCGCTTCTTGGCCTTGCGCGCCTCCAGCAGCGTGCCCAGGATGTCCGGCAGCAGACCCTTGGTGCTCTCCTGGAACACCCAGGTCTTGCCCCCGATGTCGTAGCGCCCGTACTTGATGCCGGGCAGGTCGGCGTACTCGGGGTCCAGCACCAGCGAGCTGGGGCACAGGTTGAAGCCGCGCATCAGCGACGGGTACAGCGACGCAAAGTCCAGCGTGGCCACCGGCGTCTGGTAGTACCCGGGCGTGGGCTCCAGCACCGTGGCACCCTCGTACGTCGCCTCCGGGTCCCACCCGGTCTCGCGCTGGTTCATCACGTAGCCGCGCGACCGCGCAAACCGCGCAATCAGGTTGAAGGTCTTGATCTGCTGGCCCCGGTTGCACACGTCGTCCGCCAGCGTGTTGCACACCTGGCTCATCTGGAAGGTGTTGGCCACCACGTTCAGCCGGTCCAGCAGCCGCACCACCAGGTCGCAGTCCACCTGGCAGTACACCGCAATGGCGGCGCGCGCCGTCGCGCTCACCTCGTACATGCGGAACAGTTTGCGGTAGTTGTTGTCCCCCGACGCATCCAGCGCGGGCTGCACCAACGCGTCCATGATGGCCAGACACGCGTCCGCCGTGCCCGCGTCCACCCCCACCAGCGCCTGGTTCACCGCGTGCACCGCCCCGTCCAGCGCGGCGCGACACGCGGTGTAGTCCCCCGACTCGGGGCACGCGCGATCCGCCTCGTCCATGTGGCGCTCGCACTCGCCCGCATCGCGCGTTCCCAGGATCTGCAGCAGGCCGCGCCGCGCGTCGCCCAGCAGGCCGCGCACCCATCCCGGCAGGTCCAGCACCACCTTGCGCGTGTCCTTGAGGAACGCGTCGCACACGTCGTCCAGCTTGTAGCTCGACAGCTTCTGCGAGTCCTTCACGTACATGAACAGGTCCATCTGGATGCGCCCGGGCTGCGGGAACCAGCTGATGATGTTCTGCCCCTTGGCGGCCGAGGTGAGCTCGCGCACCTTGAGCGGGTGCGGCACCATCAGCAGTCGGCCCATGAAGTCGAAGCGACACGTGCGGCGTCGCAGCGCGGCCGAGGTGAGCTGCGCGCGCGCCGCCATGTACGCGTAGTCGAACCCCGTGCCGTTGTAGCTCACGATAAAGTCCGGGTCGGCGTGCACGGCGATGAGGTCGCGCCAGCCCATCAACAACTCGTACTCGGACGCAAAGGCCTGCACCGTGATGTCGGGCACGGCGTCGCACTCGCCCAACACTTGCATCACGCGCGCGCGCGGCTCGGTGTCGCCGTACACCCAAAACGTGGTGCCGATGTACGTGACCTTGTCCTCCGGATGCGACGCCTCGGGGAAGCTGCGGAAGTCGTGCGAGTGCGCCTCGATGTCCACCGCCGCAATCACAATGGGCGCGATCGCGGGCCGGTCCAGGGGTTGCATCACCCCGTTGCCCAGCCGCACCTCCAGCTGCGACACCGTGGTGCGCGACGCGTCCGGCACCACCTTGTACGACCGCGCCGGCACGCACGCCCAGCCCGACGGCTTGAGTTCGTGCAGCGCCAGGAACTTCTCCGACATGGCCACCTTGTCCTCGGACACGAGCGCGGGCTCGAGCGCGCGCAGACACGCCAGAGAACGTTCCGAGAACATGCGCGACATCACGCGCAGCAACCACGGGTTCTTGAACCGGATCTCGGCGAACCCGAACGAGCGCACGCGGGTGGGGTCGTGCGCGTCGGGCACCCACCCGTACGCGCGCTTGCGACACACCTGGCTGGCGAGCACGTCGGCCACGTCCAGCGAGAAGCGCGTGCGCACCTCGCCCACCGCGCGGTTCACCACGTCCATGCTCATGGCCCGGGTCAGCTCCACGAACAGGTAGGGCATGAAGCCCGACACGCGCGCCGTGATGCTGTGGCCCGAGCCGCTCACGCCAAACACGTACACCTCGCACGCGCTGCTGGCGCGCTCCTGCCACCCCTCGGTGTCCTCGTCCACAACGAAAGAAGAGTCCTGCACCAGCGACTCGGGGTTGCCCAGGTCGAAGCCCGGCGCCGGCTTGCACACCTCCACCGCCAGGATCTGGAAGCGCAGCGGGGGCTTGCTTGTAACACTTGGCAACTCCGGGCGCAGGGGTAAACGTGTGACGAGTTTGTTCGGTTGCACTGCCGGTTGCTTTGAAAAGCGTTCGTTCCGAATAGCCGCATTTCTCTCGCCGTCTCCGAGGGCCTTAAGACGCGAAATTTCCAGCTGTGCAGTCAGCATCGCAGCCTTCTTCAGACGTTCACACTCCAAAGCAGCATCCCGATTAACATCGTGTCTTTCGCAGTCTGCACACAGTGTAAGCCGACGAACACACCTCAGACTCACATCACCCGGTTCACGGGCGGGGACTTCGAACACGTTTGTGTCTCCCAGCAACTTGTCTAGATCCATTAGTTTCACGGTGCTGCATGCATGGGTCTGTAGAACCTCCACAACCCCGGTTTGTTCATCGTCCGTGTACATAACGACATCACCGATGTAGTTAGACCCGGTAATCTTTTTCTCAGTCTTGGCCGTCTTCCCCGCCGACCATACTAACCGCGTTGCAGTACATCGCTTGCACTGTCTGTAAATCGAAATTTCCGCAATGTGATCCGCCACCCAGTGTTTGTAGTTGTAATGCATCATCGTCTCGGAACCGCCACCTGAACAATCTCGATGCGCTTCGGACTTGTGTGAAAAATGCCATATGTTTTTCACGCCTTGACGCAATATAAGTTCGGTCTCACATTCCAAACATGAAAACGGACCTTCATGTTTCGACGCATGCGCGTCAACAACCCCGGTTGGGGACATGGCAAGAGGGATAAGCATAATATTTGTAAATATGATAATGAATGAATTTATTCTCATGAACCTTCTCCGAACGTTACGTAACGGTTTAACTGATGGTCTGCTTGGTAACCCAACTCCCGCTCTCGCGCTTGGAGAAGCGCAGGTCGCCGCTGCTGACGTCGATTCTCCAGGACCCATCCGTGGCGTTGTCCCCCATGTACACCACACCGTCGCCCGCGCCGCCACCCAGGTACACCGTGGTGTTGTCCAGCTTCGCCACGTCGTCGATGCGGTACTCCTTGCCCGTCACCACGTTCACGTGCTCGCTCGAGTCCCACGACTTGTTGGTGTTGTCGTACGCGATCGTCTTGTCCACCGTGCCCTTCAGCGTGATGCCGCCGCCGTCCGCCGTCACGTCCGAGGGGGTCGTCACCACGCCCAGCTCGATGTTGTGGTCCTCCACCGCCAGGGTTGCGGTGTCGATCGTGGTGGTGGAGCCGCTAATCAGCAGGTCCCCGTCCACCACCAGGTCCCCGTGCACCAGCGCGTTGGCCGCCACCTCCAGACTCGTATTGTCCCCGCCCGTTCGGTTGGCCGAGATCTTGCCGTCCACGTCCAGCTTGCCGAACATGTTGACTGCGCCGGAGCACGTCATGGTGTACAGCTGGCTGTCGCCGTCCACGTCGATGTCGTTCGCAACCACGAGCGCGGTGCCGGACCCGTTGATGGTGACGGTGCCGCTCGAGGTGATGGCGGCCGTGGTGGAGGCGCCGCTCACCGTCAGCGCCTTCACAATCGTGCAGTTCTCGTTCATGGTCTGGTCCGCGTGACTCACGATGCTGGCAGCCTTGATCTGGAAGCGCGGGGTGTCCGCCAGCGTGGTGGCGGTGCCGTCCTCCACGTGGAAGTCGATGCGGGAGGGCGCCTTCACCTGGTGGTCGCCCGCGGCCACGTCGGCCCAGGTTCCGTCCGTGCACACGTCGATCTTGGCGCCCACGCGGTGGTAGGAGCCGGTGTCCTCACCATGGAAGCGCATCGAGGCCAACAATTCGTCGGCGGCGAAGTCTTGGTCCGCGTTGTAGAACGACATGATGGGCCCGCTGGACGCAGCAGTGAGGTTCAGGGTCGCGCCCGCGTGCGGCGAGGGCGAGATCGTGGGCCCGCACTGCGTCTCCCCCTTGAGCTCCGTGTCCGCCTTGACTTCCAGACCCACGCCCGCCGTCTTGTACGCCTTAATCTTGTTGGTGCTGGTGATCCCGGTTGCTATGATACCGCCGTTATGGGTCGTCTTGGCGGTAAAGGTAGACGTGCCCGTCACATCCAGCGTGGTGCCGATCGTGGCAGCCTTGTTCACAACCAGGGTCGTGGTGTCGCTGCCGTCGATGGTTAGCTTGGAGACGGTGGACGCGGCGTTGGAGTCGAACCCGGCGGCCATGGTGGCCACCCCCGTCAAGCTGGAGGTGCCGCTCACGCTGAGCGCACCCAGGCTGGCGGTGTTGGACACGGTGAGCGCCGTGCCGTTCCCACTCACGGTAAGATTGGTGATGTCGGACGCGGCGTTCACGTCAATGCCGCCTTCGTGTACGCTCTGCGCGGTGAACGTGGCCGTGTCCGTCACGCCCAGCGTGCCCGTCACACTGGCGTTGGCACTCACACTCAGCGCGGTGCCGGAGCCGCTCACCACCAGCGTGTCGATGTCGGACGCGCCCGCGTCGATGCCGCCGGTGTGCACGCTCTGCGCGGTAAAGGTGGCCACGCCGGTAACACCCAGCGTGGTGCTGAGCGTGGCCGACACACCAGACAGAGAGTTTGTCAGAGTCACAGCCTTACTAAAGTTAGCGTTTCCCGCACAGAGCAAAGAGCCAGTGGTGGCGACCACCAGTTGTCCCGTGCATACCACGCCTCCGGTGGTTATGTTATTGGAGACGCTGACCCCGGTCGCGGCCGTGACGGTGAGCTTCCCGTCGAAGGTGGCGGCCGCACCGGTGAGTGCCCCCGTGATGTCCACATCGCCGCCCACCGACACGTCGCCGGTGAGGGTGGAGTCGGCGGTCACCACCAAGCCGGTGCCGCTGGCCTTGGAGATGGTGAGCGTGTCGCTGAAGTCGGAGGTGGAGTTGATGTCCAGCGGGCCGTTGGAGATGACTCCACTGGCACCCGCCACCACCTGGAGCGCGCTCATGTTGTTGGTGACGGTGAGCGCGGTGCCGGAGCCGCTCACCACCAGCGTGTCGATGTCGGAGGTGCCCGCGTTGATGCCGTTGGTGTGCACGCTCTGCGCGGTGAAGGTGGCCACGCCGGTAACCCCCAGAGTGGTGCTGAAGGTGGCGGACTCCCCCGTCAACAGACCCCCGATGCCCACCGTGGACGCAAAGTCGGCGGGTCCGTCGCAGTCCAGGTCGCCCGTGCCGGTGACGGTGAGCGTGTCGTACGCATCCACCGGGCCGTACGCGCGCAACGTCGCGCCCGCGCCGCTGCTACCCATGTTGATGCCGGCGCCGGTGGCCACCTGGATCCATTTGGAGTTGATGGTGCTGCCCATGGTGAGCGTGCTGGTAATCTCCACGCCGATGAACAGCGCGGAACCATTGGTGATGGTGAGCGCGTTCCCGCCCGGCGCACCGATGTAAATTCTGCCGGTGTCCACCGTCATATTGCCGTAGATCGTCATCGCGTCGTCAATCAGGAGTTTGTCCGAACCCCCTTTGGCGAACTTCATGGCCGGCCCGGAACTGTTGAACTCAATGTCGCTGGGCTCGGTGATGGTGAGGCTGCCAATCATAAAATCGCCACCCAGCGTGGTGTTGCCCGCGGTCACGATGTTGTTCACGTGCAGGTTCAGGTACTCCTGGATGTCGACGGCGTCGGCGGGGTTGCTCGCGGTGGCCACCAGCGCGAACTCGTCCGCGCTCTCGTCGTAGGTGACTCCCACGAACGACCGGTTGAACAGGCTGAACGTGGAGGTGGCGTCGGGCTGCGTGGTCCAGTCCGACTCGATGGCGAGCACGCGCGTGGAGTGGGTGTAGTCCGTGATCTCGCGCACCTGGTTGAGTGCGCCCGCCGGGCTGTCGTTGGTGATCTTGATGTACCAGCCGTTGTAGAAGTCGTCGGCCGCGCCCACCATGCCGGAAGGCAGCGTGGCAACCGAGGTGCCGGCACCGTCCAGCGTGCCCGACTCCTTGGCGGTGTCGGCCACGATGTCGCCGGAGTAGCGCTGCATGAGTATGCCTCCGTCCTTGGAGGACAGTGGCGACTCGTTCACCACAATGATGTTGTCGGTGACGGTGAGCGTCTGCGTGTTCACCGTGGTGGTGGCGCCGTTGACGATGAGGTCGCCACTCAGGGTGAGCGAGCCGCCCACTAGCGCGTTGCCCGCCACGTCCAGCGCGGTGCCGCTCTCCGACAGGGTGAGCTTGCCCGTCATGGTGGCGGTGCTGTTCACCGTCAGCACATCATTCAAGGTGGTTGTGCCCGTGGTTGTGAGTGTGCCCCCCACGCTGGCGTTGTTCACCACACTCAGCCCCGTGCCCGAGCCCGACGCGGTGAGTTGTCCGGCCACACCCAGTGTGGTGGTGATGCTGGCACTGTCGAGCGTGGTGGCGCCCGCGCTCAGAGTCCCGGACACCGCCGCGTTGCCACCCACGGTCAGCCCCCCGTTGGCAGTGAGCGCGCCCGTGAAGGTGGCGGCCACTCCCTGCATCAGACCCGTGAAGCCCGAGGCGCCGGTAACCGTGAGGTCCTCGCTGATCTCGACGTCGTCCAGGAACTGCGCGTTGCCGGTGACGCTCAGCCCGTACACGCCACTGCCCGTGACCTTGTTCAGAGTGAGCTTGCCGCTGACAACGGCGTCGTTGGTGACCTCCAGACTGTTGCCGGTGGCGGCCAGACACTTGACGACGCCCGTCAACTCGGAGATGCCGCTGTTGCTGAGACCCACGTTGGCGGTGGCCTCGGTGCTCATGATCTTGCCGGCTGCGGTGATGCCGGCGGCGGTGGAGATGGCGCCGGTGAGCGTGCTGGCGCCCGTCACGGTGAGCGTGCCGCCCACGGTGGCGTTCTTGACAACCGCGAGCCCGGTGCCCGACCCGAGGTTGCACTCCACCAAGCCCGCGAACGAGGCCGTGGCCGTGCCGGTGAGCGCGCCCACGCTGGCGGCGCCCGTGACCGTGAGCGTGCCGCCCACACTCGCATTGTTGGATACCACGAGCGCGGTGTTGTCTCCCGAAGCCGTCAACACGCCGGTGGAGGTGAAGTTGGCACCGCTGATGTCGCCCGTGAGGTCGATGTCGCCGGACACGGTGAGGTCTCCGCCGATGGTGGCGTCCTGAGTCACGCTGAGCCCGGTGCCCGCTTTGGTGAGGCTGAGCGTGTCGTGGATGGAGACGGTGGAGGCAAAGTCGGCGGCCGCGTCGCAGTTCAGGTCGGACGTGCTGTGAATCTTGACGTTGCCGTGCGCGTGCAGGAATCCATTGGAGGTGATGGAGCCCCCAATCGTCACCCCCGGGGTGATGCTGACTGGTGCGCTGCCACCTATCGTGAGCGACTCCCCGGGCAGGTTCTTGGTGATGGTGACCGCGCCGGTGACCCCCAGGTCGCCCGCGATGGCGTTGGTGCCGCCCGTCAACACGTTGATGCCCGTCATCTCCACATAGCCGGTGGCCTTGATGTTGCTGCTGGCAACCAGACTGTAGCCCGTGCCCTTGGTGGCGTTGATTTGGCCCTCGGCCTCGATGATGTCGGACGCGCACAGCTTGCCGTCGGAGGTGATGGTGAGCACGGGCGAGGTGAGGTCGTCCGTGGCGGCCGTCGCGCTCTGCGTGAAGAACTGCAACTCGGTGGGCGCCAGCGTGGTGTCCACGCTGTCCCACTCGGTGGAGGACGTCACCGCCAGGATCTTGGCGCCGGTGCGGTACACATCGGAGTGGTGTCCGCTGAACACCATCTTGCCCAGCTCGACTTGGGTGCTGCCGGCTTGGTCCGAGGTGCGCGTGGCCTGGATCCAGGGCGCCACGTCCTTGGCGATCAGGATCTGCTGCTGCACGTCGTGCGTGGGCGGCAGCACGTCCTGTCCCAGACTGTTCTCGCAGTAGTTGACGGTGCCGTGGAACTTGGTCTTCAGGTCCTCGTGGAAGTGCAGCCGGTTGGTGTTGGCCGCGTCCCAGAACACCACCTTGGAGGAGTTGGTACCGAGGTAGAACCCGCCCGAGGAGCGCAAGTCCCAGAACGTCTTGGAGCCTGAGAAGGACTGCGCGGTGTCGTCGATCCAGTGGCGGGCCCCCGCCTCGGCACCCGCCACCCTGGGGTCCACCACGAGTTGCGCCAGACTCATGTCGGCGTACGTGGTGGCATTGATGGTGTCGACCGTCAGTGTACCCGCCACGTTCATGTTGCCGCTGGCAACATCCAGCGCCGTGCCGGTGGCATTGAGTGTCACCGCGTCCTCGAAGGTGGACGCACCGGTGACGTCCACCCCGCCGGCCGACACCGTCAAGCCGGTGCCCACCGTGGCGGTGGTGCCCACACTCAGACTCGTGCCCACGGTGGCTGCGGTGTGCGCGGTTACCATGCCGCTGGCCACAGTCAGCCCGCTGGTGAGCGATCCATCCACGTCGGCGCCGGCATTCACGCCGAACACGTACTGTCCCTTGAAGTCGTCGCCGGTGCCGCTGTGGCTGACCTTGAGCGACGCCAACTCGTGCACGGTGGCGTCCAGCTTCTTTCCCTTGAAGTCGAGCGTGATATCGCGCGCGCCGGAGCCGTCCGAGGCCACCGGGTTGAAGAACGAGCCGTCGCGCGCCGCGAGGTCGCGGAATTGGATATCACCAAAATTAGAGATGTCCGTCATGGGTTTTTTATTGTTCTCAAGAAAATCGTGCGTTGCGTGAACGCGGATTGATTATTTATCGTATGTAAATGAGTCTCGAATGTCTCTTAATGCATATATTCGGAACGAGTGGCAATCAATAGACGTGCAAGTTCCGAGTAACCAGCCGCACGTGTGGGTGTCGGACGTGAAGTGCTTCGCCAAGTACCAGGGCTCCACCGTGTTTGTCACGCTGGCGTTAACGCTGCGCCTGGACCCCACGGATAACCAGGCGGACTTTGCGAGTGTGTCGCTGCGGGTGGGACTCAAGAACTCGTTAGACAAGGTTCGGCTGTCAACCATCATGACGTCGGTGGACGAGACGTCGGAGACCCGGTTCAGTCAGGCGATGCTGGAGTTTCAATCCGAACAGCTGGTGTGCACCGCGTTCCCGTTCCTGCCCCACCGAAGTTACGAGGTTAACGCTCAATTTTTCTACAGGGTGTCTTGAAAATACATATTTATTCCCAATGTATAAAACGCGATGTCTCTCCTCCGGGAGCCAGCGTTTATGAGGTCCATAATCGCCGTCCCCGGGAACTTTAGGTTCACGGGGGTGGAGGGAAGCATGTTGGTGGCAACCGCGGGCGGCACGATCGACGCGTCGCCCTCCATGAACGTGACCGAGGCCAGGCTGAACGTGACAACCCAGAGCGGGATCTACGTTGCCGAGGCAACCGAGGTGGCGGCGCCGGGCGTGCCTGTGGATGGCGGGGGTATATTGTTCGTGGAAGACGGCAAGCTCAAGTACCGCGGTTCAACCGGTACGGTGACTACAGTGGCGGTTGCGTAAAAGTTTATTTCATAATGTCCTGTATCTCTATGTTTTCCTGTATGTTTTTGAGTGTGAGCTGCGCGACGCGCGCGTCATTCGGGTGCGTCTTGTCGGGCCGCGGCCGCACCACGGTGGCGACCCAGCCGTGCTCGGCCTCGCGCAGAGCACACTCCACAACCCCGTGTGCGCCGGGAGGGGCGTGCAGGTCGACCACAAACGCGGCTCGCTCGCGCACGCCCCGGTTCTCCAGCCACAGCGCGCCGTCCTGTAGATAGAAGTCGATGGTGTGGTCGGTGGCGCGCTTCCACTTGTAGTGGTCGGCCTGGCGGCCCACCGTGAGCGGCATGCCCCGCTCCGGCACCAAGATGAGTCCGTCGCTGTTGGTGGGTATGCTGCGCGCCACCTCGTCGTAGCCCACCTGTCCAAACTCGAACCACTTCTTGGCGCGGATGACGAGGCCGGGCGACTTGATGGTGTTGACGGCGCGCACCACCTCTCCGCGGCGCTCGGTGTGCGACTTGTGGCGCATGGAGTAGCCGCACATGGCAACCACGTCGAACACCAGGTACTGCTGCGATCCGTCGGGCAGAGTGACGAGCTCCCCGTCCAGCAGCGTGCCGCTGTAGTACTCTGGCGGCGCCTTGACGCCGACCTGGCGGTGCGCGAACGTCCTGTCCACCAGGGCCACGTAGTCCATCTCGGGTTCGGAGGTGAAGGAGAACAGCATGAAGGCGCGCGTGCCGTCGGCCTTGGCGCCCACCCAGTACTTTCGGCGCGCCAGGCCGGGCAGGTCCTTGCGCATGAGGCTGACGGGATGGTTGCACGGGGTGACGTCCCTGGACCATCGTGTGGCGCCCCACAGCGTGGGGATCATGTCCCGGATGTCGTCCCGAATCGCGGCATTGGTTTCCTGGGAATCGGTTACCGACATGTGGTGTGTGTGTGCAAAGTAAAAATGATGGCGTATCTTGAACCAGAAAAATCTTATCTTACATGTAAAGAAAATGTCATCTCGTATGTACAACTATGACGGGAACCACAGCATTAGGGGTGGCGAGGGTAACGGCTCGTGCGGGGTGACGGTCTGCCTCATCATCGCGGTGGTGTTCGTCGCGATTCTGCTGGCGCTCATGCTGATCCCGGTGCGCGGCGCGGACGGCGCCAGCGTGTCCGGCTTCGCTCGTCTGATGAAGAAGAAGAAGGCGCCCGCCAAGAAGGCGCTGCGGTCGCGCATCTCTCCCCGCCGGGTGCGCGCGGGCCTGGGGGGCGCGGTCGCGTCTCCGTCCGCCGTGCAGCACCACGCGCCGCAGTACCGCCCCCCCGCGCCCTTGCCCGCGGCGCAGTTGATGGCGCCCACCACCATGCCGCGCGTGTCCCCCGGTCTGGAGATGATGCAGACCAGTAGTGCGGTGGAGTCCGACATGAACAGCTCGTCGAGCGAGGCGGGCGGCGTGGTGGCGAGTCAGTACTCGGACACCAGCTACGCGATGGACCCCGGCATGATGACGGCGTCCTCGGCCACTGACATCCAGGGCGTGGAGACGTTCATGCCCATGATGTCGGACGGCGTGGGCAGTGACAACGGGCCGGTGGACCCCTCCACCGGGCTCCCGCTGTTCACCACCGGCAAGCTGGTGCGCTCCCAGATGTTGGGCGGGCACGGCGCGGGCAGCTTCCTGAGGCAGCAGCAGGACCCGCTGTCCGGGTACAAGCGGCTGGGCAAGAACATGTGCGGCGCGCAGAACGCGCGGCGCGACCTGGCGTCCCGGCGCACCCAGTTCAACGCCGCGCGCCTGGCCGACCCCGACGGCGACCCGGTGTTGTTCAACACCTCCGAGTTCATGTACTCTTAGGCGCGGCAGGGAGGGTGCAAAATAACTTTTGGCGCTACCTCAAAAACATGTCCTCCAACGAGTTGGTGTCCACCACGCTGCTGCGTGAGACCGGGAGTCAGCGCTACAGTCTGGTGGTGTTCAGCCCGGTGGTGAGCAAGGTGTCGTACCGCGTGCACTGCGTGAAGAACGGCGAGCCGTCGGACGCCGCGTTCCAGTCCGGCGTGCTGGAGTCCAAGCTTTCCGGCCAGCGCCACGCGTTTGTGATCCCGGTGGCAAAGGGCGTGGGTTATTTCATCGAGGCGTGCCTGGACTACGCAGACCAGCCGAGCTCGAGTTTGACGTGGGTTCTGGAGCCGTTCAAGCGACGCAAGGTGTCCCGCGAGGACCTGGCGCCCGCGAGCGAATAAAAATCATAACTTAATTTAACACACACGTATACCCCCATGGATGCCCTGCGCACCTCAATCCGCGAGTTCTGCGAGTTCGAGCTGGAGCTCAAGGCCACCCAGGACATCCACCGCAAGGCGTGCGAGCCGTCCATCGTGAGGCGCAACACCGCGTACGGCTCGCTCGTGCGCGTGATGCAGGACGACGACCTGCACCTGCTGGAGTTGCCCACCGGCGGCTTCCTGCGCCGCTCCACCGTGAAGACGCAGTGCGCGCTGAAGCGCGAGCTGGTGGAGGCCGCCGTCGAGTCCGCCGTGGCAGACTTCAAGCGCGTGTCGCGCGACATCCCCTCCATGCAGCAGGCCCGCGAGGCGCTGCTGAAACTGATTCAGACCCGCGTGCGCGAGCACCGCACCTCGGAGGTGGTGAAGGTGAGTCACGTGGAGACGCTGCCGCGCGGCGTCAGCGGAGACATCCCGCGCGCCAACGAGTTCATCGCCTCCACCGCCTCGGAGTGGATGCAGACGCAACAGGCCCTGGGCGCGGCTCGACGAGACCACGTGGAGGCCAAGAAGGCGCTGGACGCGCGGCGCGACGCGCTGCTCGGCATGCCCGGCGTGCGCGAGTACATGAAGCGCGAGTGCCCCGACGGCAAGCCGGTGCGCATCCAGGGACACGACACCACCTTCACCTTGCGCTACAGCGTCAGCAGTCGGAGGCGGCCCATCCGCGAGGCGCAGGTGCAGGACGCCATCACGCACTCGGTGAACACGCTGGTGCACGACCCGGCCACGCCCGTTTCGGCCTCGGCCATCGCCACGCTCATCATGGACACCGCGCTCGAGAACGCGGGCAGCGACACCAACGACACCTACACGCTGTGCGCGCGCACCGGCAGGAAACGCGCGGCCAACGGGGAGACCCGTGGTGCGGTTGATGCTTGATTAAAATAAATTATCCTACCCTCAAACATGCACGCGGGCGCCACCGAGTCCGAGTTTAACATCTTCAAGGCGCTGGCCAACCCGCGCCACGTGGACCTGAACAAGTCCAGCGTTGTGTCGCGTGCGCTCGAGAGAGAGCTGAACGGCGCGCCACCCTCGCCACCCCCGCGCAGCGCGCCGCCCGCACCACCCTCGCCGCGCAGCCAGCCCCCCACGCCCGTGCCCAGCCTGCGCGTCTCCGAAAAGTCGTGGCGAGCGCCATCCGAGGTCGACGACACCGAGGAGAAGCAGGCCGCGCTGGTGGAGCTGAACCAACTCAAGATGGACGGCGTCATCCTGAGCCGACACTTCACCATGGACGACGCGCTGGGAGACATGACGTTCGAGATTAACCGCATCCGGTCCAACGGCATGGCGTCCGAGGCGGCCGTCATGGCCACCGCGGGCCTGGGCATGGTGCTCAAGGGGCTGGAGGCCGCCAACAAGCAGTGGGGACCCGTGCTGCACCTGGACGGCTGGTCCGACACCGTGGCCTCCAACCAGTCCACCTACAAGTCCGTGTTCACGCGCCTGTACCGCAAACACTTTAGCAAGGGCGCGCAGATGTCGCCCGAGGTGCAGCTAGCCATGATGGTGGGCGGCTCCGCCGTCATGACGCACGTGGGCGCCAACGTAGACTTTGACTCCATCAACAACATGATGTCGGGGTTCATGAAGCCCGCCGCGCCGGCCGCACCCGCACAGACCGCGGGCGAGGGCGCGTTCTCCCATCGACCCACCATGAAGAAGCCCAGCCCCATGCCGCCACCCCCGCCGCCGCCCAGGCCCGACACCACCCAACACCAGATAGAGATAGAGGAGTTGAAGCGAGAGCGCGCCGCGCTCCAGGCCCAGCTGCGACACCAGACCATGGGCGCGCCTGTGGTGTTTGCGACGTCCAAAATGGGCCCGGGAGATTTCGAAATACTTGACGACTAATAAACATGCAGGTTGCCACTCCACGAACCCTGGCGCTGCTGCCCCCCGAGGTGCAGGCCAACTTCCCTCCCACCGTGCCCTTTGTGCGCTACGGCACGCACGGTGACGGCACGTGCTTCTTCCACTCCGTGTGCGCCGCGCGCAACGAGCAGGGCTACCTGCACACCACGGCCGCGGAGCAGAAGCGCATCGGCCGGCAGTACCGGCGCGACTTCACGCGACACATCACCGACGCGCGCTGGACCGAGTTCGCGGGCCGCCACGGCCTGGACATCAGTCCGGCCCAGATCCGGCGCGACTTCCGCAACAGCCGCCACTGGGCCAACCAGGGCATGATCCAGTTCGTGGCGGACGTGATGAAGCTGAACATTATGTTCGTCGACACCTCCACCTCCAAGATGTACTGCGGCGTGCACGGCGGCGCGTCGGAGCCGCTCATCATGATCCTGTGGGTGAAGCGCATGCACTTCGAGCCGGTGGGCGCGTGTCGCGGCGTGACGCCCGACAAGACCGGCGTGCAGTTCGTGTTCGACCCGCGCGCCGACGCCGACATCGTGGACCAGCTCATGAACAAGTACAACGGGCAGTGCGCGGTGTAGAGGAAGCCGCGCGGAATGTTCCGCGTCGAGAATGAATATATACTCACAATAAATATTTTCGCATGAGCGTGCAGCATCTCGGGATCATGAACGCGCTGCGCACCGGCAACGTGGTGCTGGACATGCTCATCGCGATGTGTGTGCCCTTCGCAATCACGCTGTGTGTCCAACTTAAGGACAAGGCGATAAAATACTTTACACGGCTCGATACCGTAGAATACGTGACGCGCACCGTCGCAACATCCGGATCGTCTCCGACGGAACAGGCGGTTGTGCAGAAGGCCATCATGGAGACGATTGTGCGTAACGGATTCGTCGTCGGAAAGAAGTCAAGCGTGGGATTGGTTGGAAGCCAGATTGCACCGTGGTACCGGGTGCAGGACCAATTTGGGGACGTGGAAACACTCAAGAAATTCGTGGTTGGTCCGGAACCCGCGCCGAACACATGGACCGAGGTGGGGCCCGGTGTCGAGATTTTAATTCGAACAACGTTGGCTGATAAAGTGAGCTCAACAGAATACACCTTGCGAAGTAAGGACGAGTCTGTTGACAAGTGGATTTCTGATGCGTATGCGCAGTACGTGCGTGTAAGGACTCCAAAAGTAGCGAACTTGAGATACATGTACCTCCGAGACTCTGAACTGACATACAACCAGTATGAGCTGAGCGATGCCAAGACTTTCGACGCCATGTTCTCACCGCACAAGGCCGATATAGTGAGATTGGTCGACGACTTTGAGGATAAGAAGGGAATGTTCTCGAACCCGGCTATCCCTTATAAATTGGGGTTTCTGTTGCACGGACCACCCGGCACGGGGAAGACGAGCATGATTAAGGCGATGGCCAGCTACACCAAACGGCACATCGTTTCGGTACCACTGAGCGGCATCGAAACCAACACGGAGTTGAGCGGAATTATGTTCGGTAAGACGTTCAAGGGCAGGACGTTCGAGTATTCCGAGATCATGTTCGTGTTGGAGGATGTGGACGCGGCAGCAGATGTGGTGTTGAAGCGCGTGAAAGACGCACCTGAACCCGTGGAGGAGGAGGACGATAAACCGAAAACGCTGAAGAAGAAGAAGAAGTGCGACGACGCGCTGAACCTCGCCGGGGTATTGAATGTCATCGACGGGATTGTCGACACCCCGGGGAGGATTCTGGTGATGACAACCAACCATCCGGAGAAGTTGGACCCCGCCCTGATTCGTCCGGGCCGCGTCAACATGAAGATCTGCCTCGGGTACATGCAGTCCAAGGAAATCATCGAGATGGTTACGTTCTACAAGGGCGAGGTGTCGCCCGAGCAAGCCGCCGAGCTGCGTGCCCCCGCCAATATCACACCCGCCGCGGTCGAGCAGGTGTGCATCTCTTCGGATACGGTGGATGATGTGATTGCCGACATTAACAACTGGGTGGTGTAGGCGTTGTAGGCATTGTAGGCGTTGTACGTTTCATGTAAAATACATTTATTTCAAACTCGATATCTTGGGGAGGTGCACCTCGGGGTCGAGCGGCACCTCCCACTCGCGGCCCTCGC
>ERZ1049444.785-NODE-785-length-27031-cov-6.507673_pt1 | contig 27031 bp, 25 predicted proteins | sample MGYA00383101_ERZ1049444 | MGnify/ENA primary metagenome ERZ1049444 (study PRJEB29581, sample SAMEA5548371) | metagenome | biome: marine; feature: coastal; material: water | depth 50 m | study: Short-term variability in the microbial, nano- and picoplankton...
AGGTTGATTTAGAAAGGAAGTTTAACTTCAAGTGGTCCAATCTTTCTTGGAAAGGAATCCCTGTAGTTGCGTCAAACATGGATACAGTTGGTACAATTGATTCTGCAAAAATATTAAGCAAACATAACACACTGACATGTCTGCATAAATTTCATACAGCGGAAGAGTTGATCAAAATTCCTAACAGCATCAAGAAAAATATTGCAATTACAATTGGCATCGCGGAAGGTTTGCAGATACTGCACGAACTGGGAGATGAAATAAAACATTTTAATTTTATCTGCATCGATGTTGCTAATGGTTACACGGAACAGTTTTCAGATTTTATTAAGCAGGTGCGTAGCGAGTTTGAGGATAAAATTATTATTGCCGGAAATGTTTGTACTCCTGAAATGACGGAACAGCTGATTTTGTCTGGTGCTGATATAGTTAAAGTCGGTATTGGAGGAGGATCGGCATGTCTTACCAGAAATGTTGCAGGCGTTGGTATTCCTCAGTTGAGTGCAGTTATAGACTGCTCAGATGCCGCACATGGGATTGGCGGGATGGTTATGTCTGACGGTGGATGTACTTGTTCAGGTGACATCAGTAAAGCCTTTGGCGCAAATGCAGATTTTGTGATGCTGGGAGGCTTATTAGCCGGTCATGATGAGAATAGCGGGAGCATTACAGAAAATAAAATTACTGGTGAAAAAACTGTAGAATTTTATGGAATGGCGAGCAGTACTGCACTTGATAAATATTACAGTAATAAAAAAGGTAAAGATTATAAAGCAAGTGAAGGAAAACTGGTGAAGATTCCTTACAAAGGCGCATTGGAGGATACACTCCTCGATCTGCTGGGTGGTGTCCGGAGTACCTGCACTTATATCGGTGCCAAAAAAATCAAAGACATTTCTAAATGTACAACCTTTGTCTGTGTGAATAACCAGTTGAATAATGTTTTTGTTTAATATTCAAGCTAGTGAGGCTTAGTCATGGAACAACTTATCTCAATCAAAAACGGCGAAAAACAAACGCCAATATTTTCTGTCGCTGAAATGGAAAACCGACTGGCAGTGTTGCGGTCTTCGATGGAAACAGAAAGTGTGGATGCAGTTTTTTTTACTTCCATCCATAACATCAATTATTACAATCATTTTGTTTACTGTTCGTTTGGACGTCCGTATGGACTGGTGGTAACACAGGATAAGCTGAAATCCATCACCGCTAATATTGACGGAGGGCAACCCTGGCGCCGTGGTTTTGGTGACAATATTATCTTCACAGATTGGGAGCGTGATAATTATTTCAGGGCCGTAAAGCAGGAAATGCATGGAAACCATCGAGTTGGTGTAGAGTATGATCACATCAATCTGGAAAATTTAAATAAACTCCAGGCCGCACTGCCTGACGCAGAGATTGTTGATATTTCAAAAATGACCATGCGACAGCGTATGATCAAATCTGTGGAAGAAATTGAATTAATCCGCAACGGCGCGCAAGTCGGAGATATTGGCGGAGAGGCATGTGTCGAAGCAATTGCTGAAGGAGTACCGGAGCATGAAGTTGCTCTGCATTCCACCCAGACTATGGTGCGTGAAATAGCGAAACGTTATCCGGAAAGCGACATCATGGATACCTGGACCTGGTTCCAGTCCGGAATTAATACTGATGGTGCTCACAATCCCGTCAGTACACGTAAAATTCAAAAAGGGGATATTCTCAGCTTAAATTGTTTCCCTATGATTGGAGGGTATTATACGGCTTTGGAAAGGACTTTATTTTTTGATCATGCCTCAGAACGTCATCTGGAAATTTGGGAGGCTAATGTTGAGGTACACCGCAGGGGGTTGGAATTGATCAAACCAGGAGTTCGTTGTTGTGATATCGCCGGTGAATTGAATGAGATTTTTATCAAACATGATTTGCTCCAGTACCGCACCTTTGGTTACGGACACTCTTTCGGGACCCTTTCCCACTATTACGGGCGTGAAGCAGGACTGGAATTGCGTGAGGATATTGAAACTGTGCTGGAACCGAATATGGTTGTCTCAATTGAACCAATGGTGATGCTTCCGGAAACTCTGCCTGGTGCTGGAGGTTACCGTGAACATGATATTCTTGTTGTGAAAGAAGACGGGGCGGAAAATATCACTAAATTCCCTTTTGGACCGGAACACAATATTATCAGCTAATAAGCTTCTATTATTAACTAAGCTAAAGTCTTACCTTGAGCGAGGTTCTTGACCCGATCCCATGAGTCTGTAGTTTGCCATGAGAGGATTGCACTGAATCTGTCAAAGTTGACTTGAAGGGGGTGGGAATTGTAGGTTTTCTAGAGAAACTGAGCTAAAGACTTACCGCTGACAGTTATAGTCGCGTGCTCGTCCGTAGTTACTGTTTCAGCGTCATGTGCTGTATGCGTTGCCTCTGTTGGGTTACTTCTCAATGCCTCAGGACGTTCCTTCCAAAAAGTAAGAGTCAGATAAAAACCTGTCATTCCGCCCATCATCAAAATACCAGCGACTACAACTTTGGAGTCCACTCCCAGGTCAGCTACCATCCACAGTGCCGGTAGAAAACCACCCAGAGGATACTGTTCAGAGTTTGAGGCATTAATCAGCACCATGCTGATTATCGCAAAGATGGCACCTGTTCCAGCTCCTATCAGTAATACATTTAATGTTTCCATCATTTTTTGTAAAAAAATTTAAAAAAACTGTCCTATAAAAATATCAACAACTACAATAATTCCAAGTTAAAAACGAGATCTATCTCTTTAAAAGGTTCTGCCTCAATCATAATGCTTTACGAAATTCACAAATTTGAGTCACTGCTGAAACCATTCCATGGCAGACACAGAGAGAGTTTAAGTCCTTCACTACTCAAATTGATTTTTGTAATTCCTCTTTATTCAAATTCGATAACACCCTAAAGTGTACTTGCACAGCGTAATTCATTCCAAGTACCAGCAGATTCTAACTTCACGTAATCACAAATAAGCCAATGTGCAAACAACGATTCTAGATAAATGATACAAAATGATACTAAAAACAGCACGTCATAATTTGATTAAAGGAGCTTTTTTTTGTACACTTTAAATTGATTTTTAACAAAAACTTAAGAAAACTTAACCACACATTTTTATGATTCTTGAAATTAAGGGATTAGATAAATCCTTCCCACAGACCGATCACGATAAAATAGAAGTCCTGAAAAACTTAAATCTGCAAGTTGAGGAAGGAGAAACGGTTGCGGTTGTTGGTCAATCCGGAAGCGGTAAGTCAACGCTACTGTCACTGTTGGCAGGATTGGATCGTCAAAGCTCAGGTTCACTTCGTTTGCGTGATCAGGAAATTTCCGCAATGAGCGAAGTTAAACTGACGCAATTCCGTGCAGAAAACATAGGCATTATTTTTCAGCAGTTTTATTTGATGCCGCACCTGACGGCGTTGGAAAATGTTTCCCTACCGCTGGAAATGTTTGGACACAAAGATAGTCTGCAACGTGCACGAGAAGCTCTGTTGCAGGTAGGACTTGAGGAACGCGAAAAACATTTTCCGCATCAACTCAGTGGAGGTGAATCACAAAGGGTTGCTATTGCCAGAGCTATAGTTATCCGTCCAGCAATTTTACTTGCTGACGAACCAACAGGAAATCTGGACAATGCAACAGGAGTACAGGTAAGCAACCTGCTTTTTGATCTTGTGCAGACGACAGGCATGACCTTGCTGTTGGTAACACACAATACTGAATTGGCCCTGCGTTGCTCAAGACAGTTGACGCTTCAATCCGGAACTTTTCAATGAAAAATCCACCAGCATTTTTCTGGCTTAAACTGGCCTTTAGGGAGTTGCTTAATAATCGACGTTTCAGTCTCTTTTTTATTTTTAATCTTGCCTTGGGACTTGCCGGTTTTATTGCTTTAGACTCCTTCAAAGAATCGCTTGATAATCATCTTGGCCAAAACTCAAAAGCCATTCTCGGAGCAGATATAGCGCTGACCAGTTATCTGCCGTTTGAGGATAAAACTTTGGACGCTCTTGAAGCAAAGTTCCCGCAAAATACTTTGTCCACCCGTAAAACAACTCTGTTTACAATGGTGGCGTCAGAAGATCAGTCACGATTGGTGCAGATTACAGGTATTGAAAAAGAATTTCCGTTTTATGGAAAAATGGTTTTGAAAAAGAATGGAGTTGTGGAAAGTGAAAATGTTGAGCAAAGCCTCGCTTTGTTTGGCGAAGCCTGGGTTTATCCTGAATTGTTGTTCATGCTGGGGTTAAAATTAGGAGGAAGTGTTAAAATTGGTGAGAAAAAATTTACGATTGCAGACACAGTTCTTGATGATCCTAGCAGTTCATTTTCATCTTTCGGACTTGCTCCTCGTGTTTATCTCGCTTATTCACAAATGCAGGAAACCGCTCTGCTAAGCAAAAAAAGCAGGGTCAGCTACCAACGTTTGTACCGTCTACCAGATGGTACTGACCTTTCAGGACTTGTGGTTAAACTGCAAAATCAAATTAATAGTTTTGACGGATCAGACTCAAAAATCAGAATCCTGACGCATAAAAGAGCCGGTAACAACCTTGGACGTCTGTTGGGGTACCTCAACGATTATTTAGGGCTAGTGGCAATGATCGCTGTTTTTCTGGCAGGAATAGGTGCGGCTTATCTTTTTCGTAATTATCTGGTTCATCGTTTTCGTGAAATTTCTATTTTAATGAGTCTGGGTGCAACACGTCAGCAAACTTACCGGATGGTTTTGTGGCAGTTGGGATTGCTCGGTACAGGAGCGGCGTTGATTGCGATTTTTATCTCTTTAGTTATTTTACCGCTTTTACCTTTGTTGCTTAAACAATTCCTGCCAAATGGTTTTGAAACTCAACTAAGTCTGGGTAGCCTACTGTTTGCCCTTGTTTTAGGTGGTGTTGGTAGTTTGGTCTTTTGCCTGCCGGTCCTGTCAAGAATCCGTACAGTACAACCGTTACAGCTTTTTCATAAAAATGTTGGACAACAAGACGTCACTCCAGCACTTTGGCGACAGGCCTTGAGTTATCTTCCGCTGCTTATTTTATCTTGGTCTTTGTCTGTCTGGCAGTCCCACTCATTGATCGTCGGCAGTGCTTTTGTGGGGATGCTGCTGGCTTCAATTCTGTTTTTAGGCAGCATAGCTTGGCTTGTTTTGTTCCTGGCCGGAAAGTTAAGTCAAACTTCAGGCAGTACAATGAAGCGTCTTGCTTTCAGGAATCTTCAGCGTAATCGAGCAGGAGCAATTTCCTGTTTTCTGGCATTGGCACTTGGAACTTTATTGATAAACTTGATTCCGCAAATTTATCAGGGTTTACAGGAAGAAGTCTCCAGACCTGATGATTTTCGCATTCCTAGCCTGTTTTTATTTGACATTCAGCCGGAACAAATGGAACCACTCCGGAAAACACTGTCCGTAGAAAAAGTTAACTTAAATTATCTCTCACCAATGGTGCGAGCACGTCTGGAAAAAGTGAACGGTAAGAGCTTTGATTTTAACAATGAAGAAGTATCCCTGACTCGTGAAGAGGAAAGACAACAGAACTTCCGGAGACATAACCTCAACCTGTCATACCGAACACAGCTTTCTGATTCTGAGCAGATTGTGGAGGGGCGTCTGCTGGCTACAAATTTTGATTTGGATTCCGGAAAACCTGCGGAAATTTCACTGGAGGTACGTTATGCCGAAAGAATGGGTTTTAAACTGGGTGATTTATTGACCTTTAATGTACAGGAAGTTTTGGTCGAAGCCATCGTCATCAACCTGCGTCGTGTCCAGTGGAACAGTTTTCAACCTAATTTTTTCATCCTTTTTCAACCTGGAGTTTTAGAAGATGCACCCGGAACTTTCGTAGGTTCAATTGGTGGACTTGACGCATCACGCCGGATGAATGTACAAAACCGAATTGTCAGCGATTATCCAAATGTTTCCGTGATTGATGTGACACGTATGGTGGGGCGAGTCTTGAAAATATCTGATCAAATGGTTTTGGCGCTCAGACTGATGGCCTATCTCTCTATTCTGGCGGGCCTGGTGGTTGTCTTTTCAATTGCGCGTCACGAAGTTGAGGGACGCCTCTGGGAACTGAATCTGCTTAAAGTGCTTGGCGCCAGATTTTCTGACATCCAGAAGATGATACAAATTGAATTTGCGGTATTGGGAATCTTCGCGGGCTTATTCGGAGTTGCTGTCAGCTTAATAATGTCTTATGGAATTTCCTGGTGGTTTTTTGAGAATCTGTGGAAATGGACATGGCAAACAAGTTTGGGCAGTATTATCGGAGTTACAGCTTTAAGCGTTGGGGTAGCGTGGCTTGCCACTCAGCGCACACTGAGAAGTTCACCACTTACTTTGTTGAGGAGTTCCTGAAACTCTTAGCGCAAATTCGTTAAAGATGTCTGTTTAATTAAGGGTTGGATTATTCGTTTGGAGTCGAGATTATTTCAACTCTACGGTTCTTCTCCAAGTCTTTCTGTTCTCCTCCTACGGCTACAGGATCCTTTGCGCCCATACTGACAACAATGAAACGGCCAGGGCTGAAGTCCAGTGCAATTAAAGAATCCATGACTTCCTCAGCGCGTTTTAAACCCAAAGTAACATTGCTGAATTTTGAACCTTCACCAAAATCCGGTTTGAGTGGGTCGGTGTGCCCTGTAATCTGGATCATCTGTTTTGGGTATTTACGTAGGCATTTTACCATTTTTTCCAAAGCAGGTTTTGAAGAATTGCGCATTTCATTTTTTCCACGCTTAAACAAAAGTGTTGCCTTGCAGACACCGCTTTTTGGAGCTGGGAAACCAGGTTTTGAAGTTAGACTGCTGCGTTTGGCAAGATGCAGTACAAAATGGCTTCTTGAGCCTACATTTCCACGGGACAGTTTCAAAATGCTGAATTCTTCACTTTTAACATTCCACTCCAATGCACCCTGAATGAGCTGTGTCTGCTCTTCGTTTGCACGGTAAATTCGTTCGCGATAGTTCTGCAGATTGAGTTTGCTTTTTTGATTTGCCGTAGTCAGGATATCAGCAAAAATGTCTTTCAAGGGTCTGCCGCTGATAGGAATGTTTGTAGCTGCACTTGAATCTACTATTTGTTTTTCCACTGTGTTAGCGTTATTTTTACTAGTTTCACCTTCGATATGGAAGAGACTGAACATCACATCATTTTCAAGAGTATACTTCTCATGAGTCAGTACCTTTCGGACTGTATAGTATTGATGATAAAGTTCTTTGGCACTTTTGTATTCAGCTTCGATCAGTTCCGCATCTCCACTGCCAACAAGCGAATCCCTTTGAGCAACGATATTTTCTACTTTTGAACGGAGGTCGGAAATACTCTGCTTTAGACCATTCCGGAACATTTCGAAATCACCTAATTTGCCTGTGATCGTGTTCAGCAGATGTACATTATTTAGTTTTTGATTGTTGTACTCTTTAACCAACCAGTCCAGTAAGCGTTTATCACCAACTTCTTTTATGTTGAGATAAGACTGAATTTGCTTGATATTTGAAAGGATTTCTACTGCTACTCCTCTGTCCTCAAAAGTTCCATCGTTTGAATCGTTTGTTGAAAAAGGGTAAGCTTCTACACGTAAAAACAGATAGACGATTTCGTTTGCTTCAGAATCAAAATGTGTAATATTTTCCGGATACATGTAGGTAACGCGAATATATCCGCTTTGTAATGGAATATTGATACTGTTTCCGTAAGTCGAGTTTATATGCCCAAGAACGGGTTCTGCCATACTACTGAAAATAACGCTATTAAGTACATCAAGTTTATCCTTGCTACTCATTAAATCAGGTGTATAAAGTGTTTTGATGGCAACCAGAGTAGTGATCGGCGTTTTACGAAGACTGTTAATATAAACTTGCTGATCAACGTTAATCTGGACTATCTGCCGGCGGATTTCAGCAATTTCTTTTTCAAGTGCAGAAATATTTTGGGTGTAGTTTTCTATACGCACTTTCCGATCGTTTTGTCCGGATTTTAGTATGGCACGTCTCTGAAAGGTTTTCCGGTATGTTTGTTCCAGTTTTTGCAACTGTTTATGCCATTCGCTTTCAGAATTAATTATTGTTCCCAGCCATTTGGTCTCAATAGAAGGCACAGCATAAAAATCCTGTATACCTTTGTTACTAACGATGTGTTCTGTCACTGCATCGTTAAATACTTTTTTGTTATCTCCTGCATTCACCTTGTGAAAAACTGATTCTCCATCCACTTCAACTGTTCCTGTTGAACTTTGCTTCGTGGCTTCTGAAGATGTCACCTGGGCGCCGCCTGTTTGCGTAAACAATAAAAGTGAAATGAAGATTGCTAAATAAATTCGAATGAACTTCATAATTTTTCTCTGAATTAAGTGCTTTGATTAAGTTTGGAAATACACATGTTGGTATTTGTTGAGACGTTTGATTCTATGGTAGTCCAGTTCTAAAATACAAGATAATATTTATCATCTACGACGTTAATATTTACTTTTTTACAGATTTTGATCACCAAAAATTTAAAAGCATTAACATTTGTGTGTTTAATCTTTTAGCTTGGATTATTTTTGGTTAAGGATATTATTTTTCAGTAAAATGTCTCACATCTGCTAATCCATGAAAGTCATAATAAATGTCGGGGACAATCGAGCACAGGACGTAAACTGATTGATATTAGGCATAAAAGATGATAGCATAAATATTGTTTTTGCAATTATTTAATGAAGGAGTAAAAATGCCACTTTATGAATACCAGTGTCTGCAATGCACAAGTGGATTTACTGAACTTCGTCGATGTGCTGAAATGGATTCACAAATTGACTGTCCAGAATGTGGCAGTCTCGAAACAAATCGTACCATAAGTTCTTTTGCGGTTGGCGGTGCATCTGCCGGAGTAGCCTCAGGCTCAGCATCATCAAGCAGTCAGTTCAAGTGAGCAAGTTGATAAACGGACTGGTCAGTCCGTAAATACAAATCGATTAGTAGAGGGTGTTTTTAATAATCTCTCAACTAAATTATTGACTCGGGAATATAGAAAATATAGTTATGTACTAGTCTTCTTCTGCCTCTTGAGAATTCTTTCCTGCAGCTAAAGTAAGAGTTTTAGCTTTTATTTCAACCTTTTTTCTAGCCTGAAAATTATGGATGCCAGTATTCGTCCAAAAGGTATCCTTGATTTCCTTTCGCAACAAGAAATCCGTCAACTAAGTGATCCTCAAAATGGAGGACTGAATGAACTATTCCGACGCTGTGCCCTGGCTGTGCTCAACAGTGATAGTCACACTGACAGCGGAAAAGAAATGTTCGAAAGTTTTCCTGATTTTAACATTAAGGTTGTACAGCAGACTCGAAGCATTAAGCTTGAAATCAGGAATGCTCCACCAAAAGCGTTTGTGGACGGAAAGTTGATTCAGGGCATCAATGAACATCTATTTTCGGTCCTGCGGGATATTGTTTTTGTAGGTACAGAACTTTCAAAAAAAGTAGGTTTTGATTTAAAACAATCTTCTTCAATCACAGATTTTGTCTATCATATTTTACGTAATACTGGCTTACTCAGAGACTTGACTGATCCAAATTTAGTTGTTTGCTGGGGCGGACATTCAATAGGTGAAATAGAATATCAATATACGAAAAAAGTAGGTTATCAGCTTGGCTTGCGTGAATTTAACATTTGCACAGGTTGTGGTGCCGGAGCCATGAAAGGGCCCATGAAAGGCGCTACCATTGCTCATGCAAAACAACGCTACCACAACGGTCGTTATATTGGTATCACAGAACCGGGAATTATTGCTTCAGAATCACCGAATCCTATCGTTAATACTTTAGTTGTCATGCCTGATATTGAAAAGCGGCTTGAGGCATTTGTTCGTTCCGGACACGGTTTCATTGTTTTTCCAGGAGCAGTCGGGACTACAGAGGAAATCCTGTATTTGCTTGGTATACTGATGCATCCTAAAAATTCAGATCAGCCATTCCCCCTTGTTTTTACAGGTCCTGTTGAAAGCAAAGATTATTTTGAACAAATTGACAGTTTTATCTGTTCCACCTTAGGAGAAGAAACCAGGAAATATTACGAAATTATTATTGATGATCCTGAAAAAGTCGCACAGAGAATTCAGACAGGAATTAAGAAAGTTAGAGAATATCGGAGAAAGTTAGGTGATGCATTTTATTACAACTGGATGCTGCATATTGATCATGATTTTCAACGTCCGTTTAGTCCGACACATGAGACTATGTCTGCACTAAATTTGCATTATGATCAGCCAAATCATGAACTTGCCTGTAATCTGCGAAGAATGTTTTCCGGAATTGTTTCAGGAAATATCAAGGAAGAGGGTGTACTCTCAATTGAAAAAAACGGTCCTTTTCAAATTAGCGGGGATCCTCAACTGATGGCGGAACTTGATGCTTTACTTGCTAAATTTTGCCAGGATAAACGCATGAAACTATCCAGAGATACAGAGTACAAACCCTGTTACCAGATTGTCGCGTGACAAAAGATACAGAAATTGTTAGTACGGAGGATACTTCCTTTGAATGGGGCTCCGGAAAAGAAGCGGACTCAATTCGTACTCTGTCCTCCCAGGAATTATCCGCTTCATTTCAGGAAATGTTAAAAGGTCGAAATGTTGAAAATGGAGTCTGGGTTTTTGGTTATGGCTCATTGATGTGGAATCCGGATTTCAAATATTCCGAAAAAACAACAGGTGTAGTACCTGGGTATCACAGACGTTTATGTTTAAAATCAACTGTATATAGAGGTACTCAGGATTATCATGGTTTGGTGTTTGGTTTGGACCAAGGAGATTCATGTCAGGGAATGGCATTTCGGATTCCTCAGGAATATTTAGTAACTGAACTTCAGAAAGTTTGGGAACGTGAAATGTTTGCGGAAACTTATATTCCCACCTGGGTTAGTGTGCAGACAAAACAACAGAGTGTGGACGCGATCACTTTTGTCATCAATCCGAAACACGAACATTATGTGCCTGACCTAGCTCTTGAAGAAGTTGCACAGCGTGTTGTACGTGCAGAAGGAAAATGTGGTTCTTGCCATGATTATGTCCTAAATACAGTCAAATGTCTGCATCAACTGGGATTACGCGATCCTGTTTTAGAACAGTTATTGACCTTGATTGAATATCCATCAATTGCTGAAAATAGCAAATAACAATTTAATATGGCCGGAACTGATTCAAAAAAGACAATATCGCGCTGGTGGAAACTAATACTGTATATTTTGTTGCTGGGATTCAGTGGTGTTGGTGGTTACAAGTTGTATGAGAAAGGCAGTGATGTGGGATGTTTCCAACTTGAAATTGATGTGCTTCCGGTAGAAATAAAACCTTTGCGGACAGATCACCTTCTGTTGATTGCTGTCGGAGACACAGGTACAGGTAACGAGGAACAGTTTGAAGTTGCTCATGGAATGGCAAAAGTCTGTCAAGAATCAGGATGTGATCTGGTCTTGCTCTTAGGTGATAATTTTTATCCGGATGGAGTTAACTCAACGGAGGATCCGCAATTTAAAGCAAAATTTGAACAGGTATATCAAGAGATTAACAAACCTTTCTTTGCGGTACTTGGCAATCATGATGTAAAGCAGGATGTACTTTCACAGCTCATCTACAGTTTGAAAAGCGCAACATGGCGTATGCCGAACTATGAGTATTCATTCGCTACGGAAGACGCTCGCTTTTATGGTTTAAATACAAACTGCCCCTTTTCTTCAGAAAGGCTGAGAAGAAAGCTGAATCAGGGTGATGAGGAACTTAAAGCTAAGAAGGAAAAAATCCCTTGGACACTTGCCTTTGGACACCATTCTATCTATTCAAATGGAACCCATGGAGATGTTGATTTACTAACACGCAGTTACTGGAACTGGTTTCTGGAAGGTCGGGTGGATCTGTATTTAGCAGGTCATAACCATAATTTAGCACATTTACAATCTGAAACATCAGCTACTGATTATGTTATCAGTGGTGCTGGTGGAGCACACTACCGCTCAATAAGTGAAAGAGAAAAGCTAAATAAATCAGCAGCATTGAACAAGTATACTTACAACGATACAGGATTTGTATGGCTTGATATTACGAGGGAAAAGCTGCTAATACGTTTCCACGACAGTAGCGGTAATATTATTTACGAATACAGCAAATCAAGGTAGCTCATCTATTTCTTGTTAGCCGAACTCCCGTGCTTGATAATTTATGTCCATTATACAATTTAGTCACGCAAATGGTTTTCCGGCTAAAACATACACTAAATTGTTTGATAATCTGCATGAACATAAAATATTAGCAATCAATAATCTAGGTGAAAACACTAATGCTGCCGAGATAAATTGGTATGATTTGACTGATGAAATATTGGAAAGTGTGGGTAAAATTGGTGAGCCAGTAATTGGTCTCGGACATTCATTGGGCGGTGTACTAACTTTGCTCGCAGCTGCTAAAAAACCTGAGCTATTTCAAAATGTTATCTTACTTGACCCTCCTCTATTTTCATCGCATAAACGTTGCTTGATCAGACTTCTGCGTGCCTTGAATCTTGAGGATTGGGTGAGCCCGTCCGGTAAGTCAAAACATCGGCGTGATCATTTTGATTCAAAGTCACAGGCAAAGTCATTTTTCCAGGCAAATAAACTATTTAAAAATTTTCATCCTCAAGTACTTAATGATTATGTTACTCATGGTTTGACTGATGGTAAAAATGATATGGAACTGACCATTTCAGTAGCAAAAGAATTGGCTGTTTTTCACAAAATGATAACGTCTTTTCCCAAAGATGTATACAAAGTAAAATGTACATTGGTCTATGCCGCCAAGAATCCTATTCTCTGGCGTTCTGATTTGCGCTGGTTAAGTAAAAAATTCACAAAATTGAAGGTTATTCCTTTTCCTGGATCACATTTATTTCCTCTTGAAAATCCTGAATCAACTGCTTTGATGATTAAAAGATGTCTATAATTTGTAGGTTTATTTTCTTAAATTCATTAATCTTAAATTAAGATAATTACAAAATAATATACTATAATCATATTATGTCATTATATATTTCACACATTAATAAATGATAAAAATTGAATTTCAATTAATAAAACTATTATTAAAATACTTGCAAAAAAACTGTATTTTGACATAATAATAAGCTCTTCTTTTAATGCCGAGGTGGTGGAACTGGTAGACACGCTGTCTTGAGGGGGCAGTGGGCTATGCTCGTGCGGGTTCGAGTCCCGCTCTCGGCACCAGTCATAATACATCTGTTATTCCTTGATAATTAAATAAGCTAATACAGAACTAACCTACGTATATTTCCTGATTCAATTTCTGCTCAGAAATAGTTTAATAATCTAAGCTGTACTTATTAGTAATTAATATTAATAAGTATTTTATTAAACTTTAACTGATGGAGACCCAATGGAAAATATAATTCTAGTACCTTTGGACAACACTGAAATTAGCGAAGATCTAATAAAAATTGCTGATAAATGGGGGCAGAAAACACACTCTAAGTTGTCATTTCTCCATGTTATTAATCCTGAATATTCCTGGAGTGAAGAAAAGCTTCCTTTATTTGAAGACAGATTTGAGCTTGCCGTTTCGCGCTATAAAATAAAGAGTGATTATGATGTTTTGTTCCGTGTAGGAAAGCCCTATGAAAAAATTATTGAACTCGAAAATGAGTTACAGCCACAATTGATTTTAATGGCAGCGCATACTCATTCATTTATGTATCGCTTATTCTTGGGTAGTAATACTGATCACGTTTTACACGAAACTAAAATACCTGTTCACGTTTATAAGAAGACTGAGGTAGAGCTTGAGAACAAGATTCTAGTGCCTCTTGACTACACAGATGTAAATCTTGAATTGATAAAGACAGCGGATGAATGGGCTCAAAAGGAAGATGCTAAGCTGGTCTTTTTACATGTTGATGAACTACCTGAGTATGCCGGAAGCGACTACATGATGGAATCAGTTTTTTTTAAAAAACAAGACGAAGACTTGATTAATGAAATGGATTCTCGGGAACATGATGCTGAGGTTGCTCAGATCAAAAATGAATTAAACAAGTACCTTGCTGAAATAGACATTAAAACTGCTTACGATACTCTAGTCAGGTTTGGTATTCCCTATGTTAAAATACTAGAAGTACAGAAAAGTATTGCAGCAAGATTAATTATGCTGGCAGCACACTCACATACTGTCATAGGACGAATGATCATGGGCAGCAATACAGACTATTTGATACATCACGTTAAGTGTCCATTGTATGTATATAAAGCCGTTGATTGATCAGCTAGCGTGTAAATCATCGTGCTTAATGCTTTCTATGTCATGTGGGTGATTCAAATAGAATCTATTTTTGAATTATACTATAAATCACCACAATGATTTATAGTAGCTAGTCCAGAATAATTATTACCGACAGTTATTATAATAATATAGTAGTATAATTATATTATGTAATTATAAATTTATAAATCTTTAATAACATATATTTTCTGGGTATGCTGGAGCAGCATAATAGGTGGAATCTTAATTTCCGGTCCTATATTAGCTCCACTTGCCTTTAAAATTATGCCGATCACAGTTTCCCCTGAGATAGCTCAGTATGCGCACTCATATGCAAGTACGCTTTTTACACTATTCTTTGTAAGTTACTTTCCTCTCGTTGCAGGGGCGTTTTTACTGATCAGTTTACTTGAACAATTTTACACTCGAGCTTACTGGAAACAAAACCGTATATTAGCGATTCTTTGTGAATTCATATTGTTAGCAGGTAACGCTATTTGGCTGTGGCTGGCCTTGACTTTGGCCCCTGAGATGGAGAGCATGGTGTTAAATGTAGAGACTTGGAACAGTATTGCAGTCCGTGAAGCATTCACCAGCCTGCATATTCAAAGTCAGACACTCGCAGAAATCGGTCTTAGCCTGACGCTTGTTTTGCCATGGTTATCGAAATTATCCGGAATGGGATTGGCAAAAACATGATTATAGTTAAAACCACGCTTCAACAATAATGTTTATCTTTACGCTTGTAAATGGGGTGATTAAGTATATTATATCGCACAGGTGCAGATCTGAGCATTCGATTTTTGAATATTTTCAATAATTAGATAATTGCATAGAATATTCACCAACAGTTGAAGGTCATCAAAATCTGCTGTTTTGAGTGATAAACTATATGTTTGATAATGACACAAATCGAACATATAAGTATTTGGCGATATTATCATAATAGAGAAATATTACTAAACATTTTTATCAATTGACCAAACATCAAATAACTAAATAAATATATGGCATATACTTTAAGCTCAGACATTTCCGACAAGTTACTGGAAAAGTATTTAGCAGAACCAGAAATCGCAATTGACACAGAATTACACGGACTACGACTTTACCGAGACGAAGTATGTCTAGTACAAATTTGTGATGACAAAAAGAATGTATGCCTGATAAAACCTGAACACAAAATAGTTCCGCCTAATCTAAAAAAACTATTGATAGACCAGAATGTCATTAAAGTATTCCACTTTGCCTTAAGTGATGTTGCATTTTTTAAAACATCTATGAACGTTGAAGTCAGTCCATTTCGCTGCACAAAGGTCATGAGCAAACTAATCCGAACCTATACTCAGGGACACGGATTAAAGGATCTTAGTATGGAATTAATGGGACACGATCTCAACAAAGATCAACAGCAAACTAACTGGGCACAAAACAACTTAAGCAGCAAACAACTTGAATACGCGGCCAACGATGTTTTAGAATTAATTCAGGTCTACCGCAAACTCATTGAAATGATGGACAATCGGCCACCTTTATCATCCGGAACAACTATTAATGAATTGAACATCAAAGCCCAGGCTATCCTGCCAAGCTTGATAGAATTGCTGATTAATGGTTATGGAGACAAAAACGGAGGTTGGGAAAGTAGCATATTTACCCACTAAATATAACTAAATTAGGCGGATAATATTAATAATATCACTTGTTTGTAAAGAATTATTTCTCTTTAAGAACAGAACTTCTTAGGTGTTTATGCTTAAATGATTTTTGCAAATGACTGAAATCAGGTTCATTTAGAGACTGGAGTCTTCTCAATTGCTTAAATTGCCTAAGAGCCTGCAGAGAACGGACATCCGCACCCTCTTGAGAAAAATGCTGCACTGATAAATCACGTAATTCATTAGCCTTAATTGCCGGTAAATCGTGAATTTCAAAATATTTATTGAGAAGGTTTTGCAGTTGAGTTGAACGTAATTCTTTAGCATTTTGATTGATCCAGAACGCATTATGACCCTCAATACTGTCAATCAGTTTTAAGTATGATTTCAATATTTTTAATGCTGGCTGACTGAAAGGGTAATCTCGATATCTTGAATTTTGAAAATATAAACGTACCCGTCCTTCATCCAGTTCAGGAATTGCCGATTTTATATTAACAATTTTAACGAGTGACATTCCCAATCCATATATTAATTCGAGGAGCAGACGTTGCTGATACCCCTGCAAAGTCGCCACGGTTGTATACTGAAATAATTCATTAATTTGTGTTACGTCAAAACGTTGCTGGCCTATTTCTGAGAGATAACGCGGTAGCTTAAAATGCTGAATTGGATTACTTGATATATGTTGTGATTCTGTTAAATAATCTAAAAATCCTTTGACTCCGCTAACACATGTAACGAGGGTACTCCTCTTCCAATGTTTAATATCGATTTGATATTTTAGAAATGCCTCCAGTTCCCTAAGACCTACATCAGCAATTTCCCAAGACTCCGGAAGAGCCAACTTTTGTTGAAATTTTTCACAAAATCTTATGAACATTTGTACAGAATGCAGGTAAAGACGAATAGTTCCTGAAGATGATAATTTTTTTACTTGCATATGTGACTCATAAAGCCCCATAATTTTAGTGTATTCTGCCTCATCCATAATAAATATAGAGAATCTAAATGAAAAAAATTGAAGCTATTATCAAGCCGTTTAAATTAGAAGAAGTTAAAGAAAACCTTGGTGTTGCCGGTATCCACGGGCTGACAGTAATGGAAGTTAAAGGCTTTGGAAGACAAAAAGGACATACGGAATTATACCGTGGTGCAGAATATATTGTTGATTTTCTTCCAAAAGTAAAAATAGAAATAGTCGTTAGTGATGAGGATTTAGATAAAGCTGTTGATGCTATTCAGTCTGCTGCTAAAACCGGTAGAATTGGTGACGGTAAAATATTTGTTTCTAAACTTGAACAGGTGATCCGCATTCGAACCGGTGAAACAGGCGAAAAAGCAATCTGATATACTGTTCATTTGCGGCCTGTTTTAATTGAAAAACTGTGGCACATATTACCTGATACCTGAACAACATATTTGGAAGGCTCTATCTTGGACTTGAAGCCGAGTTTGCTGCAACCGTATGGGTTTTCAGCATCCCAGGTTACTTGATAGTACCTGCAATTTGCACAGCGAATTCTCATGGCTTGATCCTTATCCAACTATAATGACTCTCCTCCTTCCATTATAATTACTTTATCCAACACTTTTGCTAAGATAAACACATCAAAAGGTTTTACAAGGTAATCATTCATTCCCAACTCCGTTCCAGTTGAGATCAACTCTTCCAGTGGTTCTATCATAGTCAGTATAACTGGCATATCCTTAAGATTATCATCACCCCGTATATCCTCAAGTAGTTCCAGGCCATTTTTATTAGGCATTTTAACATCTGCAAGTATCAGATTTAATGGTGTCTGCAACATAATGTCAAGAGCCTGTTCCCCATCTTCAGCTTCAAGACAAGAAAATCCTAACTCATTTAGATTGTTTTTAATTATTCTACGGGCAGTACTGTAATCATCCACTATTAAACATATGAGCTTATCATATTTAGCCATAACTATACTAACATAATAATATTATACTTATTTTAAAGGATTGTTTTGAACCATGTCTATTATTTATATTTAAATGGATTTTCAAGATACCACTACTTTTCCCAAGCCCTTACGTCAACTTCGAGATCAACATGAAGTGCCTCTGCAACTCTGTTAATGTAATTAAAATATCCTATAACCTGAACTGCATCATGAACCGCTGTATGAGTGAATCCCAAGTCCTCCAACTGTTTTATGTCATCTTTTAACATAGCATCGGGAGTCAGAGTTAACTTTTGTGCAAAGGCACAAAGAGCCTGATCTCCGAAACTCAATCCTGCTGTTTTCCAATCTTTGGCTACTTTAGTCACAAAAGTATCTGCTTCTACTGGATTAACTGTTTCTTCTGCAACCTCAACACGGAGGTCGTTCGCATGTGCGCGTATTCAATACGTACAATGATTGACTGAAGAGACTACCGTAGCGAGCATCTCACGCTGCTTACGTGATAATGGCGATTCGCTGAACATGATGGTTTTATAAAACCTCATTGAATCCTGCATTGTCTGTGGATTCAAACTCATGATGCTTACAATGTTCCAAACCTTGGAAGCACGCTTGATTGCTGCATCATATTGTCTTTTCAAAATCCCGCTGGCTTCTTCAAGATATATAATTTTTATCCACGCCATAAGATATTTAGTTCAGTTTTTAATTAAGGTTGACTGCTCAGTCCATAGCTCCTAAACGTACAAATACTACAGCACAAAAATGATAATACTTATAGTGAACAGTACTTTAAGATCCCTGTGGCTCTATTATGATCATCTCTTATGCAGTTATTTATTCATTAATAGTTTATCAATTTATCAAGTAATTTCTGTAGTTTGATTATTCAGTCAGAATTTATTTTAATTCTATATTTTAAATTTAGAAGTTCTGCATAATTCACATTATTTAGTTGATCACGTAAACAATATTTCACTTTTCGTCAGAAATGACAAAGTATCTTTTACATTTATATGAATTCCACAATAATGACATATTTGTAAAATATTTAATTAACATAATATTATTATATGCTTTAATTAGATAATTTTTGAAAATCCGATCCGGAAGGTTCTTGAAATACCCGTAATTTAAATTCCGGAACAACTGCTAATATATGGTCAAAAATATCAGCTTGAACAGCTTCATAAATATTCCAATTCGTTTCTTTACAAAAGACATATATTTCAATCGGTAGTCCATTTTCCCGTGGTGAAAGCTGACGGATAAGAAATGTCATTTTATTATTAATCTTAGGATGCTGCATGAGATAGGCTTCCACGTAGGATCTAAAAACGCCGATATTTGTTAGTCGTCTGCCGTTCACAAACGTACTTTCGTCAACATTATTTTTCTCATTATAGTCTTTAATCTCCGCTTGTCGATCTTGAATATCTTTACTAATTAGTTGGATCTTAGTGAATCGCTCGAGCATTTCAGAATCGCAAAACTTAATGCTGCTGAGGTCTATGTTTACATATCTTTTGATACGTCTACCACCTGACAGATTCATGTTACGCCAGTTTTTAAAAGACTCATTGATCAGCGCGTATGTTGGAATAGTGGTAATTGTGTTGTCAAAATTTTGTACTTTTACGGTAGTGAGTGTGATTTCAATCACATCACCATCTGCTCCGTATTTAGGCATTTCTATCCAGTCTTTTGGGGCCACCATTTTATTTGCAATTAACTGAATTCCTGCAACAAATCCCATTAAGATATCTTTGAAGACAAACAACAGTACTGCAGTCAAAGCGCCCAAACCACTTAGGAAATACAGTGGTGTTTTTTGCAGTAGTAAAGACAAGAGTAGAATTCCACTTACAAAATAAAGTCCAAGTTTAAGGACCTGCACAAAAGGGGTGATCGAGATTTCCTTTGAAATGGCTGAGCTTCCATAAATGGCCAACAGTGCGCTCAACAGAGCATCAACTGTCAACATAGCAGCAATCAGAAATAGCACGTTGATCAATGTTTGACTTAACTGTAGAAGCTCAGTTCCAGCCAAAATTGGTGATGTCAGTACATAAATCAGGATCAATGGTATAAAGTTCAGCAAACGTTGAAAAACGTGTTTTTCCACTAAAACATTGTCCCATTGCAAATTTGTAATTCTTGATAAACGTTCCAATGATCTATTTAATGGTCCTTGTACGATTTTGAATGTAAACCAGCTTAAGCAGAGCACCACTATAAACAGACTTCCCCTGACCAATGCATCAACAACTTTTTCGGAAAATCCTAACTGCAGGAAATTAACATTCACTAATTTAGAAACATACTCAATCAAATATTCAATCATTTTGAATCCGGATACAAAGGTGACAGCTGTGATTGTCTTTTATTCTTATCATAAATACCTGTAAATGATAATCTGCAAAATTCTTTTTGTAACTCTTCCAGTGAATTTTCTTTGAGTTGCTTTCCATAGAGTACAGAATTTAGGGCTTTGATACCATTTTTTAATTCAGGAATCCTTTCCCCAATTTGTTCAATCCCCTGCGGTGGATTTTCGCTCCAGACTGAGTCAGCCCATTTTAAAAGAGCAGTTTGAACAGTTTCCGCTTCTCCTGAATTCAGCGCCTTTTCTACTTTTTTAGTTGCAGATTTTAGTGCATGCACTTGATTTCTCTTAATTTCCGCTTCTTTTTCAACGTCTGAAGCAACATTATTTTTTTTATGAAAATACCACAAGAGCAGTGTTGCACTCCAGAGTATGGCAAATATGATGGCTAATAGTTTCCAAATACTTGATTGCTTGTCTGCGGTTAGTGGTTCCTGAGAAACGACAACTGCTGTCTGCTTGGTTTCAGCTAAGGTTTCCTGTGTGACTGGAGTTTCCGAAAATTCAACCGATGCAGGAAGCACCTCAATTATTCTCGCCGGAATAACCACAGTCCGTAATTCATCTTTTCGCACATCCCACCAAGCAACTGAAATTTCCGGAAGTTCAATTTTTCCTTCTTTAGCTGGTATAATCGCCCATTTTTCAACACGTGTACCTCTGAGACCGTTTTGAGTTTTGTCAGTCTCAATCAAAGGTTGGTCAGCATACGCTTTCATTTTCTCCGGAAGTTCAAGAAATAATTCCGGAATTTGGTTTCCAAAAACACCTATTGCGTTGATTGTCAATGACCGTGTTATTGGTTCTCCAACCCTGAATTCCGGAGTATTCGGTAGCCATTGTTCTTCTATCTCCAACTTAGTAGCGGGCAACCACCAGCCATTGAATCCAGTTGGTAATGCCTTAATCTGAATACTTTGTGCTTCACTGTTACTGGAGATTCTACGCCCGCGCTGCTTAAATATATTTCCTAAATTACCAAAATTGCCAAACATTCTTTGCGAATTTCCACCAAGTATTTCGTCTCCTTGATAGCGGACCTCCGGTAGCTCAAGTGTACCGCTTTTTTCCGCAAGAAGGACGTATGTTATTTCTGTAATTAACTGCCTTTTGCCGTTTTTGGTATTCTGGAATGATCTTTGATCCACTTTTTCAATTTGTGTTCCAGTAATTTCAAACGGTGTCAACGATTCATTTTCGAGTTGTGCTCCTGTTCTTATAATCCTTAAACGGATGAGTACCTGTTGTTGCGGATACACTATTTTAGGTGATACATCCACTTCTAGACGCACAATTTCCTTGCTCGGATTTTGGCTGGATTCCACTGCTTTCAAGCCAATCGGAGAGGTTTGTTCGCTGCCAATCTGTATCGCGGGAATCAGATAGTTCCCGGAAGTAGGCGCAAGCATTACATAGGTCCATTTTAAAGTACGTGTGATCGAGGTTCCTACTATAGAAGTTTGATTTTGTACACTTCTGTTCAAAACTTGTAAACCGCGGATTTCAGATAAATCCGGCTCCTCTGGGTCATCCACGTTTTTTGCTTCAACATAGAAACGGAACATTTCACCGACTACAACTGGATTATTATCAACCCATGCGGAAACCTCTGCTAGGCAAGGATTGGCATAAAACATCAAAATTCCAAAATATATTAATTTTCTCACCATTTACCAGTACTGCTCATTCAGTATTTGCTGTTTACCACGACGTTGATATTCACGCTGCATTTTGTTACGTAATAATCTGCCAGGATCATCAGGGATTTTCCTGAGCCATTGTTCCAGAGCTTGTTGCCTGGACTGCTCCTCTGCAGTTAATTCCTGTTTGTCTCTTGCAAAAATATTTTTTTCTGCTGATTCCTCATTTTTTTTCTGCGAATTTTCCTTTTTTTTATTCTTTGTTGACTCGGCATTTTCATTTAAGTTTTTTTTATCTTCATTTAACTGTTTTTTATCATTATATTTTTTATCTTCAGAAGATTGTGGATCCCCTGAATCCTGTTTTTCGGTAGATGATTCCTGCTCGGATTTTTCATTTTGTTCAGCTTCAGACTTTGAAGAATCCTGCTGTTGATCTTCTTTATCATTTTGCTGTTTGTTTTTATTTCCTTTTTCCGCTTTGTTATTTTGTTGTTTATTTTGTTGCTCCCGCATTAGTTTTTCTATCAAATCGTGATTGAACTGAGCGTCTTCATGTTGCGGATTTTCTGCTAAAACTTCCTCATATGCATCAAGTGCGTCCTGTAAACGACCTGTAACAGCCAGAGAATTTCCACGATTAAAATTTGCTATGGGACTATCCTGCCGTGAAAATTCTTCGATTGCAGTTTCATAATCACCTGTACGATAGGCCGCTGTACCTTTCCATTCAGGGTTTTCAAAAAGTTGTGCCGCATCTTTCGCAGCACCAGCTTGAAATAGTTTTACCGCCTGTTGGTCAGTTCTCAGCCATAAATCATCCCATCCAAAAGCCTCCGCTGAATTTGGTAGAATAGACACTCCGAAAAGAACCAACAAACTCCAGGACAATAAAAGTCCCCTACGAAAAAGTACTGCCGCTAAAGGTAACGCAAGCAGCAACAACCAAGGTCCTTCTTCATCCCATTTGTCTGCAGTCCTCCGCTGTTCGTCTTCTACAAAGTCAGTAACCGCAGTTTCTGCCTCAATTATACCTTCCACATCCCTGTCATCAACAGTCAATACGGTGAACGTACCCTGCTTTTTATTTGCCAGTTTTTCTAAAGGTTGTGAATTTAGTTTTGGAATTACAATAGCTCCGTTTTTGTCTTTAAGAAAACCTCCTCCTGACAAAGCAACAGGCGAGCCGGATTCAGTTCCAACTGCAAGAATTGACAAACGATTCCGTCCAATCGTATCTTCAAGCGCTGAATAATCCTGTCCTTCAATTCCATCTGTAACCCAGATGATATGACCGGTTCCGCCTTTGCTGCGGCTTAATAAGTCTTCTGCCAACCGAAAGCCAAGATCAGCCCGACTTCCCGGAACAGGCATAATATTTGGCTGCAAGCCCGGTAGGAGTGCTGCAATTGTGGCAGGATCATGTGTCAAAGGACTTATCACAAATGCCACTCCGGCATATGCAATGAGTGCCGTTTCACCTTCTACAAAACGTTTCAATAAATCCTCCAGTTTGAAACGTGCTCTATCTATCCGCGTCGGTTTAATGTCAGTCGCCAGCATGGAATAAGACAAGTCTAATACAAGTACTCTTGCCTGTGATTTTTGTAGCAACGGTTGTGGCGCTTTTTCCCAGACAGGCCCAGCCAAAGCCAGCAAAAGCAATGTACCTGTAAAACACATAATCCACGGCAACAGCATTGTTTTTTGGGTTGCTGGTCGTGTAGCCAGAAACTGAAGCAAGTGTGGTTCTACAATCTTCTCCCAGTTAGCAGTACTCCACCATTTACCAAGCAAACTGAACACCAGCCACCAGACAAATGGTATTGCTAACAGCCACAGCGGGCGCAAAAAATGAAACTCACTCAACAAAACTATTTCTAATGATTATTGAAATTGTTCTTGATAAAACTAATTCCGCAGCATTAAAACCACGAACCAGAGGCCAAGCGTCAAAACTACAAAACCAAGCGGCCAGACAAACAGTGCCTGTCGTGGACGATACACCTCTTTTTCTTTCTCTACAGGTTCAATTTTGTCAATTAACGCATAAATTTTTTCAAGTTCTTCTGTACTTCTCGCCCGAAAATAACTACCGCCTGTAAGGCTAGCCAATTCCTGCAGCATCGCTTCATCGAGTTCTGCTGAAGGATTTATTTTTTGTTTTCCAAAATAAGACCTCACCCATGCCTCATCAGCGCCAACACCGATAGTATGGATTCTCAAACCTGTTTCCTTTGCCATACGTCCAGCATCTTCAGGAGAAACCTCTCCCGCGGTGTTTTGACCGTCTGTCAGCAGAACCATAACTTTCTCACGATCCGGAAGATCTTTCATTCTTTTTACGGCAAGTCCGATTGCGTTACCAATTGCGGTCCGCTGACCGGCTAATCCCAGTTCAGCTTCTTCAAGCATTTGCCACAAAGTTTTACGGTCGAAAGTCAGCGGTGTTTGCAGGTATGCCTGATCTCCAAATAGAATCAACCCCAGTCGATCACCTTTACGACGTTCTATAAAAGGACGCAAAACGGATTTAACAACTGCAAGCCTGGACACAGTTTCGCCACGCAATTCCAGATCTTTTTCTTTCATACTTCCTGAGAGATCAACCGCCAGCATTACACTCCTTCCTGAAACCGGTAGTTCCACAGGATCACCCACCCATTGTGGACGCATTGCCGCCAGCACAATTAAACTCCATAACAGTCCAGCCGCAATCAGTGATTTAGTGTTCTTAGCTGCTGTTAAACCTGTTTGAGGCAAAGCTGCTATTCTTTGAAAAAACGGCACACGAAGAGCTTGAACTGAATGTTCACGAGGAGGCAGTAAGCTTACTAAAAGCGGTAACGGCCAGAATAACACGCACCAAGGCCAGATAAATTCAACTGCTCCATTTTCAAATAAAAACATGGCGATTAACTGTTCAAGACTGATACGGACATTCCTTCACCCATTTACTAACCAGTGGAAACAAAACTTCGATATCAAAGTCAGGCTCCGATTGATAAAGATTTGTTCCAAATATTTTTCCAGCACCTAGTGTGAATTCAGTAGTTTGTCCTGTTTTATCAAGAAACTTCAACCATTCCTCCCCCTGCAGGGAAGCAACTTCTTCCTGCTGATAAAAGCTCAATGCAGTGCGTCTGAGTAATTGTGACAAAGTTCTCAGTGTTGTTAGCGCGATCGGAGATTTATCATGTTGAACCTGCAAATCTTTTAAGATGCGTAATGCTTCAATTCTGGGTCTGCTACGTTCATATCTTCGGTGAAGCCACCAGACGCACAAAACAATGAGCAAAACAAAGAGCACTACTAAGATCCACCATCCTGGAGCAGGAGGCCACCAGCTTACTGCAGGCGGAAGGTGAATGTCTTTCAAATTTGCGAGTGGATTTTCTGCAGGCATTTTAATGTTTTACTGGGCAAGATAATGATGATTCATCGGAAACTGCATTGCTTGGACAAAGTATTTTTCCACGGATTCGTAGTTGAAAAATATTTTAAACTGCAGAAACATTATCCACTGTACTCAGAATGTTTAAATTTACTCTGCAATGACGCAATTCTGAGGCTATTTTCTCTTGCTGTTGTTCAAAGGTGTTAGTGTATATTTGGCGTGTTTGTTTGTTTCCGGCATTAACCCAGGCGGTTGACTTTCCATCACTCATAGCATAGCGTCCGGAAGTTGGTGTGTCTTTTTCCAGAGGATCAGTGATTAAGTACGCCTGCACCTGGTTTTGTTTGGAAAGTTGAAAGAGATGTTTCCTGCATTCTGCATCAAATCCTGAAAAATCACTAAAAACATAGACTAAACTACCTGGTTGAACGACGTGCCTAACCCGTCTAAGCGCTTCCGCAAACATGAACTTACTGTTGAAACTCCACTCACCTTCATTCATCCTGTCGACAAGCAGATTATGTTCTCTCATGATATGTGACAGTAAACGTAGATAGTGTCCACGGTCAGCCCTTGGTCTAAATTCATGATGCATTTGTTCTGAAAACAACACCCCGCCTACTCGATCACCTCTGAGCAGTGCCCGCCAGCCAAGCAAGGCTGCAATACGGGCGGCCTGTACAGACTTTAATCTTTCACGTGAACCAAAAAACATCTGCTGTGCCTGATCGAGAACCAGCATCACCGGACGTTCACGTTCCTCTCTAAACAATTTAGTATGTGTTCGGCCGGTACGTGCAGTCACCCTCCAGTCGATATGACGTACATCATCTCCAGGCTGATACGGGCGTGCCTCCGCAAATTCCATCCCTCTTCCCTTGAGCTTCGTCAAATAAGGACCACCAAGTGTACCCGCGCTTTGAGGTGACGCTGAGCTTATTTTCTTATTTGCGAGCTGCACCAAATCCGGAAGTTCCATTTTTCCCAACCAGATACCGTTTTTCTGCTTTGAATTTTTCATTCAAGTATTTTTTAACTGTCTGGAGAAATTGTTTTAGAGGTAGCAGGAACAGTTTAAGTTCGGAAATTTAACTAAGAATATTTTCAAATAGAACTAGGGTACCGGAACTAAAGCAAGTATTTTTTTGATTACGTCATCGGGAGTGATTCCATCTGATTCCGCCTCATAACTTTCGATAATTCTGTGACGCAATACATCCCCTGTTAAATCCTGCAAATCTTCCGGAGTAACAAAATCACGTTCATGCAACCAGGCTCGTGCACGGGCACAACGGTCAAGAGCCAGCGAAGCTCGGGGACTAGCCCCCCAGGTTAACAGACGTGCCAGCTCATCGCTGTATCTTTCAGGTGTTCTGGTAGCAGTGATGATTTCAACAAGATACCTCTCTATTTCCGGAGACATGTAGATATTCAAAACTTCTTTTCTGGCAGCAAATATTTCCTGCACAGAGATGTTTGCTGAAGCAGACTTTTCACTGTAATCTTCGGAATTCTCAGCCTTTATTGCGGATGGCTTGTTTATTTCAGCAAGAGCTTCCTTACGTACAAGACGCATGATTTCCAACTCATTTTCCACTGAAGGATAATCGATTAAAACATGGAGCAGAAAACGGTCCAATTGGGCTTCCGGAAGAGGATACGTTCCTTCCTGTTCAATAGGATTTTGAGTTGCCATTACCAGAAACAACTCCGGAAGAG
>ERZ1049444.794-NODE-794-length-26943-cov-154.370388_pt1 | contig 26943 bp, 24 predicted proteins | sample MGYA00383101_ERZ1049444 | MGnify/ENA primary metagenome ERZ1049444 (study PRJEB29581, sample SAMEA5548371) | metagenome | biome: marine; feature: coastal; material: water | depth 50 m | study: Short-term variability in the microbial, nano- and picoplankton...
ACCTATTAATATATTTTCTACACGAGGTGTTTTCTTAAACTTTTCTTTTGAATAATTTTATCTTCGGAACTCGCTCAATAAAATAGCTGATGCTGTGGCTACATTTAGACTCTCCGTTTGTTGAAAGGCTCCATACCTAGGGATTGTAATTTTAGTAGTTACTAGTTGTTTTATCTCATCAGAAATTCCGTTTGCTTCATTACCTAGAACTAGCAAAGCAGAATCTGGAAGTTTAGTTTTATAAACATTAAGACCATCCATATCTGCAATAAAGATTGGAACTGAAGCATTTTGTAAATATTTTTTTAAATCAAGGTAGGAAATGGCAACTCTGGTTAATGAACCCATACTAGCTTGAACAACCTTAGAGTTAAAACAATCTACAGTTTCATTTGAACAAACAAGCTGTTCTATACCAAACCAATCACACAAACGAATAATAGTCCCCAAATTACCAGGATCATTAATACTGTCTAAAGCTAGTATTAAACCGCCGGTAATTGGATTAATTTGATTAGGTATTTTAAAAATTGCTAGAACTTTATTCGGATTTTTTAAACTGGTTATTTTTTTTAATTCTTGATCTGTAACTTCAATAAATTTATTGGTAGATGAAAAATCTGTATCTGTAGAAAATACTATTTCTAGTTCATATGATGAGTTTAAAAACTCTTGAACAACTTTAACACCCTCAACAACAAACAATTTATGCTTTTGTCGATACTTTTTCTGTGATAAACTTGTTATAAGTTTGATATGATTTTTAGATAAACTCATTAATTATATTATTTTTTTTCACTAAAAAAACATAAAACACTAAAACTGATACTTCTGTATAAGCTTTAGATAAGTTTTTTATCTTAATATAGTAATCAAAAGTAGTATTTTTGAGTTTATATTGCGAATACGTTTCATGAAAAAAATCTTTATTTTATTTTTTTTGACATTGTTCTTGTCTAGTTGTAGCTCAATAAAGAGAGTTGGGGAGGACGACTTATTGTTAAAACAAAATACTATTGTTGTAGATGAAAAGAAAAATACGAATTCAGATCTAAACGAATTATTAGTTCAAAAACCTAACATTAAAACATTAGGCCTCCCACTTTCCTTATATTTCTATAATTTGGGTGATAAGAACAAGCCTAATACTGTAAACGAATGGGGTATTAAAAAACCCAAAACTTATAATTTTATTAAAAATATTTTTTCAGAAAAACAAAGTATTTCTTATGCTAACAGCATGATTGGTCTTAATAATTGGTTTTTAAAAAATGGTCAAGCACCTGTTATTATTAAAGATGAGAAGATTACTAAAACAATTAATAATCTAACAGCCTATCACAAAAATAATGGGTATTTCAGGGTAAAAGCACAATCTAGTATTGAAGTTCAAAAAAATAAAAAAGCAATTGTAAACTATACCATAGATAAAGGAAGACCAACTTTTTTAGATAGCATAATAACAAATATAAAATCACCAGTTTTAGATTCATTATACCAATCTCAAAAATCGTTATCCTTTTTAAAAAAAGGAGATCAATTTAAAGAAGCTAACTTTATTAAAGAGGCTTCAAGAATAACAAATCTTTATCGAAATAATGGAATTTATCACTTCACAGAAAATGATTTAGGATACTACAATATAGATTCAGCTATTACAAATAGCTACAAAACAAATGTAGACCTTGTTATTTTTGATAAAAAAAGAGTTGTAAAGAAAAATGGAGACTATGAATTAAAATTATTTGATATCCTAAAGCTCAGAAAAATTAATGTGTATACAGACTATTCATTTAATAAAAAGAATAATCCATATCTAGACTCTATAAACTATGAAGGAATTACTTTTCATGCTCATAAAAAAATAAAGTACAATCCTAGGTTATTATCAGAATCAATTTTTATTAGACCCAATCAAGTTTATGCAGACTCAACTAGAAACCTCACTAGAAAACACTTAAAATCATTGAGAAATTTTAAGATTACAAACATACAATATGAAACAATTAAAGATAATAACAAGCAACTTGATGTAAATGTTTTTCTTACTCCTTTAGATAAATTTAGTCTGGATCTAGAAACAGAACTTACACACTCTAACATTAGAGATTTAGGGGTTTCTGGTAAGTTTTCATTTATTAATAGAAATATTTTTAGAGGTGCAGAAATTTTTAAATTATCTTTTCTTAGCTCATTCTTTAATGCATCTCAAGATGCCAATAAAGAAGGTAGTTTTTTCAACTCATGGGAAATTGGAGCTGACATGTCTTTAGAAATACCTCGTTTTGTAGCACCTTTTGGTTTAGGAAAATTAGTCCCTAAACGAATGTCTCCCAGAACAATGTTTACATTAGGGACAAGTATCCAACAAAATATTGGTTTGGATAGAGAAACCGTTACTGCTTTAATTGATTATAAGTGGCAGTACAATGATAAAAAAACAATACAACTAGATGTTTTTAATACACAATATGTAAGAAACTTAAGAATTGGCAATTATTTTGATATTTATAACTCTGAATACATAAAACTTAATTCTATTGCAAAAATATTTTTCGATGATCCTAATTATACATTAGAGCGGCAAGGTGAAACCGTCTCATTTATGAAAACTGTTTTTAATGACGATGAATTTCAAACAAGTAATCCTGATCAATATAGAAATAATTTAAATATTTTAGATAGATATAATATAATCACATCAGATTTCTTAATCCCTACAATTGCTTATTCCTATACTTTTAATAATCAAAGTGATTTTAGAGATAATAATTTTTCTTTCTTTAAAGTTAGAGTAGCAAACTCGGGAAATATTGGGGGATTATTATCTAACAAAAAAGACAGTAATAATAGAAAGACCATTTTTAATATTCCGTTAGCACAATATTTTAAAACAGATATTGAATACAAAAAGTTTTGGGAGGTGAATAATAATTCTGTAATTGGCTTTAGAAGTTTTATTGGAGCTATCATACCCTATGATAATTCGGCTATTCCATTTACCAAAAGTTATTTTGCTGGAGGCTCAAATGACATTAGAGCTTGGCAAACATACGATCTAGGACCTGGTAGTCGAAATTCTGGTTTGGAATACAATATTGGTAGTTTAAAGTTTTTAACAAGTGCAGAATATAGATTTGATTTATTTGGCAGCTTAAAAGGGGCATTATTTATGGATGCTGGTAATATATGGGACATCACTAACTCAATTTTTGCTGAGGAAAAAGCAACTTTTAACGGATTTAAATCAATAAAAGATATTGCCGTAGGTTCTGGATTTGGATTGCGGTATGATTTTAGTTTTTTAGTCTTTAGACTAGACTTAGGATTTAAAATGCATGAACCCTATTTAGAAAATAACAAGTGGTTTAGAAATTATAACTTTTCTAATGCAGTTTATAACATAGGAATAAATTATCCTTTCTAAAAAAATTACTTTTACCTACAACGATTTCGATGATTTTTAAGGTTATCAGCCTCAAAATCTTACTCTTGTACGTATATTTTGATTACTTTTGAACCTCAATTTTCAATCACTAAATTCAACATAAATGAGTCATCATGTTAAACCAGGCGTTGCAACTGGTAAAGAAGTTCAAGCTATTTTTAACTTAGCCAAAGAAAAATCATTTGCTTTACCAGCAGTAAATGTTGTAGGCTCAAACACTATAAATGCTGTACTAGAAACTGCAAGAGATTTAAACGCTCCTGTAATTATTCAGTTTTCAAATGGAGGTGCTCAATTTAATGCAGGTAAAGGACTATCAAATGAAAATCAAAAATCAGCAATAGCTGGTGGTGTTGCAGGCGCTAAGCATATTCACTTATTAGCAGAAGCATATGGAGTTCCTGTAATTTTACATACAGACCATTGTGCAAAAAAGTTGTTACCATGGATTGACGGTTTATTAGATGCAAGTGAAGAACATTTTGCTGCAACAGGAAAGCCTCTTTATAGTTCTCACATGATTGATTTATCAGAGGAGCCTATTGAAGAAAATATAGAAATATGCAAAAAATATTTAGCGCGTATGTCTAAAATGGGAATGACCTTAGAAATAGAATTAGGAATTACAGGTGGAGAAGAAGATGGTGTTGATAATTCTGATGTTGATGTCTCAAAACTTTATACTCAACCAGAGGAGGTAGCTTATGCTTATGAAGAACTAATGAAAGTTAGCCCTCAATTTACAATAGCAGCTGCATTTGGAAATGTTCATGGTGTTTACAAACCTGGAAATGTGAAATTAACACCTAAGATTTTAAAAAACTCACAAGAATATGTTTCTGAAAAGTTCAATCTACCTCATAATACAATTGATTTTGTGTTCCATGGTGGTTCTGGATCTACATTAGAAGAAATTAGAGAATCTATAGGGTATGGTGTTATAAAAATGAATATAGATACCGATTTGCAATTTGCATTCACTGAAGGGATTAGAGATTATATGCAAGGGAAAGCAGCGTATTTAGCTAATCAAATTGGAAATCCTGATGGGGCAGATCAACCTAATAAAAAACATTATGACCCAAGAAAATGGCTTCGTGAGGGAGAGGTTACTTTTAAGAGTCGATTAAAAAAAGCATTTGAAGATTTAAATAATATAAATACTCTTTAAATAGAGAATATTTTTAAATTACTAAAAGTTTAATAGAAAACAAGATTGAATTAGTATAATCTTGTTTTCTATTAGACTTTTCTTTTTTGTTAGAAAATTAAATATTAATCCACTAGATTTGTAAACTTAGTTTTTGAATTAAATTTATTTAAATTTATCATTACTTAACAGACAACTAACTTTTAGTATATGGCTTGGTTTAAAAGAAAAGAAAAAGGAATTAATACTCCTACAGAAGCAAAAAAAGACACTCCCAAAGGATTGTGGTACAAAACTCCCAGCGGTAAAATAATTGATACTGAAGAGTTAAAGCGAAATTTATATGTAAGTCCAGAGGATGGATATCATGTTAGAATAGGAAGTAAAGAATACTTTGAATTACTATTTGACGATAACAAGTTCAAAGAATTAAACACTAAAATTACGGCCAAAGATCCGCTTAAGTTTGAAGACACAAAAAAATATCCTGATCGGTTAAAAGCCGCCCAAGAAAAAACAAATTTAAAAGATGCCGTTCGAACAGCTGTAGGAAAATCTTTAGGAGAAGATATCGTTATAGCAGTAATGGACTTTTCTTTCATTGGTGGATCTATGGGAAGTGTTGTTGGCGAAAAAATATCTAGAGCAATTGAATATTCAATTCAAAATAAGCTTCCTTTTTTAATGGTTTCAAAATCTGGTGGAGCAAGAATGATGGAAGCTTCTTTGTCTTTAATGCAGCTGGTTAAAACCTCTGCAAAATTAGCTCAACTTGCTGAAGCTAAAATTCCATACATATCATTGTGTACAGATCCAACTACGGGAGGAACAACCGCCTCTTTTGCTATGTTAGGAGATATAAACATTGCAGAACCTAATGCTTTGATAGCATTTGCTGGCCCTAGAGTAGTAAGAGATACTACTGGAAAAGATTTACCAGAAGGTTTTCAACGCTCAGAGTTTGTTTTAGAACACGGTTTTTTAGATGGTATCTATGAAAGAAAAGATCTAAAACAACAAATTAATCTTTACATAGATCTGATACAAAATCAACCTATTAGAGCATAAAATAGTTGTTATTTTTATACTAGTATTCAATAGATTACAACGTATCTCGCACTAAATTCATCTAAACTTATTTTGTAGGTTACCTTATAAAATAATTGTACATTTGCAACTTCAATGAAAAAATCATTGATGTACATAAAAATCATTTAAATAATATTGGCATGTATTTAACAAAAGAAGTAAAAGAAACAATCTTCGAAAAACACGGTAACAGTAAAACTAATACCGGTTCTGCCGAAGGACAAATTGCGTTATTTACGCACAGAATTAATCATTTAACAGGACACTTAAAGCAAAATCGTAAAGATTTTAATACAGAGCGTTCTTTAGTAAAAATGGTTGGAAAGCGTAGAAGTCTTTTAGACTATCTAAAGAAAAAAGATATCACAAGATATCGTGCAATAATTAAAGAATTAGGAATTAGAAAATAATACCTATTCAAAAGAGGTAGCTTTAAAGCTACCTCTTTTAATTTTTACTTCCATTGGATTAAAACAAACACACAACAACACACACAACAAGAAAAGTTTAATTAAGAAAGAATTATTAAAGTATGATTCCAAAAGTATTTAGAGAGGTCATAGACCTTGGAGATGGAAGAACCATCTCATTAGAAACCGGTAAACTAGCTAAACAAGCTCACGGTTCAGTTGTTGTTCAAATGGGAAAAGCTATGTTGTTATGTACTGTAGTATCTAACTACAAACAGAGCCCCGTTGATTTTTTACCATTAACCGTAGATTACAGAGAAAAATTTGCAGCAGCAGGTCGTTACCCAGGTGGATTCTTTAAAAGAGAAGCTAGACCTAGTGACGGAGAGGTGTTAACAATGCGTTTAGTAGACCGAGTTTTACGACCATTGTTCCCAAAAGATTATCATTCAGAAGTACAAGTAATGATTCAATTAATGTCTAATGACGAAGATGTTATGCCTGATGCATTAGCAGGGTTGGCAGCTTCAGCAGCTATTCAATTGAGTGATTTCCCTTTTGAGTGTCCTATTTCAGAAGCCCGTGTCGCTAGAGTAGACGGAGAATTTATTATCAACCCAAGTAGAGCTCAGCTTGCAGAAGCCGATATAGACATGATGATTGGTGCCTCTGCTGATTCAGTAATGATGGTTGAAGGTGAAATGGATGAAATTTCTGAAGAAGAAATGGCAGATGCAATTAAATTTGCTCATGAATCTATTAAAATACAAATTGAAGCACAAGTTCGCTTAGCAGAAGCATTCGGAAAGAAAGAAGTTCGTGAATATGAAACTGCTGAGCAAAATGAAGAGCTAGCAAAAAAAATACATGATTTAGCATATGACAAATGTTATGCAATTGCTAAACAAGGTACATCCAAAGCTGAGCGTGGAGCTGCATTTTCTGAAGTAAAAGAAGAGGTTAAAGCTGCATTTTCTGAAGAAGAAATCGAAGAATACGGAGCCTTAGTATCTAAATACTACAGCAAAGCAGAAAAGGAAGCAGTTAGAGAATTAACTTTAGCTGAAGGTATTCGTTTAGACGGAAGAAAAACTGATGAGATTAGACCTATTTGGTCAGAGGTAGACTACCTTCCTTCTGTTCACGGTTCTTCAATTTTTACTCGTGGAGAAACTCAAGCTTTAGCAACGGTTACTCTTGGTACTTCTAGAGATGCCAACAAAATAGATATGCCATCATATGAGGGTGAAGAAAGTTTCTACTTACACTATAACTTCCCACCATTTTGTACTGGTGAAGCTAGACCTCTAAGAGGAACTTCAAGAAGAGAAGTTGGTCATGGTAATTTAGCTCAACGTGGATTAAAAGGAATGATTCCTGATGACTGCCCTTACACAGTAAGAGTAGTGTCTGAAGTATTAGAATCTAACGGTTCATCTTCTATGGCAACTGTTTGTGCCGGAACTATGGCTTTAATGGATGCAGGAGTTAAATTAACAAGACCTGTTTCTGGAATTGCAATGGGATTAATCTCTGATGGAGATCGTTATGCAGTCTTATCTGATATTTTAGGTGATGAAGATCATCTAGGTGATATGGACTTTAAAGTAACTGGTACCTCTGAAGGAATTACTGCCTGTCAAATGGATATTAAAATCAAAGGATTACCCTATGAGATTTTAGTAAATGCATTAAAACAAGCACGCGACGGACGTTTACATATCTTAGAGAAAATAACTGACACTATAGCTCTTCCTAATGAAGAAGTGAAAGCTCATGCTCCTAAAATGATAAATCGAAGAATACCAAACGAACTAATTGGTGCATTTATTGGACCAGGCGGTAAACATATTCAAGAATTACAGAAAGAAACTGAAACTACTATTGTAATTACAGAAGATGCAGTTACTGAAGAAGGTATTATAGAAATTTTAGGAACCAAACCTGAAGGGATTGAAGCAGTAATAGCTAGAATAGAATCAATGATGTTTAAACCTGAAAAGGGATCTGTGTACGAGGTGAAAGTTATTAAAATGCTAGACTTTGGAGCAGTTGTTGAATACACTGAAGCGCCTGGTAATGAAGTATTACTTCATGTTAGCGAATTAGCTTGGGAACGTACAAATAATGTTTCTGATGTAGTTAAATTGGGAGATGTACTAGATGTAAAATATTTTGGTTTAGATCCAAGAACTAGAAAAGAAAAGGTTTCTAGAAAAGCTATTTTACCGAAACCTGAAGGTTTTGTAGAAAGACCTCCAAGAGATAACAATCGTGGAAGAGACAATAGAGGTGGAAGAGATAATCGAGGTCGTGATAATAGAAGAAATGATCGCAGAGATGACCGGAAACCAAGAGAAGAAAAAAAGGAAGATTAAATATCTTTTAACTTTATAATAAGAAATCGCCAAAATATTTTGGCGATTTTTTTATTTCATGACATCCCGTCTAATTTAATTTAGTTTCTTTGTAACTCTGAATGAAAATACAACGTCTTACTTATTTGTCACTTGGTTCTAATCAAGGAAGAAAGTTAAATAATCTTCAAGAAGCTATCTATGAGATAGCAGAATCTATTGGTGCCATTCATAAAATTTCGTCTGTTTACAAAACAGATTCGTGGGGTTTTAAAGGAGATGATTTTTATAATATATGTATTGCAGTATCAACCTATTTACCTCCAGAAGAACTGCTTAAAAATATATTAAACATAGAGACTAAACTTGGGAGAAAAAGAGAGCAAAATAATAAATACACCAACAGAAAGATTGATATTGATATTTTACTTTTTGATGATGAAATAGTATTTTCAAAAAACATTATTATTCCTCATCCAAGGATGCTAGATAGAAAATTTGTTCTTGTACCATTAGCTGAAATTGCCGGAAACACACTACATCCTATTGAAAAAAAAACATTGAATATTTGTTTAAATAACACAATAGACACTTCTGAAATTCATAAAATTTCATCAAAGCTACAAAGGCCTATACCTCTTATAGAAAAGTATAATTATGTAGCTATTGAGGGCAATATAGGTTCTGGTAAAACATCTTTATCTAATTTAATGAGTGATGAATTTAACGCTAAAATAGTTTTAGAGAGGTTTGCGGATAATCCATTTCTTCCAAAATTTTATGAAGATCAAGAACGTTTTGCTTTTCCGCTAGAAATGAGTTTTTTAGCAGATAGGTACCAGCAATTAACGGATGATTTAGCTCAATTTGATTTATTTAAAAACTTCATTGTTTCTGACTATTACATTTTTAAATCATTAATTTTTGCACAAGTAACACTTCAAAAAGAAGAATATGCTTTATACAGAAAAATGTTTGACATTATGTATAAAGAAATTTCTAAACCAGATTTATACATCTACTTATATCAGAATACAGATCGTCTTTTAGAAAATATAAAAAAAAGAGGGAGAATTTACGAGCAGAATATTGAGGCAAGTTACCTTCAGAAAATCCATGTCGGTTATACTAATTTTATTAAAACAGAACAAGATTTAAATACACTAATTATTGATGTTTCTGAATTAGATTTTGTCAATAATCACAATGATTACAGAGAAGTTTTAAAAATAATTAATACACACACTTCATCTACAGAAACATCATAAAAAGGCAATTATTACTTCTTTTTTAACTCAAGTTTTTCAGCAAAATAATCACAAAAATCTCTCATAGTAGCCGTCATTTTTTGATCATCTGTAGCACGCTCAAAACTTCCTGCCATAGAAACTAATGTTTGATGGAAAAATTGTTTCATTTCATCAACTGGCATATCTTTAGTCCAAAGATCCATTCGCAAAGTATCTTTCTTTTTGTGATCCCAAACAGAAAGCATTATAGCCTTAGAAGATTCGTTATCTATACCTCCATCTTCCGCTTTCCAACTTATACTTTCAGGAATTTTATTTTCATCTAATTCAACTGTAAACTCTATTTTTGAGGTATGTGCAATAGCCATTATTTTCGTGGTTTATATTTAGAATTCTTAAAAATCTCTTCTTCATTCATAGATAAAAGATCCTGTAAAGATACGTCATTATTTACCATGTAAGAACGTACAATTTGCCAACCAATCCATTGACCTATTCTTCCGGGAGACTTTGTGTCTTCACTTAGATAAAATTTTGAAAAGGGAGCGTTTTCTATAAATCTTTTATTTAATTGAGTATCGGTACTATACAATAAATCATTTTCAATGAAGTATCTCCATACTTGCTCCTCATTCATAGTTGCCCAATCAAACTTATCCTTAGGGTATCCAATTTTAATTGGATCTGATTTCGATGGTAAATAAAGGTCTAGCAAATACATTTTTTTTCCCTCATGAATCATTTTTGCAAGAAAAGATCTATTATTTGAGAAGGAGATTGTTGAATTTATAATGTTAGAAGCTACGTCAACAACAATTCTTTCATCAGTATTATTTTTTCTTATATAGGATGGATAATCGCTATAAAATGGATGATCATCTCCCAAATAAACATCTAAAGAAATAAATAATAAATTATCTGTATAAATTGTTCTGTAGGTATAATCTATATTGCTTAAAATAGTGATAACATCTGGGGCTAAGAACGTAGGATTATAATGTTTAATGTGTTTAAATAACTTAGACAGCTCTTCCTCAATATGTAAAAGTGAATTGTATTTTTTTTGAGTTTCTTGAAATAACTCTTGTTCGTCTGGGTTATTTATTTTGGCAATCCAAATACTATCTGGTGTTTCATCAGGAAATAATAAAGGAAAATTTTCTTTTAATTCAACTAAATTTTGCCCTTTATTAGTATAAAAGTCTTGTTCAAATCTGAAAACCTTAAAATTTGCTTCAATATTTGAGATATCAATATTATTCTGAGTTTCTTTTTGACAAGAAATGAAAAATAGTAGTACCAATAAAAATTGAAAATAATTTCGCATTTGCTTTGTATCTTAGCTACGTGTTATGAATGATAAAAATACTAAAATAGTTTTCTATGCAAGTTGAAAAAGTTACCAAATATATAATTTCATGGTTAAAGGAATATGCTACTAATGCAGGAGTTGAAGGTTTTGTGATTGGTGTCTCTGGCGGCATTGATTCTGCTGTAACCTCTACTTTGTGTGCAAAAACTGGGTTTCCAACGCTGTGCCTTGAGATGCCAATACATCAAGAAGAAGGTCAAGTAAGTAGAGCTAAACGTCATATTTTATCACTTCAAAAACAATATGAAAATGTATCTATGAATCATATAAATTTAACTCCTGTTTTTGACAGTTTAGTAGAGGCGATGCCTATGGTTGAGGATGAAAATGAACGCTTTATGAGTTTGGCTAACACAAGAGCTCGTTTAAGAATGACTAGCTTGTATTATTTTGCAGGATTAAATAATTTTTTGGTCGCTGGAACTGGTAACAAAGTTGAAGACTTTGGAGTGGGATTTTATACCAAATATGGAGACGGAGGTGTTGATTTAAGTCCTATTGCAGATTTAATGAAATCTGAGGTGTATGCTGTTGCAAACTATTTAAAAATTAATGAAGAAATTCAAACTGCAGCACCAACTGATGGTTTATGGGGGGATGACAGAACAGATGAAGATCAACTTGGAGCTAGTTATGATGAATTAGAATGGGCGATGATGAAACAAAAAGAAGGAGCACACACGGATGTCTTTAGCGAAAGAAAAAAAGAAGTATATGAAATTTATCTAAAATTAAATAAGGCTAATAAACACAAAATGGATCCAATACCAGTATGTTTAATCCCAGAAAAATTAAAATAAAGCCGATTTAAATAACTTTTTAGCTTTAAGAAAATTCCTTCTTCGTTGGCCTTTTGAAATCTCTATTGGAGTTAATAAAACTAAAATAAATGATTTTGTTAGGAGGTTTATTTTTTTCATAGGGGTGCAAGTTTTTATATTATAAAGATACATAAAAAAATAATTGGTTTTATTCTTAATAAACTTATGTCTTAATAAATCTGTTTTTTTTAAACAACCCTCATTAATTTATTATACAATCTTTTTTTCAATTCGATATAGTTTTTAATCATTTCTAAATCATTATTCTGAGCAGAGCTTGTCTCTGAGGGGTCGATAAGTTGCTTGATTTTTTTATCTATAAGAATTCTTCTTAGGTTTAAAATAGCATCTGTAACTAATTTTGATAAAATTTTTTGAGGTTCGGTGACAAAAATATTTTTACGTTCCCAATCACTCAAAGCATATTTCTCGTCATCCATAAGGATGGAGGTTACTACTTTAGAAATATTTGTATTAGAATGATTAATAAAATTATCTATTTCAATTTTATCTGCTTGACTCAATTGATGAATCATTTCGTAATATATTTTCTTGAAAATTTCATTTGAAAATTCTATTTCATCGTCCTGTAAGTTTAGATATAATTCTTTTGAAACCTGATTTGTGTATTGTTCTTTTTCTATGTGTATCGTTCCATCTTCATTCTCAACCTCAACAAAATCAACAAAATCTGCTTCTTGATTTCCAAAAAGTAATAAAATTCTAATAATTTCTTTTTCCAAAATAAATAAAGAATCTATTTCTTTTAGTTGTTCAGTTTGTTTTTTTACAACCTCAAAAGTCTGTTTTTCCTTTTGAATATTTTTGGAAAATTCTTTAGAGTTTTTTGATATTAATTGTGCTAATTCACTAAATAATACTCTCTCTGAAATTTCCATAATTCGAGAACATTCTTGCACATAAACCTCTCTTTGAATACTATCTGGAATCTTAGAAATACTGGTGACAATATCTCGGATTAGTCCAGCTTTTTTTACGGGATCATTACTAGCCTCTCTCATCAATAATGAAACCTTAAAGTTAATAAAGTCTTGTGATGAGTTCTCTAGATATTCTTTTAGCGCTGTCTCAGAATGCTTTTTTGCAAAACTGTCAGGGTCTTCTCCATCTGGAAAAGCAACTACCTTAACATTCATTCCTTGTTCAAGAATTAAATCTATTCCTCTTATAGAGGCTCTTATTCCGGCAGCATCTCCATCAAATAGTACAGTTATATTTTTTGTGAGTCTATTAACCAGTCTAATTTGATCTGAAGTTAATGCAGTTCCAGAAGAAGCAACAACATTTTCTATCCCTGATTGGTAAAAAGAAATAACATCTGTATATCCTTCCACTAAATAGCAATTATCTTGTTTGGCTATTTCTTTTTTAGCCTGATAGATCCCATATAAAATTTTACTTTTATGGTAGATATCGCTCTCTGGAGAATTTACATATTTAGCGGTCTTCTTATCTGTTGATAGAGTTCTACCTCCAAAACCTAAAACGCGGCCAGACATGCTATGTATAGGGAATAATACACGTCCTTTAAAACGATCAAATTGTTTGTTTTCTCTGACTATAGTTAATCCTGTGCTAGCCAAGTATTTTATATCATAGCCTTTTTTTAGTGCTTCATTGGTAAAAGAATCCCAACTATCTAAACAATAACCTAATTCAAACTTTTTTATGATTTCGTCTTCAAAACCTCTCTCTTTGAAATAAGATAAGCCTATCGCTTTTCCTTGATTGGACTTTAATAAAACTTCCTGAAAATATTCTTTAGCAAAATTTGAAACTAAGAACATACTCTCTCGTTCATTCATTTGCTCTTTCTCCTCATTAGATTGAACTGTCTCCTCAATTTCTATATTATATTTCTTTGCAAGAAATTTTATAGCCTCTGGGTAGGAATAATGTTCGTGTTCCATTAAGAAAGAAACTGCATTTCCTCCTTTACCGGTACTAAAATCTTTCCAAATTTGTTTTACAGGAGAAACCATAAAGGATGGAGACTTTTCATCAGTAAAAGGACTTAACCCTTTGAAGTTACTTCCCGCTTTTTTTAATTGAACAAACTCACCGATTACCTCCTCTACACGGGCAGTTTCAAAAACTCGATCGATGGTACTTCTTGATATCATTTAAAATAGACTTGGAAAAGTTAAAACAAATATAGTAATTAGAAATTTTGAATGATTTGAAAATTAAAAAACCTCACTAATTAAATTAGTGAGGTAAGTATGTTGTTTAATTCCTATGATTAAGAGGCTGCTCTTAATTTTTTTAGGGTAGTTTTTGTCATTTTCTCTTCTGCATAATCTCTTGTAACTATCAGTTGTTTTTCATCAGAACTAGGCAATTCAAACATGGCGTCTGTAAGAATAGCCTCACAAAGTGAGCGCAATCCTCTTGCCCCCAATTTATATTCAACTGCTTTTCCTACAATATAATTTAACGCACCTTCTTCTACAGTAAAATCTACATCATCCATAGAGAAAAGTTTTTCATATTGTTTAATGATTGAGTTCTTAGGTTCTGTTAAAATTGACCTCAATATTTTTTCATCCAAAGGATTCATATAACTTAAAACTGGAAGACGACCTATTATTTCAGGTATTAATCCAAATGATTTAAGGTCAGAGGGAATGATATATTGCAATAGATTTTCCTCATCAATTTTATCTTCTTCAACAGAGGCACTATAGCCAACAGCTTGCATATTTAAGCGTTTACTGATCATTTTATCAATCCCAGAAAAAGCACCTCCTGCAATAAATAAGATATCTTTTGTATTGATTTCTATAAATTTTTGTTCAGGATGCTTTCTACCTCCTTTAGGGGCTACATTTACAACAGACCCCTCTAGTAGCTTTAATAATGCTTGTTGTACACCTTCTCCAGAAACATCTCTTGTGATTGAGGGATTATCTCCTTTACGAGCAATTTTATCAATTTCATCAATAAAAACAATCCCTTTTTGGGCTTTAGCCACATCATAATCTGCTGCTTGCAACAATCTACTTAAAATACTTTCTACATCTTCACCAACATATCCTGCTTGCGTTAACACAGTTGCATCTACTATAGAAAAAGGAACATTTAGCATTTTTGCAATACTTCTTGCTATCAATGTTTTTCCTGTTCCGGTTTCTCCTACTAAGACAATATTACTTTTTTCAATTTCAACCTCGTTTTCATCATGAACCTGATTTAATCTTTTGTAGTGGTTATACACTGCTACTGACATTGCCTTTTTTGTTTCATCCTGACCAATAACATATTGGTCTAAAAACGTTTTTATCTCTAAAGGTTTTTTAAGAATAATTTCTTTTGAATGACTCCCTGTGGAAGCTTCAGATATCTCTTCTTCTACAATACCATGAGCTTGCTCTATACATTTATCACAAATATGAGCATCCATCCCTGCAATCAATAGATCTGTATCAGATTTTTTCCGACCACAAAATGAACATTCTAAATTTTCTTCTTTTGCCATTACTAATTACTATTAAGTTTATAGTAGTTATTTTCTAATCAATACTTCATCAATCATACCGTAGGCTTTTGCCTCTTCTGCTTTCATCCAATAATCTCTATCTGAATCATCGTGTACTTTTTTTACAGTTTGCCCGGAATGTTTCGCTATAATTTGATACAATTCATCTTTCAGTTTCATGATTTCACGTGCAGTTATCTCGATGTCAGATGCCTGTCCTTGAGCCCCTCCTAACGGTTGATGAATCATTACTCTAGAATGAGGAAGTGCTGAACGCTTTCCTTTTTCTCCTGCACACATCAAAACTGCTCCCATTGAAGCTGCCATACCTGTACAAATCGTTGCTACGTCTGGTTTTATAAATTGCATAGTGTCATAAATACCTAATCCCGCATATACTCCTCCACCTGGTGAATTAATATATATGGAAATATCTTTTGAAGAATCTACACTTTCTAAGAATAATAACTGTGCCTGAATGATATTTGCTACTTGGTCATTAATTCCAGTCCCTAAGAAGATGATTCTATCCATCATTAAACGAGAAAAAACATCCATAGCCACAGCATTTAATTGACGCTCTTCAATGATATTTGGAGTCATATTTGTGATTAACTGATTGTAGTAGGTGCTACTAATTCCACGATGTTTAGTTGCGTATTTCTCGAATTCTCTTCCGTAATCCATTGATTTATTTTTAAAAAATTATACTTGTAAATATAGTAACTATTAGTGAATAATTTTAAGCCTGCAGGAAGCAAAAAAAAACTTCTCTTAATTAAAGAGAAGTTTTTTATTTTTTGAATTGACTGTTATTTATAGACTTCTTTTATGAAGCCTTCATAGGTAACTTTTTTTGTTTTAAAAGTCATTTTCTCTTTATAAAAGGTCATTAACTTTTGGCTCATCAATTGATCTTGAAGTTTTTTTGCCTCTTCTTGATTACCAAGAATTCTATTGGCAATATCATCTAGTTCAGCATCTTCAGGATTCATATTCCCAAATTGTGCCATTTGAGTTCTTATAAATCCTTTAGCATACTCTTTTAATTCCTCGTAATCCAATTTAATATCATTTTCTTTTAATATTTTCTCTTGAATTAGTTGATAACGTAACCCTTTTTCTGATTTATTATATTCTTCAGCCGCTTCTTCAGGTGTTAATTGTTTTTCTCCTGCAGTAGCTAACCACTTTTGTAAAAATTCTGAGGGTAAGTCAAAACTTGTATTATCAATTAAAAATTCTGTAACTGAATTTAATAATTGTTGGTCTGCTTGTTGTAAAAATTGTTTTTCTGCATCCTCTTTAATCTTATTTCTTAACTCAGTTACTGATTTTACACTTCCGTCAGTAAATAATTTATCAAATAACTCTTGATCTAAGTCAGCTAATTCGATTTCAGTAGTTTCCTCAATTGTAAATAAAACCTTTATATTCAGGCCTTCTATTTCTTCATTTGAAAGACCAAGAGCTCCCATTAGTTTAGAATCATCAGAAAACAAACTTTTAGTTTTTAACTCAATAACATCACCCACTTTAGAACCTACAAACTTTTTTAAATTTGTTTTTCCTTTTATGTCAGAAAGGTTAATGGTAGACTTATTCTCAATCTCTTTTTCTTCACTAACAAAAGTTCCTGTAACATTTGTATTTTCATTGATGATGTCTACAGCAGACATTTTCCCATAACGTGATTGTAGATTTTCTACTTCTTTATCTATTAGAGAGTCATCTGCATTAATAACATATTGAGTTATTTTCTTTTTTGAAGTTAAATTAACTTCGAACTGAGGAACTAAACCTAGTTCAAACTCAAAAGAAAAATTCTTGGTATCCCAAGTAAAGTTTTCTTGGCTTCTAGGAATTGGATTTCCTAAAATTTCTATTTTTTCTTCAGTAAGATATTTGTTTAAAGAATCTTGTAAAAGCTTATTTACTTCATCAATCATTACTGATTTTTCGTACTGCTTTTTTATCATTCCCATAGGCACATGACCTTTTCTAAAACCAGGAATATCTGCTTTTTTTCTATAATCAACTAAAATCTTATCAACTTTTGGCTGATAATCGTCTGCGATTATATCTACTTTCACAACTGCATTTAATGCGTCAGTATTCTCTCTTGTAATATCCATTTTTGTGTATTCTTCTTAAAAAATTGAGTGCAAAACTACATCTTTTTCTTAATTCTTACAATGTTTAAATACTTGAATTTCAGCTGTCTCTTATTGAAGTGAATAATGGCTAGCTACTTTTCATTTTCTTCAGTTGCTTTTCTTTCCAATTCTGCCTGAAATTCTTCCATAACTGGATTAACTGTACTTTCTGGAATGTCTGAAACTTTAATGTACATAAGCCCATCAACAGCATTATTAAATTTTGGATCTACATTAAAAGCAACCAATCTCGCATTTTGTTTCACATATTTTTTTATCAGTACAGGGATTCTGAGAGCTCCAGGTTCTATTTCATCTATTACTTTGTCAAATTTTTGCATATCTGCTTTAGCAGCATCAAAAACAAAATCTTTATCTGCATCTTTTAATTTAACTTTAAATTCTTTTTTAGGTTGAATATACTGAGCTATGTATGGATCATAGTAATGAGATTTCATGAATTCTATCATTAATGATTTTGAAAAATCAGAAAATTGATTGCTAATACTAACACCACCCATCAAATACTTATACTCAGGATACCTGAGGGTTATGTGTACAATACCTTTCCATAGTAAGAAAAGTGGCATCGGCTTTTGTTGATATTCTTTTATAATAAAAGCTCTACCCATTTCTATTGTGCGTTCCATCATGCCATGTAATTCTGGCTCTAAACGAAACAAGGTTTGAATATAAAAACCAGAAATTCCATATTTTTTATAAATATCTTTTCCAAGCCCCATTCTATAGGCCCCAACCAAAGCCTTGGATTGTCTATCCCAAAGGAATAAATGATGGTAATACTTATCAAATTTATCTATATCTATTGACTTATTTGTTCCTTCTCCAATATCTCTAAAAGTAATTTCTCTAAGTCTTCCTATTTCATGTAACAGATTTGGTATTTCCTTTGCTGATGCAAAAAACACTTCATAGTTTTTGCTTTCTAAAAGCCTCTTTTCCTTTTTTCTTAATAACGTAACTTCTTTGATAAAGCCATAAGTGCTTTTTTGAGAAGTTATTTTTTTTGGAGGTACTGTAATTTTTAAATTTTGAGTTGAAAGAATGTTTTGTGGATTTTTAACAAAAGGGTTTGCTAACATATATGTTTTCTTTCTTAAGAATTCGTAAAAAGAATGTATGTCTTTGTACTCCAATTGATCTTTAACAGATATAGGTTTACCTATTCTAACCTTAATGACTCTATTTTTTTGAGATAATAACTCTGAAGGTAATTTAGCAGTTCTAAACGTATCGCTAATTTTTGATAATATATAAAATAACTTACTATTTTTTGCATGGAAATATATTGGAATAACTGGCACTTCAGCTTTTTTTATCAACTTAACAGCTCCTAATTCCCAAGGCTTATCAACCATTAACTTTCCATCCCTGTATGTAGATACTTCTCCTGCTGGAAAAATCCCTAGAGGACAACCGTTCTTTAAGTGATGAAGTGAGTTTTTTAACCCCAGTAAACTAGATTTGGCATCCTTATGATTCTCAAAAGGATTTACTGGCATTACATAGGGTTTCAGTGGTTGAATTCTGTGTAATAAAAAATTTGCAATTATTTTGTAGTCTGGTCTGTGTTCAATTAATAATTTCAATAAAAGAATTCCATCAATTCCTCCTAAAGGATGATTTGAAACTGTAATAAAAGAGCCATTTTTTGGTATTCTTTTTAAGTCTTCATCTGGAATCTCAAACTCTATTTGAAATTCATCTAAAATTCCATTTAAAAAAAGGAGATCTTTTTTGTCTTTGTGCTTTTGATATATTTTGTTGACTTCAGATATTCTAAGTAATCTCAGTAAAATCCACCCAATAAAAGTACCAATAAAACCAAATTTATCAGTCCCTATTACTTTGGCAATTTCTTTTGATGTTACTAACTCCATAGATAAAACTTCAACTAAACACAAACATAACTAAAAAAACAAAAATCAACTCAATTATTTTTTTTGAATTATTATTTGAGCAGTATTTTTATTGATTTGAGATACTAAAGAAGTTCCTAATTTGTAAATTCCTTCAAGTGAGTTTTCTGTAAAATGTCTGACAGTGAATAAATCAACATTTTTAATAAAAGATACTTTGTACATGTTTTTTATTTCATTGTAAAATAGATCAAAGTGATTAAGGTTGTTATCAACACACACCGAGAAACTAATAGCGGAATTTTGTATTAAATTTACTTTTAGTTGGTATTTGTGGAAAAGCTTAAAAATATCACTGATATTCTCCTCCACTATAAATGAAAAATCTAATGAGGAAATTGAAACTAATACTTGATTTTTTTTAACTATAAAACATGGAATGGTAGGCTCTAGAGTAACTCCCTCACTCACTTTAGTTCCTGGAGAATTAAGATTTTTAAAAGATCTTACAAACAGGGGTATTTTTTTGTTTTGAATTGGTTTTATAGTTTTTGGATGAATTACTGAAGCTCCATAAAAAGCCATTTCTATAGTTTCTTCGTAAGAAATATGCTCCAGTAATTGAACCTCTTTAAATTCTCTGGGATCAGCATTTAATACTCCTAAAACATCTTTCCATATAGTGAGGCTTTCAGCATCTAAGCAATAGGCAAAAATTCCTGCAGTAAAATCAGAACCTTCTCTTCCTAAAGTAGTTGTATTTCCATTTAAATCACCTCCTATAAATCCTTGAACTATTGTTAATTTTGAAAAATCTATATTCGTCTTAATACGTTTTTCTGTTTCTTGCCAGTTAACTGTGGCATCTCTAAAAACAGCATCAGTTATTATAATTTCTCTGACATCTACCCAATTATTATAAATTTTTATTTCATTTAAATAATCACTAACAATTGTTGTAGACAACAGTTCACCATAAGAAACTATTTGATCGTATAAATAATCATAATTTCTTGATTTATTTTGAGTTAAAAAACGTACTAATTGTTCAAATAAAACAGTGGTTTTTTGATGTATTACATGATTTTCTGCAAAAAGATTATTGATAATTTTAAAATGAAAATTAGAGGTAAAATCTATAGATTCTGTGAGTTTTTCTTGATCATTATTAAAATATGCATCAGTAATTTTTTCAAAGGCATTGGTCATTTTGCCCATAGCAGAAATAACCAATAAACAATTACTTAAATCTTGAGAATTAAGAATTTTAGCTACGTTTTTAATTGCATTTGCACTTTTTATGGAAGCTCCACCAAATTTAAAAACCTTCATGTTAATTATCTTGAATAAATTTTTCTAAATTTTCTTTATTCATTTGAACCACAGACCAATCATTTAAATAAGTAGCTCCTGTACTTTTATAAAAATCAATAGCATTTTTATTCCAGTCTATTACCTCCCAAGCAACTCTATTAAAATGATGATCATAAGCATACTTTAGAACTGCAGTGTAAAGAGCTTTCCCTGCACCTATTTTTTGTTTACTTTTTGTAACTATTAGGTCTTCTAGGTGTAATGTTCTCCCTTTCCAAGTTGAAAACCGTTCATAAAAAAGTGCTATCCCAATAATGGTATTCTCTTGTTCTGCAACAAATACCTTAAACTTTGGAGGTTCAGAAAAACCATCTCTAATTAAGTCATCAACGGTAATGTCTACTGCATGTGGTTCTTTTTCAAAAACAGCAAGCTCTGTAATTAAATTTAGCACTGATTCCATATCTATCCTTTGGGCTAATCTTACCGTAAAATTCATTTTGTATAATTTTTTTCAAATATAGTTTTTTTTAAAATCAGCTGAATTAATTTAGTCTTTAAAATCAGTTACGAAATCGTTGTAGTTATATAAAAAATCAGCATCTTTGCATAATAAAAAATTGACTTAAATGGCTACTAAAAACCAAACCCTTGGCGAATTTATTATTGAAAATCAATCTTCATTTAAATATACTTCGGGGGAACTCTCTAGATTAATAAATTCTATACGCTTGGCAGCTAAAGTTGTGAACCACGAAGTAAATAAGGCAGGCTTAGTTGATATTATAGGAGCAGCAGGTGATACTAATATTCAAGGAGAAGATCAACAAAAACTTGATATTTACGCCAATGAAAAATTTATACAAACACTTACAAATAGAAATATTGTTTGTGGAATTGCTAGTGAAGAGGAAGATGATTTTATTACTATAAACAGTCAAGATGAAAATCATCAAAATAAATATATTGTTTTAATAGACCCACTAGACGGTTCCTCTAACATTGATGTTAATGTGTCTGTTGGAACAATTTTTTCAATATACAGACGTGTTACTCCAGTTGGAACTCCTGTTCAATTAAAAGATTTTTTACAAAAAGGAAACCAACAAGTAGCAGCTGGTTACATTGTATATGGAACCTCTACAATGCTTGTATATACAACAGGAGATGGTGTTAACGGATTTACATTAAATCCTGCAATTGGAAGTTACTATTTATCGCATCCAGATATAAAGTTTCCTGAAAATGGAACCATTTACTCGGTTAATGAAGGAAATTATATTCACTTCCCGCAAGGAATTAAAAACTACATAAAATATTGTCAAGAAGAAAAAGAGGAGGATAACAGACCCTATACAAGTAGGTATATAGGATCTTTAGTTTCAGATTTTCACAGAAATATGATTAAGGGAGGGATTTATATGTATCCCAAAAGTTCAAAAAACTCTAATGGAAAACTTCGATTATTATATGAATGTAATCCAATGGCCTTTTTAGCTGAACAAGCTAATGGAATGGCTAGTGATGGTTTTACTAGAATTATGGATATTGAGCCTTCAGAACTTCACCAACGTGTGCCTTTTATTTGTGGAAGTAAAAATATGGTCATTAAAGTTGAGGAGTTTATGAGATCCGCTAAATAATCTTTCCTTATACTCCTATAAGTTTTCACAAAGTTAACTTCTTGTTTGCATCATTATTAATAGTTAAATTTGTTGAAAATTTTTGCAACACCAATTAAAAACTCAAAATTATGGCTTTCGAATTACCAAAATTAGGTTATGCATATGATGCACTAGAACCTAACATAGATGCTAGAACTATGGAAATACACCATAGCAAACATCACAACGGATATACTACAAAATTAAATGGCGCTATTGCTGGAACAGACTTAGAAGGAAAATCTATTGAAGATATTTTAAATACTCTTGACATGTCTAATGGAGCTGTCAGAAATAATGGAGGAGGATTCTATAATCATTCTCTATTTTGGACAGTAATGAACCCAGACAACAAAGGAGAGCTATCAGGAGATTTAAAGAATGCTATCATGGAAGCGTTTGGATCTTTTGATGCTTTTAAAGATACTTTTTCAAACGCGGCAGCAACTCAGTTTGGATCTGGCTGGGCATGGTTATGTGTTCTTCCAGGAGGAAAAGTAGAGGTATGTTCTACTCCAAACCAGGATAATCCATTAATGCCAGGTGTTACCTGCGGAGGAACTCCTATTTTAGGTCTTGATGTTTGGGAACACGCTTATTACCTAAATTATCAAAATAGACGTCCAGATTATATCAATGCATTTTTTAATGTAATCAACTGGAATGAGGTAGCTAGCAGATACGAGGCTAACAAATAAATTTATAAGGAATATTTTTATAACAAAAGGCACCCAATTGGGTGCCTTTTGTTATAAAATGCTCTTAGTAAGCTCTCTTTTTATTTCCCTCATAAAAGTTTATAAAGGCCTCATTTACTACTCTGTGACCACCATCTGTTGGGTAATTTCCTGTAAAATACCAATCACCAGAATTATCTGGGCAAGCCCTGTGTAGATCCTCTACATTTTGATAGATAACCTCTACCTCTGCGTTAATGTCTTTTGTTTTTAGCATTTGAGCAATTTTTTCAGACACTTGTTCTGTAGTAAATGGGCTATAGATCTCTTTTACATAATTAACAATTTCAGCATCTTCTTTTTCCCGTTGGTCAATTGCTTTTTTATATACTGTATCTACTAGATGATATTGATTAGTTTCTTTCAGCAATTCTAAGGCTGCTCTAAAAGCAATGAAATCTTCAATTCTAGCCATATCAATTCCATAACAATCTGGATATCGAATTTGAGGTGCAGATGAAACTACTACAATTTTCTTAGGATTTAGTCTATCCAAAATTTTAATAATACTTTTCTTTAAAGTAGTCCCTCTAACAATACTATCATCAATAATTACCAAGTTATCAGTTGGTTTAACAACGCCGTATGTAACATCGTAAACATGGGCAACTAAATCATCTCTACTACTATCATCTGCAATGAAAGTTCTCAATTTAGCATCTTTAATTGCTATTTTTTCAAATCTTGGCCTTTCTGATAAAATTTCTGTTACTTTTTGGGCTGATAAAGATTTTCCTCCAGATAATATTTTTGAAGTTTTCTGCTCGTTTAAAATATCTTCAGCTGCTTCTGTCATCCCATAAAAAGAGGTTTCGGCAGTATTGGGTATAAATGAAAAAACACTATTTGAAATGTCATTATCAATAGACTTTAATATTTGTGGGAAAACAAATTTTCCCAAGTTTTTACGTTCTTGATAAATATCTGAATCGCTACCTCTAGAAAAATAAATGCGCTCAAATGAACAAGATTTCTTTTCTCTTGGTTTATTTACCTCTTTTATTGACGTAATACCATTCTTTTTTATAATAAGCGCATGACCTCTCTCCAACTCTTTGACATCACTAATATTTGCGTTAAATACTGTCTGAATTACAGGTCTTTCTGAGGCTACTACAACTACTTCTTCATCTTCATAAAAATACGTTGGCCTAATTCCGTTTGGATCTCTTAGTACAAAAGCATCGCCATGTCCCACTAAACCAGCCATCGCATAGCCACCGTCCCAATTTTTAGAAGATCTTTTTAAAACATTTTGTAAATCTAAATTTTCTTCAATAAATGGTGAAGCATCCTTTTTATTAAATCCTTTTTCTTTAGCTTCTGTGTATAATTGAGAAACCTCCTCTTCTAAAAAATGTCCTATTTTCTCCAAAACCGTAACAGTGTCAGTAAACTCTTTTGGGTGTTGTCCTAACTCAACTAACTCTTCAAGTAATTTTTTTGAATTCGTCATATTGAAGTTTCCAGCTACGATTAAGTTTTGATGTTTCCAATTACTTTGGCGCAGAAAAGGATGAACACTCTCAATACTATTTTTACCAAAAGTTCCATATCGAACATGTCCTAGAAATAAATTACCTAAGTACGGAAGATTCTCCTCTTGCCAGGACACATCATCTATTTTGTCTTGATTTTTTTCTAAAACCCCGTTTAAGCGATCATTTATTTGAGCAAATATATCTTGAATAGGTTGTGATTTATTAGACCTCACTCTACTAATATATCTTGTACCTGGTAAAACATTAAACTTTACACTAGCAAAACCAGCACCGTCTTGTCCTCTGTTATGCTGTTTCTCCATCAATAAATACATTTTATTGATTCCATAAAAAGCAGAACCGTATTTATCTTTATAAAACTGTAATGGTTTCTTTAATCTTACTAAGGCAATTCCACATTCATGTTTAATAGCGTCGCTCATAGTTTGGTCATTTTATTTTAAATGAAAAAAATCCGCATAGAGACGGATTTATGTTAATTTAATATCAAATTGTGTTAACTCTTTAAATACTTTTAATCTCTCATGCACTTCGTCACTTTGAAGAGCTTCCATTCTTTCAGTGCCAAATTTTTCAACACAAAAAGATGCCAAATTTGATCCATAAATAACAGCATTTTTCATGCTTTCAAAAGAAATATCTTCAGTCTTAGCTAAATAGCCAGAAAAACCTCCAGCAAAAGTATCTCCTGCACCAGTTGGATCAAAAACCTCGGCTAGAGGAAGTGCAGGCGCATAAAACATTTTTCCGTCATTAAATAATAATGCTCCGTGCTCTCCTTTTTTGATGACTACAAATTTAGGACCCATCAAATGTATTTTCTTAGCTGCATTTACTAATGAATATTCTCCACTTAATTGACGAGCTTCTTCATCATTAATCGTTATTACATCAACTCTTTTTAATACCATATGAAGATCTTCTAAAGCTGCATCCATCCAAAAATTCATGGTATCTAAGATAACTAACTTGGGTTGTGCACTCAACTGATCTAACACCGAACTCTGAGTTAAAGGATGTAAATTCCCTAAAACAACAATTGCTGCATCTCTAAAAGTTTCTGGAACTACTGGGGTGAAATCTGCTAAAACATTTAATTCAGTAACAAGAGTATCTCTTGAATTCATGTCATTGTGATATTTTCCACTCCAAAAAAATGTTTTCCCGTCTTCAATAACCTCTACACCATCAGTATTAATTCCTTTGTCATTCATCATATTTAAATATGATTGAGGAAAATCACCGCCAACAACTGAAACAATACCCGTTTGAACACCAAAATGTGCCGCTGCTAATCCAACAAAAGTTCCAGATCCCCCTAAAATTTTATCAGTTTTGCCAAAAGGGGTTTCGATGGCATCAAATGCAACAGTTCCAACTGCTAATAGTTTACTCATTTTAATTTTTTTTACCGTAATTTTGTGAATGTTATATTACAGTTTCTGAAGCATCAAAAATAAGTTTTAAAAATGACAATTAGTGAAATACAAGAAGAAATAATTGATGAGTTTAACCTCTTTGATGATTGGATGGAACGATACGAATACTTGATAGAATTGGGTAAATCCCTTCCTTTAATTGATGATCAATATAAAATTGAAGAAAATATTATTAAGGGATGTCAATCTAAAGTCTGGTTGTATTCAAAAATGAATGATTCTAAAATTAATTTTACTGCAGATAGCGATGCCATTTTAACAAAAGGATTGGTAGCATTACTCTTACGTGTTTTTACAAACCAAACACCAAAAGATATTTTGGCAGCTGACACTATTTTTATTGATAAAATAGGCTTAAAAGAACATTTGTCTCCTACAAGAGCAAATGGTCTTGTATCTATGCTAAAACAGATTAAGCTTTATGCCATTGCACAACAAGCGAATACATCTATTAAATAGATCTGAAAAATAAATTTCAAAAAAAATGACAGAAGAAGAGATACAAGTAATAGGAGATAAAATAGTAGGTGTCTTAAAGACAATTTATGACCCTGAAATCCCTGTAGATATTTATGAACTAGGATTGATTTATGACGTATTTGTTAATGAAAAAAATGATGCAAAAATATTGATGACTTTAACGTCACCTAATTGCCCAGTTGCTGAGAGTCTTCCTGTTGAAATTGAAGATAAAGTTAAATCTTTAAAAGAAATTAATGCTGCTGAGGTAGAAATCACATTTGATCCTACTTGGACACAAGATATGATGAGTGATGAGGCAAAACTAGAACTGGGGATGTTATAATAAGTAATAAAAATGTCGGAAGAAATAATTAATAGAGTTTCAAATAGTAG
>ERZ1049444.795-NODE-795-length-26939-cov-6.446697_pt1 | contig 26939 bp, 28 predicted proteins | sample MGYA00383101_ERZ1049444 | MGnify/ENA primary metagenome ERZ1049444 (study PRJEB29581, sample SAMEA5548371) | metagenome | biome: marine; feature: coastal; material: water | depth 50 m | study: Short-term variability in the microbial, nano- and picoplankton...
CAGCTCAACTCGGGTGGTTCGATCCGACTGGAACACTGCGGCTTCAGTGATGTTTACGCCTTCGTTTTCTTTGCGCCAGCGCAACTCGGCCAAAAGATGCAAAAGCCTTTGCTTGGTGGTGACTTCCGTCATTTCTTTGGTGACAATTTGGTCAAAGTTGATGTTGGGCATATCAAGCAAGCCCTCCACTGCGCAGTTTGATTTTGCCGTCCTGTGTGATCAGGACACTTCGGGGAAATCGGCAAGACTCGGGCGCGTCCGCACCATGGGGTAAAAGGACATCAATATGTAGCTGTCCACCCTCGCGCTTGATGGGTCCGCCGATGAAGTCTGACTTAATGGCCGAGAGGGGCAAAATACCTTCTTCAGGCACGCTGGAAAAGTCAAAATCTTCACCTTTGATGGTAAGCGTATCGCCCGCTCGTGAGAGTGATAGCGTTTTATCGCTGCGTTGCGGGTGGAATGTAATTCTCATAGCCGTCTCCTTATTTCCATCGCCCAAAGGCAAGCGCAGTGACGTTAACTAGGTCGCCCGAAACGAAATCGGTTTGACCGGCGGCGCGCATAAGCCGGAACTGAGCGCCCGTGGCTGACGCGCCCTCGACCGTTGCCGTGGTCAAAAGCGAGTAGAATTCGACACTACAAAAGACTTTTGCGGGGGAAACGAACGATGCGGGAAAGTTCCAAAGCCCGTAGAGCTCGCGCGCCCAGATGTAGCTAAGCGGCACCTCGTGCCAGCAAAATTGTGTCCCATCGGCAAGGCGGGTGTAATCTCCGCTGGCGTTTGTTCCGCGCTCAAAGATCGGCGCAGTTTCGGAATTGGCCATGTCACCCGTGTAGTGATCGCTTGATGCAACTTTCTGCCACCCCTGCCAAGCACCTGATGCGCGGGATCGAAAGAATAGGCTGCCGTCGTCCTCGACCATTGCAAGCTGGGTTTCGCCGCCGCCACTGGACCGGCGAGAGTTAAGCAAATGTTGCTGGCCCGTTGATCGTGGGGCACCGTTCGTCAGGGTGTTAAGATTATAGAGACCCGGCGAAATCGAATTGTCGGTGACGCTGATATCGGCCAGATACGAGCCTGGCGCGCCCAGCCCAAACGCGCCGACGGGCATTAGTTTTCCCGCCGTGTCATCAACCGGGTCTGATTGAACAGCGTCGCCTGTGATCATTGCGTCGACCTGCAAAACCGAACTGGTGGCCTTGATGGTTGTGACACCAGCAGGGCTAAGCTCAATCGTTTGGTTGGCGGGGTCGACCTGTAAGGCCGAATACCAACCCCCACCATTTGGGCTAACCTTCAGCGAAAAGTTGATGTCGCCGGTCAAGCCCATCTCCGCGTGACCCGTCCAACCGGATTGGAATAATAGAGAGGCGGTCTCTGTGCTACCAGACTTGTTGATCTTTAGCTGGTGACCGGCACCCGCGTTATTCAACAGAGTTGCTTGGGATGAGACGGACAAACGGTTCGTCGTATCGGCCGTAGTATTAATCCCCAGCAATTCAACGGCTTCAATCGACGGGATGGCCGTCACCCAGTTTGCGCCGTCCCATACCCTCATCTCTTGATCTGCAGCGCGACAGGCGCGCCAGCCGGATTGAGGTGCCAAAAACAGCCAGCCAGAGCCTGTCCAAAACGCGATCTCATTGGGGTTAGCTGCCCAATCCCCGGTCGTTGCTGTGCCCAGCGCAAACGTCTCACCGTCCACTGGAATGGCCGGCGGATCCGACGCGTCAAACTCGGTCACAACCAGCTGGGTGAGCGCGTCGAGTCGTTCTATAGCTTCATTGTGGGTGATGTGCTTTTGGGCCTGCGCGGCCTGAATATAGGGAAGGTCTAACCTTGGAGATTTTTCTGACATTTCATGATCCTGACAGCCTGCTAATGCGGCAGACTGTTTCAGGGACAACTGAAAGGGACCCTATCGGATCGCCCGTATTGGTCAGTATTTGTTAACCTGTTCGGGGTCGGCGAGGCCCATGATCTGAGACTATCGTGAACCCTTTAATCAAACCCTAACTACTAACCTGCCGTCCGTTTACCGACCAACCACCCTGATCGCCAATACTATGGGAAAGGGGATCGAGATGGCTATTGGTGGAACGGGACAGGTTGAATCCGGCTTGGGCGGTCAGATCGACCTTGGAGAGGTGGCGGTGCCCCGGAATGATGATGGTTCGTACACGATCGATGTCTCAAGCGTCTTTCGCGACGGTCTGCAAATCTCTGACCAAAGCTTTCGTACACCCATCGTTTACATAAACACAAATGGTACGCTCTCATTCGAATCTGAGGTTTCGGCTTACCCGACAAGCGATTTAACTTACGACGCACCCGTTTTGGCCCCATTTTGGGTGATGTTGATACGCAACTGGATGGTGAGGGGTATGAAAGTGGGTCGATTTGGGCCGACTTAGACACGAATATTGGCGTATTCACGGTCACTTGGTATCACGTTGGTGTCTATCGCCGAAATGCGGAGCTTACGAACGTCTTTCAAGTTCAGCTATACGATCAAGGCGGCGGTGATTTCGACTTTGCTTTTCGTTACGATCAAATCGAATGGGCGCTGGGCACGGCGGATGATGATGCGGGTGCAATTGCTGGCATCTTTGATCCAAGCGGCAATGATCTGCTGATTGGGTCTTCAAATTTGTTCGAACTGGGCAAACTAACCGGTAATAGCGGAGAGATTGGTCTTTGGGCCTACAGCGTTCAAAACGGCGAAATACGAGACTATTTCAGCCAAACTATGCCCATTTATGGCTCAGAATCCGCCGAAGGATTGGGTGGCAGCGACGGTGCGGATCACATTTTGGCCTATCAAGGGGATGATACGCTAACCGCTGGGGGCGGGTCAGATACCGTCGATGCGGGTGAGGGTGACGATTTCGTTTTCGGCGGCACTGGCAATGATGAAATTTACGGGAGGGGTGGTAACGACAATATCCTAGGAGGATTTGGCGCAGACTGGATTTTTGGCGACGACGGTCAAGACATTCTAACCGGGTCTGCGCGTGAAGACGAGCTTTTGGGCAGTAATGGTGACGATTTTCTCAATGGGGGATGGGGCCATGACCAGTTAACAGGCGGCGAAGGGGCAGATCGTTTTTACCACGAGGGGATCAAAGATCACGGTAGCGATTGGATCACGGACTACTATTCCCCCGAGGGCGATGTGCTAGTTTTCGGTGGTGCGGCAACTGAAAGCGACTTTCTTGTCCAATACGCTGAAACTGCGGGCGCTGGTCAAGCGGGGATAAAAGAGGCCTTCGTAACCCTTATTCCAGCCGGTCAGATCCTTTGGGCAATAGAGGACGGAGAGCTTGATGCCCTTCGCATAGTCCTAAACGGTGAGATTTTCGATCTCACGTAAAAATGGCCGCACCGGAGTTTCCGGGGAGGCCAATTAATGCGAATTATCCGAAGGCTTATTTTAGGCGACGGTCACGTGCAGCCAGTAGTTTTAGACGCAACGCGTTCAGTTGAATAAAGCCAGCGGCGTCCTTCTGATCGTACGCGCCTGCGTCCTCTTCAAAGGTTACGTGCGCTTCAGAATAAAGCGAATGATCCGATTGACGGGCGACCGTTACGGCGGAGCCTTTATAAAGCTTCAGTGTTACTGAACCGGTCACATGCTCTTGCGACTTGTCGATTGCAGCCTGCAACATTTCGCGTTCGGGCGAATACCAGAAACCGTTGTAAATCAGCTCTGCGTAACGTGGCATTAGGCTGTCTTTCAGATGACCCGCACCACTATCGAGCGTGATTTGCTCAATTCCACGATGCGCTTCAAGCAAAATTGTGCCGCCTGGCGTTTCGTAAACGCCGCGTGATTTCATACCAACAAATCGGTTCTCAACAAAGTCCAAACGTCCAATGCCGTGGGTGCGACCATAGTCGTTTAGCTTGGTCAGGATGGTTGCAGGCGACATCGCCTCTCCGTTGATCGAAACCGCGTCGCCTTTTTCAAAACCAACCTCGATGAACTCAGGAACATCCGGCGCTTCCTCTGGTGAATTTGTGCGCTGGTAAACGTAATCCGGCGCTTGCACGGCCGGATCTTCAAGGACCTTGCCTTCAGAGGAGGTGTGCAAAAGGTTTGCATCAACCGAGAACGGAGCCTCGCCGCGCTTGTCTTTTGCAATCGGGATCTGGTTTTGCTCTGCGAACTCAAGCAGCTTGGTGCGGGATGATAAATCCCACTCACGCCAAGGCGCGATCACCTTGATGTCGGGATTCAACGCATATGCAGCCAACTCAAAGCGTACCTGATCGTTGCCTTTACCGGTCGCGCCGTGGGAAACCGCATCGGCGCCAGTCGCCTCGGCAATCTCAACCAAACGCTTCGAAATCAATGGGCGCGCGATGGACGTGCCCAGCAGATAGAGGCCTTCATAAACCGCATTTGCGCGGAACATCGGAAACACGAAATCGCGGACAAATTCCTCGCGGACGTCTTCGATAAAGATGTTCTCGGGTTTAATCCCAAGCATTTCAGCCTTGGCGCGGGCCGGCTCAAGCTCTTCACCTTGTCCAAGGTCGGCGGTGAAAGTTACGACTTCGCAACCGTATTCGGTTTGCAGCCACTTCAAAATGATCGAGGTATCAAGGCCGCCAGAATAGGCCAGAACAACTTTTTTAGGCGCGGACATTGGCTGGGAATCCTTTGTTTATAGGTCTATCGCGCGCGATAACGGGTTTTGTGACCGGGGGCAAGGTTAGCAGTTGACCTATGGGCGGTGAATCTGCTCAAACTTTCGCATGGTTAGTTTTAAGGGGTAAGAAATGTCCGGTTGGAAAGTATTTAAACACTCATTTGGTCTAGTGGTTCGCAATTTCTGGAAGGCAGTTCAAATATTCGCCGTTCCGTGGTTACTGGCGCTGGTTGCAGGTGGGTTAACCATCTTTGTGCTTGGACTTCCGGCTGATTTTTATGCACTCGAATCCGGATATGGCGATTTCCCAATCGGGAAGACTATTTTGGGTGGCCTGATCGGAATAGCCGTTCTCGTCTTCACCAGCATTTGGGTCGCAATTGCGTGGCATCGCTTCATTTTGCTGGAAGAGCACCCGACTGGATTCATTCCTCCGCTCAAGAAAGACCGCATGATTGGCTATTTTGTTCGCGGCCTCTTGTTGACCTTAATCTTTTTGATCCCTTCACTTTTGGTCGGGATCATTGTTGGGTTTGTTGCCGCTCTTCAAAGCCCAGGTCCAATCATCGTTGTCGGAGCAATTTCGGTTGTGGTGTTTTTCGCGCTCATCATTGTCAGTTATCGGTTGTCTATTGTCCTTCCCGCCGAGGCGATTGGAAATCGGCTGTCGTTTTCGCAAGCGTTCAACGCGACGCACGGGGCGACCAAGGGGCTGATCGTAATTTTGTTGTGTTTTGTGGGTTTGTCAGTCGCGATTGAAACCGTCGGCCTGATGTTCACGTTCTTCCCGCTGCTCGATCTTGTCTATGTCGTTGCGACGACCGCGTTCACAAGCATGCTGAACATTAGCATCTTGACAACACTGTACGGGATTTACATCGAAAACCGCGAAATAAATTGACGAAACCCAGAGGGTCCAAGCTGCCCTCTGGAATACAATTGTATGCTTTGACAGATTGTCTTGCCATGTTGAAACCCTTGCGGCACTGAGGGTTATGACCGATTTTCAAGACACCGCCCGCGCGGCAACCGAAGCGCTTCGTAGCCTGTTTCCACAGACGCCACTTCAAAAAAACGCACATTTGTCTGAGCGTTTTGAAGCAGACGTTTATCTAAAACGCGAAGACCTGACGCCGGTACGAAGCTACAAACTACGGGGTGCATTTACCGCAATGCGTAAGAGCTTGGCGAGCCATCCCGATACGTCCTTGTTTGTTTGCGCAAGCGCAGGAAATCACGCGCAGGGTGTTGCGTTTAACTGCCAATATTTCGGGGTAACGGGCGTGATCTTCATGCCTGTGACGACACCTCAACAGAAGATCTTGAAGACGCGGATATTTGGCGGCGATTGGGTCGAAATTCGCCTTATCGGGGACTATTTCGACGATACGCTCGCGGCGGCTCAGGCTTACTGCAACGATGAAGGCGGACACTTTCTTGCACCTTTTGACGACGAGGACGTAATTGAGGGCCAAGCCAGCGTTGCGGTTGAGATCGTAGAACAGCTTGGCGGTGCACCTGACCATATCGTTTTGCCGGTTGGCGGTGGCGGGCTGTCGGCCGGCGTGACCTCGTATTTTGGAGACAGCATTGAGTACACTTTTGTTGAGCCAGAAGGTGGGGCCAGTCTATTGGCCGCTCTTAAATCGGGGAAACCCACCAAGCTGGATTCAGTAGACACATTCGTTGACGGTGCGGCGGTCGCTCGTATTGGTGAGAAGACATTTGACCGGCTAAAACATTTTGATCCCGCAAGAGTTCAGGTTGCACCCGAAGACCGCATCTGCGTGACGATGTTAGAAATGCTAAACATCGAGGGCATCGTTTTAGAGCCAGCCGGCGCCTTGTCCGTCGACGCCTTAGATAGCATTCGCGGTCAGATCAAAGGAAAATCCGTTGTTTGTGTCACCTCTGGTGGAAACTTTGATTTTGAACGCCTGCCCGAAGTTAAAGAGCGTGCGCAGAGATTTTCAGGCGTTAAAAAATACTTCATTCTCCGCTTGCCTCAACGCCCCGGCGCATTGAAAGAATTTCTTGGTATTTTGGGACCAAATGACGATATCGCGCGGTTTGAGTATCTTAAGAAATCGGCGCGAAACTTCGGCTCGGTTCTTATCGGCATCGAAACAACCAGCCCCGAGGATTTCGCGGTTCTATTTGCCAAGCTTGACGATGCAGGCTTCACCTATAACGACATTACGAATGATGAGACGTTGGCAGAATTCGTGATCTAGGGTCTATCCGGCCATAGGAAACCTTTCCAAAAGCTCTGACTTTTCGTTTTGATAGGCAGCGCAGATTTCAACCGTATCGACGCAGCAATCACCGCTCGCTTTTTTGCGGGCCTCACCATCCGATGCAAGCTTCGCGAGATCGTCAAACCCGAGCGTCAGCGCACATCCCTTCAGAAAGTGAAGCGCAGCCTCTGACGGTTGGATGTTTTGCGCCAGTGGGCCCATTGCATCGCCCACTTCGTCAAGGAAAACCGCCACCAGTTCAGGCACCTCGTCAGCGCCAAGTTCCTGTTCAATTTCATCAATGCGGGACCAGTCAATCATAGCCCGACTTTGCAGCCCGATGGTGAAAAACCAGTAAACGACAAAACTAGAATCGCTAAAATTGTCTCATTCACAACCACTTAACTTCCTTGCCCTAATCCGATGCATGGAAAGGCTTTGGGAACGCAATGTCACAACCGATTCATGATTATCAATTTGCACCGGATGGGCATGTGACCCAGCCATTGCGTGCGCTTGTCGTCGAAGACAGCACCCTTCAGCGGCGGGTATTGTCGGCTTCGTTGCGTAAGTGGGGTTTTGACGTGCACGAGGCTGATTCTGGTCGTGCGGCGTTGGAAATTTGTCAAAACTTTCCGCCTGATGTCGTTGTAAGCGATTGGATGATGCCCGAAATGAACGGTCTTGATTTTTGCCGTGAATTTCGCGCCATGCCGCGTGATAGCTATGGTTACTTTATTCTACTGACGTCCAAAAGCGACAAGGGAGAGGTTGCTCTTGGTCTTGATTGCGGTGCAGACGATTTTGTAACGAAGCCGGTCAATCAATCCGAATTACGGGCAAGAATTTCGGCGGGCGAGCGTATTCTTGGCATGGAGCGGCAGCTTCAAAAACAAAATAAAATCATTGGCGAAACACTAACTGAATTGACCGAATTACATGACGCTATGGATCGCGATTTATGGCAGGCGCGCAACATCCAGCAAAGTGTTTTACCGGCCCGCGAAACGATCATACAGGGCACACGTATCAGTACCGGTTTACGATCTTGCGGGCATGTTGGGGGCGATTTCGTAGGGTTGTTTCAGGCCGGGAACAACCAAGTTGGCCTATATAACATTGACGTTTCCGGGCACGGCATCACGTCTGCCCTAATGACTGCGCGCATCAGCGGATATCTGTCCGATCGGTATCCGGACCACAATGTAGCGCTAAAACGTGAGGGGGGTGGCCGGCACGCAATTCGTGAACCGGCAGAAACCGCGGAAATACTTAATGAGCGGCTGCTCGTCGATGCTGGTGTGGATCAGTATTTCACTATGGCTTTCGCCGCCTTCGATTTGGGGACAGGGCGCGCGCGCATTACTCAGGCCGGGCACCCAAGCCCAATTCTTATTACAACTCGCGGCGACATCCAGCTGCTCGGTCAAGGCGGGTTTCCCATCGGGCTATTGCCAGACGTCGGCTACGATCAATTCGAGGTGACTCTAAATCAAGGCGATCGGCTTTTGTTTTGCTCAGATGGGTTGACCGAGGCAGTTTTGAAATCTGGTAAGGAAGTAGGCGATGACGGCTTGGCAGAAATTATCCACGAAAACCTTACCAAAACTGGCCGAAGTTTTCTTGATGGGCTTTACATCAGCCTACTTTCACGCCTTCCAAAGGGCGGCTCGCTAGACGATGATATCTCGGCGATAATGGTGGAATATTTGTCAGGTCAGCCCTAACGCTCTTACCAAAAAGTGACGGTCGCCGGTGTTCTCAATCAGTTGGGGTGCAACGTCGCGGGGAACGAAATGCGCCGAATGATCCGGCTCTGTTGGTGGGCCAAGTCGTACAATCGGTCGGGCGTGATAAACCGTACAAAGCTTTTCAGCCCACAGGTCGTACTCAGGCATAAATGTAAATCGCCGAAACGCCCCTAACCTACGGGGGCGGGCCATTCGGTAGCCGGTTTCCTCATAAACTTCACGATGCAACGCTGCAATCGGATGCTCCCCTGGGTCAATACCCCCGCCAGGCAGTTGGAATTCGTGATGTGGATCGTCCTGATAAGTCAGTAAAACCTGCCCATCGCGTTCCAGAACCGCATACACGCCGGCACGCCTTGTGTATTTTTGCCCTGCCGCCGGAACCTCGCCAAACCTTGCGATCACAATAAGACTTCCTAAATAGTGCAACGCTTGTGGCTGCTTTGGTTAAAATGTATGGCAAGCCTCAATGGATAAGGAAACCCCATGACCTCTGAAATTGCGCTTGAATGGGACGACACCGTCCTGCCTTTCCAACTGGACGCTTCGGATACCAGAGGGCGCGTTGCGCGTTTGGATGGGGTCCTTAGCGGAATATTAGCGCAGCACGACTACCCCCAATCGGTTGAGGCATTGGTTGCGGAAATGGCGCTTTTGACGGCGCTGATTGGCCAGTCGATTAAGCTGCGCTGGAAGCTGTCGTTGCAAGTTCAGACAAACGGTCCCGTCCGCATGATCGCAACAGATTACTACGGGGCTGAAGGCGAAGGACAGCCGGGCAAAATTCGTGCCTATGCAAGTTATGATGAAGAACGCGTGGATCCTAATGGCAAGCCGTTTGACCAAATCGGAACAGGGTACTTCGCCGTTTTGATTGACCAAGGCTCGGGAATGCAGCCTTACCAAGGCATTACACCCCTGACAGGAGCGTCGATTTCGGATGCGGCCGAGGCCTATTTTGCCCAGTCCGAGCAGCTGCCAACACGATTTGAGTTAACTTTTGGAAAATCAACGGAAGTTGGCGGCAAAGAAGGCTGGCGCGCTGGTGGCGTGATGATCCAACACATGCCAAAGGCATCGCCTTTTGCTGCGACCGAAGGCGGAAGTGGCGAAGAAGGGCTTCTTGAGGCGAGCGATTTAGTTCAAGGCGATGATTCCGACAATTGGAACCGCGTGAACATATTGTTGGACTCGGTTGAAGAGCTTGAGTTGATTGGCCCGAATGTCTCGTCGACTAATTTGCTGCTGCGATTGTTCCACGAAGAAATTCCGAGGGTATTTGATGCCCAGCCGATTGAATTTGGCTGCACTTGTTCGGAAGATCGCGTGCGCAAAAGTCTGTCGATTTATTCGGTCAAAGATTTGGCCCACATGACGACGGATGACGGTCGCATTACCGCAGACTGCCAGTTTTGTGGGGCGCATTACAATCTTGATCCGGCCACGGTCGGCAAAGACGCCCCAGCGTGAATCCCACGGATGAGATAAGCTCGTTGTTGGGTGCCCTTCGCAAACAAGGGCGGCCATCGTCGGATTTTGATCTCAATCCCGACGTAGAACTACCCAAGGGTCGCAAGCTGAGAAATGCTGCAGTATTGATTCCGGTCACAACCTATTCCGGTTGCGCCGAAGTCATTTTGACCAAACGCGCATCGTCCTTAAAGCACCATCCGGGCCAAATCGCGTTTCCGGGTGGTAAGCAGGACAAAACAGACACCAACTTGGCCCAAACAGCCCTTCGGGAATCGTGGGAAGAAATCGGATTACCGTCCGAAAACGTTCAGATCCTCGGAGAGCTGGATACGCATGAGACTGTGACGGCGTTCACCGTCACCCCGATTTTGGCGCACATTGAAACACCGTTTTTAATCAAGCCTGAACCCGGGGAAGTCGATGAGGTATTCTCGGTCCCGCTAAGCCATCTGATGGACACGCACCAATATGCGGTTGAGTATCGGCTTTGGCGCGGTGCTAAACGGAAATACTATACGGTTCCCTACGGCCCCTACTATATTTGGGGGGCAACGGCCCGAATGCTTCGGGCTCTGGCTGACAGGGTGGCCAAATGAAACTGACGGGCGATTGGCTGCAGACCAAGGCAACGCAAACTGTATTTTCGGTTTTGACCGACGCTGGATATCAGGCCTTTTTAGTTGGCGGATGTGTCCGTAACGCCCTGATTGGAGCGGACGTTTCTGATTTCGACATCAGCACCGACGCAACACCGGATACGGTCTCTAAATTGGCCGAAAGTGCAGGATTGAAGGTAGTTCCTACCGGCATTCAGCACGGTACTGTAACCATAATCTCGGACGGTGTTCCGCATGAGGTAACAACGTTTCGCAAGGATATTGAGACGGATGGGCGACACGCAGTAGTTTCATTCTCGACATCTATTCAAGAGGATGCCGCGAGGCGCGACTTTACGATGAACGCCCTTTACGCAGATGCGAATGGGTTGGTTCTTGATCCTTTGGGCGGGCTTGATGATCTAAATGCCCGACGCGTTCGGTTCATCGGTGATGCCAGTGATCGTATTCGCGAAGACTATCTGCGTATCCTTCGGTTTTTCCGATTCACGGCTTGGTATGGGGATCCCGATCTAGGGTTTGACCAGGATACGTTGGCGGCAATTGGCGGCAATTTGGCAGGAATAGAGACACTATCTAAGGAAAGAATTGGCCAAGAGGTTCGCAAGCTGTTGTTGGCGCCCAACCCCGCCCCTTCGCTTTCAGTCATGCAGCAAACAGGCGTTTTATACGCTATTTTGCCGGGCGCGGATACAAAAGCCTTGTCGATATTGGTGCATCATGAGGCTGAGGTCGAAATTGAACCGTCGTATCCACGGCGACTGGCGGCGTTGGGCAAAGTGGATGCCAAAGAGCTGTTGCGCACTAGCAAGTCTGACCTTCGCGACCGTGACGCATTATTCACAGCGGCGACTGAAGTTGATACAGCACAAGAGGCTGGATACCGGCTTGGATCTACGCTTGGTTCCGACTCTCGCTTGCTGCGTTCGGCCTTGTTAGAGACTGTTTTCGATCCGAAAGAGTTGAGCCAAGTGGCTCAGGGTGCGAAAGCCAAGTTTCCGGTTCGGGCTGCAGACTTGATGGATCAGTTTCAGGGCGCAGCCCTAGGAAGCAAGCTAAAGCAGCTTGAAAACGCGTGGATCGCGTCGGGGTTCAGACTTACAAAACAGCAACTGCTGGAAAGTTGACTATGGAAGAATTTCACATCAAACGCCTCGGACATTTGGGGGAGGGCATCGCAGACGGTCCCGTTTACGCCCCCCTAACCCTACCGGGCGAGACTATTACAGCGGTACGCAACGGCGACAAGCTGACTGACATTCGCATCGTCACCCCCAGCGCGGATAGGGTGAAGCCACCCTGCCGACATTTCAAAAGCTGCGGCGGCTGCTTGCTGCAGCATGCGAGTGATCCTTTCGTCGAAGCCTGGAAAGTTGGAGTCGTTGAAACTGCTTTAAAAGCACAGGAAATCGACACTAACATAGCCCAAATCGAAACCTCGCCAGCCAATAGCCGCAGGCGCGCAACGCTAAGTGTGCGACGCACGAAAAAGGGCGCGTCCTCGGGTTTTCACGCGCGCGGATCGGACGTCATCGTTGAAATTCCAGACTGTAAACTTCTGGACCCTCTTGTTCTTGCCGGTCGCGTGGTGGCTGAAGATATTGCGACAAGCTGCGGATCACGCAAGGGCGAACTGTCTGTCACAATCACTAAGTCATTGAATGGCTTAGATATTCATGTAGCGGGCGGCAAGCCTATCGACGGTCAGTTGCGGATTGATCTGTCAGCGCTGATCGCCAAACATAATCTGGCGCGCTTGGCGTGGGATGATGAGGTGATTGCCGAGGCGCATCCTGCCTATCAGCAATTTGGAGCCGCTCAAGTGGTTCCACCGGCGGGCGCATTCCTTCAGGCCACTCAAGAGGGTGAGGCGAGTCTTTTGGCGCTTATCCAAAATGCAGTCGGCAACGCGAAATCTATCGCCGATATGTTTGCGGGAAGCGGTACGTTTACGTTGCCAATGGCCGAATTGGGCGTAGTTAGAGCCTTTGAAAACGATCCCGAGATGATCGAGGCGCTCGATAAGGGTTGGCGCATGGCTAAGGGCCTAAAGAAAGTTTCAGCTGAGGTCCGCGATCTTTTCCGCAACCCGTTGATGCCCGAAGACATGTTGAAATTCGACGCAGTGGTCCTCGATCCGCCAAGGGCAGGTGCTCGGGCGCAGGTTGAGCAGTTGGCGGCGTCATCCGTGCCGGTCATAGCATTTGTGTCCTGCAACCCCGTTACCTTTGCCCGCGACGCCAAAATGTTAATTGATGGTGGTTATGTGATTGGTGATGTGCACGTCGTTGATCAATTCAGGTGGTCGTCGCATATCGAAGTGTTTGCGAAATTCGAAAAATCCGCCCGCTAAGCGCGGCGTAGCATTTTTTCTCAAGTCCCTGTAAGTTCCGCGCAAAGGGCACCAGAGACCCGCGAGCAGATTATGACGAATAGAAGATTTTTCCTTTTGGGTGCGGCAACAATGTTGACCGCTTGCTTCCCAGCAATAGGTTCGATTCCGCAGCCAAAAGTGACCTCGATAGAGGTTCACAAGGCAGACAGAGTTTTGAAGCTGCTCAGTTATGGGATTCCCATCCGGCGTTACGAAATTGATCTAGGCTCGCAGCCAGTGGGCCCCAAGCGACAACGCGGCGATGGAAAAACGCCTGAAGGCAAGTACCACATTACGCACGTGAACACCCAAAGTCGGTTCACGCTATCGTTGGGGATCAACTATCCAAACGACGAGGATCTTAGGATTTCGACCGCTGCCGGCGTGGATCCTGGCGACGACATCTTTGTGCATGGATTGCCAAATGGTTACGGAAGCGCCGTGCCTGATTGGACGAATGGTTGCATGGCTGTGGGCAACGCCGAGATCAAGGAAATCGTGTCTTTGGTTAAGCCGGGGACGCCAATAACGATCTATCCGTAATTAGCCGTCTTCAGGCTCTTCCAATAGCGCTGACATTTCTTCATCGGTAAGTAGTTTAAAGCCAGACGACTTGCCTGTGACCAAAGTCCACCAGATTTTTCCGTTACGCTCTTGGTACCAAGAAAACCCGATATGTTCAGCACGAGGGTCAAGGATCACGTTCTTTGTGTCTTCGCGCGACATCCAGGCCGACAGTGTTTCAAGCTCAGTCTCATAGGTCTCTGAGATCGTTTCGCCAAGAAACTCACCTACGTATCCAACCCGCTCTACCCGATCCAAGGGGGACGAGCCATCTGAGCCAAAGTGCCAAGGGCGGTTCTGCAAGGACATATCCCGCGCATGGGTCGCAGCGGCTGCGTTCAGACGGCTATTAAGAGTGACTTGGTCAACGGATGACGCAGTCCGAAGCGCATTGATCGAATCAAGCATGCGATATTGGATCGTTGCTTTGTCACCAGCAGGTATCGAATAAAGACGCGGAAGTGGTTTTTCGCCTGAAATGGCCTCTTCAGGGACTTCACACGCAGTTAGAAGCATTGCGAAACCAAAGATGATAGAAGTTACTAACCGCATGTTCGGCCCTTTTCTGCCCATTGTGCTACCCGATTACCTTTAGCAGCCCAAATATTCAAATCCACAATTCAATTCGGCGCGATGACGCTTGTTTGAATTGCGGTGACCGGCTGTGCCACATAAGGTACCGAAAATTCATGAACCGGTCTGGAGACAGGAATGATCGACGACAAATTGGGGCGCATGGGGCGTAGAAAGTTCCTTTTAGCAAGCGGGGCAACCGTGCTTGGCGGTCGAGCTATGGCACAAGAGGCATTTGATGGCGACGAAACCACGGAAGTTGAAGAAGACGTTTCACCAGCAGTTCGCAACAATATCTCAAGTTTTCGTATGTTGGACTGGCAGCCTTATTTCGAAAACCTTAGAAAAGGCGCCATTTTGGTCGACACGACATCGCGTGCGGTCCATTTTTGGTCTGAAGGTGAAGATGTTTATAAACTCTACCCTTCAAGCGTTCCACTTACTGATGACCTCACGCGCCTTGGTCGAACCAGCGTCGTTCGCAAAGTCGAGGGCCCGAGCTGGCGCCCAACGCCTTCGATGAAGGAAAGCAATCCTGATTGGCCAGACTTTATCGGACCTGGCCCGGACAACCCACTTGGCACTCACGCACTGTACCTAAGTTGGCAATTCTATCGAATTCACGGCACCCACGACACACGCAAAATCGGACGTCGTTCGTCGAATGGTTGCATTGGTCTCTACAACGAACACATCGCAGAGTTGTTTGGGTTGGCTAAAGTGGGCACTCAAGTGTTGCTTATTTGACCACATTGTCGTGAACCCGCCCGAGTTTGCCTGAAGTTACGTTTGCATTCCGGCATATTTCTTGGTTACACAGGGTCACGAGGAAAGTCATGCCCGCTTTGCGTCGAATGTGGATTCGCTCAAAGCTGTTTAAATTTGGAGGTTTCATCATGAAAAAATTCGTAATCGCAGCAGCGATCGTAGCGGCTTCGGCAGCAGCAGTTCACGCCGGTTCGCCAGAGATGGCAACTATGGACCCAGTTGTTGTAGTAGACGCATCTGAAGCAGCTTCTTCAGGAAGCAGCTGGATCATTCCACTGATCTTGCTAGCGCTTTTGGTTGCAGGCCTTTAATAGGCTCTGACAGTTTCGACTGTCGCACAAGAATTCGGGCGGTAGGGGTAACCTTATCGCCCTTTTTCTATCTGATCCACCCAGACAGGTTGTCTTCGATTACGCGGGACAACATTGCGATATGGGCTTCGTCGTCGTTCAGGCAGGGAATGTAAGTAAAGTCTTCGCCGCCAGCGTGTTCAAAGCTTTCGAAAATCTCTTCGTTGATTTCCTCGAGTGTTTCTATGCAGTCGGATGAAAACGCAGGCGCGATTACGGCGATGTTTCTCTTACCAGCCCCCGCAAGACGCGCAACCTCTTCAACCGTGTAGGGCTGCAGCCATTCTTCAGGACCAAACTTGGACTGGAATGTTGAGATAATCTCACCGTCCTGCCAACCCAACCGCTCTTTCAACAGCCGAGTCGTTTTCACGCATTGGCAATGATACGGGTCGCCCTCTTCCAAATAACGCTTGGGCAATCCGTGGTACGAGCACACCAACACGTCGGGTTTCTTAACTAGCCCCGCATATGTCCGCTCAACCGATTGGGCGAGGGCGTCAATGTATTGTGGGTCTGAATAGTAGGGATCGACCACACGAACCGTTGGCTGCCATTTTTGCTTCATCAACGCGCGGAAAAACTGGTCGTTGGCCGTGGCCGAGGTTGCGCCCGCATAATGTGGGTACAAAGGGAAAAACAAAACCTTTCGGCAACCAGCGTCAATCAAACCTTGTAGACGATCTTCGGTTGAGGGTTGCCCATAGCGCATGCAGTAATCGACCATGACTTGCTCACCAAAGCGCGCACTCATCGCAGATGTGATCTTTGCAGTTTGTTGTTTCGTTATGGTCGCCAACGGGCTTTCGCCTGCATCGTGATTCCAGATCGACTTATATGCAGCACCAGATTTTGAGGGCCGTGTGGTTAGGATGATCAATTGAAGAAGCGGTTGCCAGATCCAAGGCGAGTAATCAATGACTCGGCGATCGGACAGAAACTCCCCCAGATAGCGACGCATTGACCAGTAGTCGTAATTGTCCGGAGTCCCAAGGTTGGCCAGCAAAACACCCACTTTCTCGGCGGGTAGTTTTGGGTGGTCGTCTGAGGCGTAGCTAAGATTGGTCATGCGCAGGGGCTTTCTGAATTCGGAAAAATGGGTCTACACGTCCCGTTAACGGCGTCAATCCTTCAGTGGATTTTCGGAAGTCCCCAAGATCGAAGCCAACGAGTGACTGGCTGATCCGGGCCTAAGTGGTTTTTGTTGCGACTCGGCCGGCGCCCATCCCAACAGGTATACCTGCTCAAACGTCGCCAAAATTCGATTGCTTTGTGTCGAAAAGTCCCGTGCGTAGTGTTCTTGAGCTGCCGCGAAAAGGCTTGGTTTCACTGGCGTCTTATGCCTCTCAATTAGCGCATTGGCTTCCCCCATCGCCCGTAAATCGCGCATCAAGTGTGGGGCATCACGATACTCAACACGCACAGGTACGGAATCTGCCACAGGCAGTGCCAACCCAGCACGCTGAAGTAACGCACCCATATCGCGGATCTCGGTCATTGGTGCGATTCGGGGGGAAAGCCCGCCATAAGCGGCGATTTCGGCATTCGTCAGCGAGTCCCGCAGTTCGAATAGAGTTTTGCCACCAAAGGCGACCGACATAAACAGACCGTCGGGACGCAATGCGCGGCGGCACTGGATGAGCTGACCAATCGGGTCATTCGCCCAATGCAGACACATCGCGTGGATCACCAAATCTTGCGTATCAGGCTCTAGTTCCAGCGTTTCATCGTCCGCAATGATCCGGGCGTCAGGAAATGCACGTGCCCAAACCGCAGGGTGTCCCGTCACAATCGTTACGTTTGTAAAGGACCGGTTAACCAACATCAGGCGATCCTGAATCTCAGCAATTGCTTCTTCGTGCAGGAAATCCGCTGGCGCAGACTGTGCACGGGCGCGGTTGCGTAGAAGGACTGCGCGGTCAGTTATTTTTGGGATCGGGCTCATAGGAAGGTAATATGTTCGGAAACTCTGCAATTCAAACCGTATTCGAGACGATTTTCCCTCCGCAGTGCATTTCCTGCCAAGTGGTTGTCGAAAAAACGGGCGGTCTGTGTGGCCCCTGCTGGCGGGATACGCACTTCATCTCGGGTTTGGCCTGCGTGAAGTGTGGTGCACCGTTGATGGGTGACGATTCGGATCACGATGTTTGGTGCGACGACTGCATGGTGATCGCGCGACCTTGGGACAAAGGGGCCGCCGCACTTGTCTACAGTGGGGCGGGCCGGAAGCTAGTTTTGGGCCTAAAGCATGCTGACCGTTCAGAGGTGTGCAAGCCCGCGGCCCGTTGGATGGTTCAAAAGGTTGCGCCTTTGCTGAGTCAAAACACATTGGTGGTGCCCATTCCGTTGCATTGGTATCGTATCTTCAAGCGGCGCTATAATCAATCTGCACTTCTCGCTGCCGAGATTTCAAAGCTATCGGGGTCACGACATGTGCCGGATTTACTGTTGCGAAAGCGGGCGACTCAGTCGTTGGATGGGATGACCAGGGATCAACGGTTTCAGATTCTGAATCAGGCAATCTCTGCGAATCCGCGCCACTCACAAAAAATTGAGGGGTCCGATATTTTGTTGGTAGATGACGTTATGACCAGCGGGGCAACGTTTGCAGCGGCTACAGAAGCCTGTTTTGCAAGCGACGCAAGGTCGGTAAGTGTGGTAGCACTGGCACGAGTGGTAAAAGATGCCTAAATTGGCATGTGAACCGCATACAAGAAGGGCTGACCATGCCGACGATCGAAATCTATTCCTCACCGCTTTGCGGGTACTGCCATGCAGCCAAGCGATTGCTTAAAAGCAAGGGTGCTGAGTATAGCGAAATCAATGTTCTCACGAACCCTGGCCGCAAGCCGGAAATGATTAAAAGGGCAAACGGCGGAAGAACTGTGCCACAGATCTTTATCGACGACGTGCATGTGGGTGGTTGTGACGAGCTTTACGCGCTTGAGAGGGCCGGAAAGCTGGACCCGCTTTTGGCGGCTGCCTAAACCACCATGAAAACGGCTCTGATTCAGCTAAACTCGTCGGATAACCCCAAGGAAAACCTGCAACAGATACTCGACTATCTGACCGAAGCCGTGCAGCAAGGTGTTGAATTTTGCCTAACGCCCGAGGTTAGTAATTGTGTTTCAACCAGCCGAACCCATCAAAACGCGGTTTTGAGGCACGAAGTAGAGGATGAGACCCTTAAGGCGGTACGCCATTTTGCCGCCGAGCATTCAATCTGGATACTCATAGGTTCTTTGGCGCTAAAGACGCATGACGACGATGGTCGGTATGCCAATCGGTCCTTTTTGATTGATCCGACGGGCACGGTCACCGCGAAGTACGATAAAATTCATATGTTCGATGTTCAGGTGTCGGCAGAGGAATCGTATCGGGAAAGTACCGGTTATCGTCCGGGAACAGAGTCTATTCTTGCCCAAACACCAATTGGCGCAGTCGGTATGACCATTTGCTACGACGTTCGTTTCCCGCATCTCTTTCGTGATTTGGCCCATGCTGGGGCAGAAATCCTAACGGTACCATCCGCCTTTTCCCCCGCAACCGGCGCAACCCATTGGGAGCCTCTGCTAAAGGCGCGCGCGATAGAAAACGGCTGCTTCGTATTGGCGCCCGCCCAAACGGGTACACATGCAGCGTCGATGGGTAAATCGCGTACGACTTATGGCCATAGTATGATTATCGACCCATGGGGTAATGTCTTGCTGGACGCCGGAACCGAAATGGGGGTTCATATAGTTGATTTGGATCTTAAAACCGTGGCACAAACGCGTCAAAAGGTTCCGTCCTTACTGCACGATCGAGACTATTCGGGACCAAAAGGACTGAAATGAGCGCGCCACTAACCAATCTTGCCGTTTCGCTGTTTAGCGAAATCATGACCGCTGACCAATTGGCGCGGGACCGTTTGGGTAAACTGCTGCCCAAAGGGATGGAGATTTCGCATTTCTCGATGCTCAACCATCTGACCCACACGTCCGAGGAAAAAACGCCCGCTCAATTGGCCAAAAGCTTTCACGTAACGCGGGGCGCGATGTCCAACACTCTCAGTCGCCTTGAGGCTTCGGGTTATATCCACATTCGGCCCGACTGGGACGATGCGCGACGCAAGTTAGTGACCATTAGCCCAGCGGGACGTCAAGCGCGGGATCGCGCATTGACCGCGATTTCGCCCTTAATAGACACAGTTGTTTCGGATTTGGGCGAGGCAAAAGTCCGCGCGGCGATACCGGTATTGCGTGATCTGCGGCTGAAACTTGAGCAGTGATTAACTGCGCAAGCTGGCCGTCACGTAGTTAACGCTCAGATCCCGATCAGAGATTGACCAGCTCCAAAGTATGGGATTGAACACAAACCCCTTTTTGTCGACAGGCTCTAATCCAGCGGTTTGCAGCAATTCGATCAGCTCGTCCGGCGTGATGAACTTGTCCCATTCATGCGTCCCGCGCGGCAACCAACGCATCACGACCTCGGCCCCAAAGATCGCCATCGCGTAGCTTTTGGGGTTCCGGTTAATCGTCGAACACAGATGCAAACCGCCAGATTTCAACAGATCGCGACAGGCTTTCAGATAAGAAAGCGGATCGGCGACATGTTCGATCACCTCCATGTTCAGCACGACGTCGAATTCTTCGCCTGCTGCGGCCATATCTTCGGCGGTGGTGTGGCGATAGTCGATCTCAAGCCCTGATTGTTCGGCGTGGATGCGCGCGACCGGCAGATTTCCGCCAGCGGCATCAGCGCCAATAACCTCGGCCCCCAAGCGGGCCATGGGTTCTGATAGCAGACCCCCACCGCAACCGATATCTAGCAGTCGAAGACCCTTAAACGGTAATTCGTCACCCAAATTCCGACCAAACTCGGCAGCAATTTGTCGCGTGATATAGTCCAGCCGGCACGGGTTCATCTGGTGGAGCGGCTTAAATTTGCCGTTCGGATCCCACCACTCAGCCGCCATCGCTTCGAATTTTGCGATTTCACTTTCGTCAACGGTGGATTGATGCCCTTGCATTCTCGTCTCCATATGCTCTTTTGGCCACTGCAAAGTATATAGGGTACGAATGTACAAATCCGTAGGCCAAATGAACGCAGCCCAACCTCTCTATCCCGCGATAGAGCCGTTTGACCAGCGCATGATTGATGTCGGCGACGGTCACCAGATTTATTTTGAGCAATGCGGCAATCCTGACGGGATTCCGGTGGTGGTCTGCCACGGTGGACCAGGTGGCGGATGCAGCCCTACGATGCGGCGGTTTTTTGATCCCGAAGTTTATCGTGTCATCCTGTTTGACCAACGCGGCTGCGGTCGATCAACCCCGCATGCTGGGGTCGAATACAACACGACTTGGCATCTTGTTGCGGACATGGAGCGGATTCGGACCCTTCTGGATATTGAGTTGTGGTTGGTGTTTGGCGGCAGTTGGGGCGCTACGCTGGCGCTTATCTATGCGCAAACCCATGCCGAGCGTGTTCGCCACTTGGTGCTGCGCGGCGTTTTTCTGATGACCGACCGAGAGCTTGAGTGGTTTTATGGAGGTGGGGCTGGCCTGTTCTGGCCAGAGCTGTGGGCGCGCTTTAAAGCGATGATCCCCGCGGATGAACAAGACGATCTAATTCGCGCCTACCACAAGCGGTTGTTCAGTGGCGATCAAAGCGAAGAGGTGCGCTTTGCGCGTTCTTGGTCTGCGTGGGAAACGGCCCTTGCGTCGATCGATAGTCGCGGCTCAAGCGCCTATGGCGGTTCGGGGGCGTATGCCCGTGCCTTTTCGCGGCTTGAGAACCACTACTTTATCAACAACGGGTTTCTCGATGAAAGCCAGCAGATCCTCTCGAATATGGATCGCCTGAAGACGGTTTCCGGAACGATCATTCAAGGACGCTATGATCTGATCTGCCCACCCAAGTCGGCATATGAATTATCCAAACTCTGGAAAAAGTCGGAACTCCGCATGGTGGGCAAGGCTGGACACGCGATGTCAGAGCCCGGCATCACATCCGAGCTTGTGCGCACGATGAACATGCTGCCCCTTCGCTTTGGGTGGTAGGACAACGATTCACCTTCCCCTTCGCGACCGGCACCGCTAATCTTTCCCGAATCTTCTTAGGATGCTGAATGACAGCCGCCCTGAAACCAACAACTGACCGGCGAAAGCTGCTGACCACGGGTCTAGCGGCTGGTTTGCTTGCGGCTTCGGGCCTGTCGCTGACGTCTCGGCCTCAGGTCGGTGGTCGGTTGCGCGCGGCATTGCCCGGTGCAACTGTGTTTGACACATGGGACGCTAGAAAAGGCTTCGGTTTGTTCATGGCCGCTGCCGGCCACGGCGCTGTTTTTGATGGCTTGACCGAAGTCGCTGCTGACGGATCACTACGCGGAGAGTTGGCGACGGGTTGGCGGGCCAGCCAAGACGCCAAGACTTGGGTTTTTGACCTGCGTTCAGGGGTGAAATTTCACGACGGAACGCCTTTTGATAGTGCCAGTGTCGTCGAAAGTATCCGCCTGCATATGGACGCAGGGCCAAAGGGCGCTGGATGGCATTTGGTGTCAAATATAGACACTATTAAGGCCAATTCGCCCACTCAAATGCAGTTTACCTTGCATTCGGGTTATGCAGATTTTCCCTATCTTTTGTCCGACCGCCATCTCATCATGTACCCTGCTGGCAAAATTGCCGAGGCGATGCGTGACGGGATCGGAACCGGTCTCTATCGCGTCGCAATGTTTGAGGCTGGACGAAAGTTCGTTGGCTGGCGCGTTGCCGGTCACTACAAGGACGGTACCGCTGGTTGGTTTGACCAAATCGAATTTTTGGCGGTTGACGATGCGACACAACGAATGGCCTTGCTTCAGGGTGGTCGCGTTGATGCGGCCGCACAAATAGACCCTATTCAGGCCGAAAACGCCATTGTTGACCCAAAATTGCATCTCTCAAACGTGCCTGGAAATCAGCATTTGGCCTTGGATGCCAGTAACCTGCCGCGCGATGCGCAGCTTGCTCTGAAATCTGCGGTTAATCGCGAAGACATTCTTCTGACCGGCCTACACGGATACGGCCATATTGGGCACGACAGTCCTGTTGGGCCGTTTAATCAGCATTACAGGTCACAGCCTTTCAGCGGATTTGATCCAGAAAAGGCAGCGGCTATGCTAGAGTCCGCTGGTCTGCAGGGCCTTGGCATCGATCTCAAGGCGCTCGGTAGCGTTCCTGCCTCGCTCGGGCTGGCGTTGTGGCCGTCTTTGCTGGCGGCGGGGTTTTCAAATAGTCCGCAGTATCCGCTAACAGCCCAAATGTGGTCAGGCCGCGCGACGGAAGAGTGGATGCTTGGTGCCAACGCCAGTTTGGGCGTAAACAGTGTCGAAATCGAAGCTTTACGTAACCAAGCCAGATCAGAATTTGATCCAAGCCTTCGGGCAGAACTATATGCCGATCTACAAAGCGAAATTCAGACCACCGGACCCGTTGTTATCCCCGCTTTCGCCAATTTTTTGCAAGCCATAAGCAAACGCATTGCCGAACCCGCAACCATTGGTAACCTCTGGCCAATGGACAACGCGCGTTTCGCCGAGCGTTGGTGGCTGTCTTAGGTTTAGGCGGGAAATTTCCGATGCAGAAACTCTTGGCGTTTTGTCGTAGGATTCCCGCGCACCAACCCTTAGGTAGCCGCGCATGAGCAAACTACCAAAAATCGCCGGACTTGAGCCGACCTCCTATGACGCGGCCAAACGCGCCATTCGCGAAACACTAAAGCCGCGTTTGGCGCTCTATCTAACTTCGATCCTGTTCATGATCGGTGCGGCGGGCTTTACCGGCGCGCTGGCTTGGTCAACGAAGCTAATCGTCAACGACGTCTTTGTTGACGACAACGCCGAGGGCGCGATTTTTGTGGCGCTGATCGTCATCGGCGTGTCCATTGGCAAAGGGACCAGTCAATACTTGGCAAACGTTCTGGCCGAACAGTTCACCCGCACGATTTCGGCCGACTATAAACGCCAGATTTTCCACAAGTTGCTCCGTCGCCCAGTGCCAGAATTCGCAGGCGTCCACCCGACCCGCTACTTGGCGCAGGTCACGACATATGGGCAGGCGACTGCTACGGCGGTTGTGACGCTTTCGAACAAAATGCTGATGGATTCGATAACCTTGGTCGCGTTGGTTGCAGTAATGGTTTTCCAAGACCCAGCGATGACGCTCGGTTGTGCGGTAATGTTTCCACTGATCTTCTTTGTCGTTGGGCGGTTAACGGGTCGCGTTCGTCACTTGGCCCGCGCCGAGGTCGAGCTTCAAGGTAATGTAAACGCTATCGGAGTTGAGGCCATTCAAGGCATCAAAACCGTCAAGTCCTATGGGTTAGAGAATAAAACCTACCAGCGCTTCACCGACGCTGTGGATGGCCTGGAAGAGCGGATGGTCAAAATCGCTCGTGCCCAGCAGCTGACCGTCCCGTTGATGGAGATAATCGGCGGCTTTGTTATCGGTGGCTTCGTGATCTACGCCAGCTATCAGACCCTAGTGAACGGCAAAACACCTGGTGAATTTACCGCGTTTATCACCGCCTTTTTGCTTGCCTATCAACCTGCCGAGCGCATGTCGCAGTTGATGGTGGACTTACAGAAAAACCTTGTTCAATCCGAGCAAATGTTTGCGCTTTTGGACGCGCCAGAACCCGAGGCGTCTGAACAGACGGGTACACTGCGCGGCGCTTCAACCTCGATCAAATTGACGAACTTGAAGTTCGACTACGGACCCGACAAGCCGGCCCTAAACAACATCTCGGCTGAGATCAAAGCAGGGGAAAGGGTGGCAATAGTCGGCCGCTCTGGCGCAGGGAAAACGACCCTGATCGACCTTATTCAGGGCTTTTACGCGCCATCTGACGGAACTATCGAAATTGGTGGCGTGAACCTGAGTTCGGTGCCGTACTCCGATTTGCGCAAGCACTTGGCCTTGATCTCGCAAGAGGTATTTTTATTCGACGGATCAATCCGCGAGAACATTCGAGACGGAAACCCCGCTGCCACGGATGCCGAGATTGAAGGCGCCGCGAAACGGGCAGCCGTTACGGGCTTCACCGATAAGCTGGACAAAGGACTAGACACGCAGATCGGGGCCAATGCTTCAAGCCTGTCTGGTGGGCAAAAACAACGAATTGGCATCGCACGTGCCTTGGTCAAAAACGCCAAAGTCTATATTTTCGACGAGGCCACCAGCGCCTTGGACGGTGAAAACGAGCGGGCGATCATGGCTTCGACGTTGGGGCAAGAAAAGGACAGTACGACCCTGTTTATCACGCACCGCCCATCAACCCTTGAATGGGTCGACCGGATCATGGTTTTGGAAGACGGACACTTGGTCGGCTTTGACAGTCACGCCAACCTCGTCGCCAATTCCGAGGCGTATCGCACTCTCTTTAACCTTGCGATCAAAGCAGAGGCAAAGCCACGTTCACGCTACCCTCGAATATTTTCAGCGTTCTTCAAGAACCAATCGTAGGTTTCGTGTAGTCCCATTTCGAGCCCGATCTGCGCGCTCCACCCCATCTTGGCCAATCGGCTAACGTCCATCAGCTTGCGCATTGTGCCGTCGGGTTTTGATGGGTCGGTTTTGATTTCACCCGTGAAGCCCGTGACCGTGGCCACCTTCTGCGCCAACTCAAGGATAGAGACATCCATGCCTGTGCCCACGTTGATGTGGCTTAGCATTGGGTCGGTGTTGGCGCCGTAGGTTTCGCGATCCAGTGTCAGCACGAACATCGAGGCCTCGGCCATATCGTCCACATGCAGAAATTCGCGCCGTGGTTTGCCACTGCCCCAGATTGTAACGCTTTCTGCGCCAGATTGAGCAGCCTCATGGAAACGTCTGATCAGCGCCGGCAGAACATGACTGTTCTCGGGGTGAAAATTGTCACCCGGGCCGTAAAGGTTCGTCGGCATCACGCTGCGATAATCACGGCCATATTGGCGGTTGTAGCTTTCACACATCTTAATGCCAGCGATCTTAGCAACGGCATAAGGCTCATTCGTAGGCTCTAAAACACCCGTCAAAAGGGCTGCTTCGGCCATCGGCTGTTCGACGGCGCGTGGGTAGATGCAACTAGAACCAAGAAACAGCAGGTGCTCCACGTCATTGGCATGCGCCTGATGGATCACGTTGGATTGGATCATCAGGTTTTCATAGATAAATTCAGCCGGATAGGTGTTGTTGGCATGGATGCCACCGACTTTGGCAGCGGCAAGGATCACAACGTCTGGTTTTTCCTCGACCATGAAGCCCGCAACCGCATTTTGATCGGTCAAATCGAGTTCCGCGTGTGTTCGGGTGATAACTTCGACCCCAGGCAGTGTCTCAACCCGCTTCAGGATCGCCCCGCCAACCATGCCGCGGTGTCCTGCGATGTAGTATTTCATCGTTATCTCCTAGCTCTCAATCGCGTGGGGCAGTTCCAGCCCGTGATCGCGGAGCAGCTTGCTGCGTTTGGCGTCTTTCACGTCATTGGCCACCATTTCAACGCACATTTCCTGAGCGGTGATTTCTGGCACCCAGCCGAGGACCTCTTTCGCCTTAGTCGGATCGCCAAGAAGCGTCTCGACCTCAGCCGGACGGAAGTATCGCGGATCAACGCGGACGATTACGTCGCCGATATTCACAGATGGCGCGCGGCTTTGATCGACACCGACAACGGTGCCGGTTTCCTCAACCCCTTCGCCTGCGAACTCAAGCTTGATGCCGACTTCAGCCGTGGACCAAGTGATGAACTCTCGCACCGAATATTGCCTGCCGGTGGCGATCACGAAGTCCTCGGGATTGTCCTGCTGCAGCATCATCCACTGCATACGGACATAGTCTTTGGCGTGACCCCAATCGCGCAGAGCGTCCATGTTGCCCATGAACAGGCAATCTTCTAGGCCGTGGGCAATATGCGCCAGCCCCCGCGTGATTTTGCGGGTCACGAAAGTCTCACCGCGACGCGGGCTTTCGTGGTTAAACAGAATGCCGTTGCAGGCATACATGCCGTAAGCCTCGCGGTAGTTCACCGCGATCCAATAGGCATACATCTTGGCGACAGCATAAGGGCTGCGCGGGTGGAATGGCGTCGTCTCACGCTGAGGGATCTCTTGCACCAAACCATAAAGCTCAGATGTTGAGGCTTGGTAAAACTTGGTCTTCTTTTCGAGGCCAAGGAAGCGGATCGCCTCAAGCATACGCAACGTGCCGATAGCATCCACATCCGCCGTGTACTCGGGCGATTCAAAGCTGACAGCCACATGACTTTGCGCGCCGAGGTTATAGACCTCATCTGGTTGAATTTCGGACAGTATTCGCGTCAAGTTCGAGGTATCAGTCAGATCACCGTAATGCAGCTTCAACTGCGGATCAGGGTGATGGGGATCTTGATAGATGTGGTCTATCCGATCGGTATTCAAAGACGATGCACGCCGCTTGATCCCGTGGACCTCATAACCTTTTTCAAGCAGAAACTCGGCCAAGTATGAACCATCTTGTCCGGTGATGCCCGTTATGAGTGCTCGTTTTTTCATGATCTGCCTTTTCGTTTTCTGATTTCTACCGCAGACG